>ERZ857785.1593-NODE-1593-length-23766-cov-4.504492_pt1 | contig 23766 bp, 22 predicted proteins | sample MGYA00519763_ERZ857785 | MGnify/ENA primary metagenome ERZ857785 (study PRJEB31778, sample SAMEA3449365) | human gut metagenome | biome: human gut; feature: human-associated habitat; material: faeces | place: United Kingdom | collected 2010/2012 ...
GAAAGATACATTACTTTCATACTGTTACCCTTGCCTATCTTTTCTGCTATATTTTCTGGTCTACCTTCATTGATAACTTGAGCTTTCAAAATTTCTTTTTCTTTCTCTAATCTATCTGCTGGTACATCACTTTCTTGTAAGAATTCTGGTTTAGCAGCTGCTATTTGCATGCAAACATCTTTTGCAACGGTTTCATCAGCGCCTTCCATTTCAACTAATACTCCAATTTTTCCTTCACCATGAACATAGCTTGTTACAAATCCATTAGCTGATTCAAATCTTACGAATCTACGAATATGCATGTTTTCACCAATTGTAGCAATTTTGTTTGTTAAAACTTCTTGAACTGTTAAGTTGCTATCTTCAATAGATTTTTCTGCTAATAATGCATCAACATCCTTTGGATTATTCATAGCTATTTGTTTTACAACATTCTTAACAAATTCTTGGAATTCTGCATTTTTTGCAACGAAGTCTGTTTCTGCATTTACTTCAACTAATGCTCCAACTTTTTTGTCATCAGAAATATATGTTTCAACTAATCCTTCAGCAGCAATTCTGTCTGATTTCTTAGCAGCTTTTAATATTCCTCTTTCACGTAATAATTCAATTGCTTTTTCTTGGTTTCCTTCTGTTTCTGTTAAAACTTTCTTGCACTCCATCATTCCAGCGCCTGTTTTTTCTCTTAATTCCTTAACTTGAGCAGCAGTTATCATTATTGGTTCCTCCTTTATATTTTTATTTTAAGAAATTATATGACCTCATTATTTATAATAATGAAATCATATAATCTACATTATAAAACTATTTATAATTATTCTTCTTCGCTTGCTACAACTTCTTCAATTGAGTTGTTTTCTTCAGCTGGAGCTTCTTGCTCTACATCAGTATCACTTTCTAAGCTTTCACCTTGTTTTCCTTCAATGATTGCATTTGCCATAACATCTGTAATTAATTTTACAGCTCTTATAGCATCATCATTTCCTGGGATAACATAATCAACGTCGTTTGGATCGCAGTTTGTATCAACTAATCCTACAACTGGTATATTTAATTTTCTTGCTTCTTGAATAGCAATATGTTCTTTCTTAGGGTCAACGACAAACATAACTCCTGGAATTTCAGTCATTTCTTTAATTCCACCCAAGTTTTTGTTTAATTTGTCCATTTCTTTTCTTAATAGAACAACTTCTTTTTTAGGTAATACATTAAATGTTCCATCTTGTTCCATTTGCTCTAATTGAGTTAATCTCTCAATTCTCTTTCTTATTGTTTTAAAGTTTGTTAAAGTTCCACCTAACCATCTTTGGTTAACATAGTACATTCCTGTTTTCTCAGCTGCTTCTTTTACACAGTCTTGAGCTTGTTTCTTTGTTCCTATAAATAGGACTGTCTTTCCTTCTTCAGCTTGTTCTTTCATAAATTCATAAGCTTCATCTAATTTCTTTGATGTCTTTTGTAAATCGATGATGTGAATACCATTTCTAGCTTGGAATATATATTCAGCCATTCTTGGATCCCATCTTCTTGTTTGATGTCCAAAATGAACACCTGCTTCAAGTAATTGTTTCATTGCAACTACTGCCATTTTTTGTTCCTCCTTTAAGTTAATTCCTCCACAAATATCAACATTTAAAGCAAACTAAATTCCATGAAAAATTTTAAAATCTAGCACTTACTTTAAACTACTTTTGTGTGTGTATTTTTCAACGTAGTTTATTATATCAAAAAAAAAGCCCCTTGACAAGGCTTTTTGAAAATTTAATTTACATTTCTTAGAATTATATTTTTATTTTTCTTGATTTTCATCATCTTTTTTCTTCTTTTTTCTATGTTTTTGAATTGCTTCTTCGCTTTTTTTAGCTATTTTTCCTGCTTCTTTTTGAACAGCCTTAGCTTTATTTTCTATTTTAGTCGTACTTTCTTTTACTGCTTTTTTTACTTTTACTTTTATAGCTTGCCATTTAGGGAAAGCATTTAAAAGTCTATTACTAATTGCACTTTCCTTTAGTTCTTCTCTAACTTTTGCAGTAATTTCATTTGTATTATCTTTTGTATTTTCTCTTCTTATCTTCTTAGCGGTTTCTGTTACTTTTGATACCACATGGAATGACACAATTGTATCTAATATTAATATTCCAGCAAGAACACAAGCAATAATAATTAGTACATTTGATTCCACATTTGAAAAACATTTCGCTAATATTGGATTTAAAACATAAATAACTACTAATCCTAATATTCCAAACGGAAATAGAGTTTCCAAACAAATTCGTCCATTTATATTGAATTTCTTATCTGAATAATCCCACCATCTTGCCTTAAATATCTTCTCCATAAAATAGCTTGTTGAATATTCTAGGATTGCACATAAAAATACTGCCATTACAAATACAACAACTGGATATTGTGAAAATCTTGTAAGAGCTAATGTTATAAAAAGTCCTCCCCATCCATATATAGGGCATACTGGACCTATTAAGAATCCTCTATCTACTAACTTTTTTTCACTTATTGAACATGTTATTTCTTCGCAAATCCAACCACCAAAGGCATAACATAATGCTAGTAAAAAATAATTTGCAATTATCTCCATCTTTTATCTCCCATTTCTCTATTTTTATAAATTATACTAGCCATTCTATAAAAAGTAAATATCTTAAATTATTTTTATAAAATTATTTCTTTTTTTGACAAAGTGTGATATTATGTGACTAAATAATGCATAATCAGTTTTACTGATTAATAGGAAGGAATCAATTATGAAATTTAATAAATGTGTACGTTGTGGATGTTTCTTTACATCCGAAGATTCAGTTTGTCCTAATTGCAAAGCAAAAGATGAAATTGATAAAAGGACATTAAAAAATTTTATTGCAAATAATGATATTCCAGAGAATGCCGAAAGCTTATCTTTTTATTCTGGAGTTTCTTTAAAAAATATTAATCGATATATGCAAACCAAAGAATTTTCTTCTTTAAAAAAGAGTTTTAATAATAGTTTGCCAGAAATCAGATTATAATAAAAATCAGAATATAGAGTATTTTTAGTGAGGATCATTCTTATTAAAAATGCTCTAATTAATTATGTATATAAAAAGATTTACATTATATAGGATTATTGAATATGCATAATTTTAAAAAATTAAAAAATGATAAAATCATAGAACTGCTAAAAGGATGAGTAAAATTTACTCACCCTTTTTAATTTGCAACATTTATTATTTTCACATACCCTATTTCAGATTCACTCACTTTTTTTAATGTACCATATACATTTTTACTCTTGATTTCAGTCATGTGTCCGCCATTTGTTATCTCATGATATTCTGATTCCACTTTTATTTTTTCTTGTGTTTCACATTCTTCTGGTAATTCAAATGAAACAGTATATGCATCTTTATCAGTGACATCTTCTATTTTTCCAAAAATAACTCTGTCAAATTCCATAAATTCTTTTGCAGTATCATAAGAGCTATCTCCTGATACAACAAAGTTCAAGTTATACTTTCTTGAATATTCGTCTGTTTTTTCTCTAATTCTAGAAACAATTTGTATTCCTAACTCTTGAGATTTTTTACTTTGTGCATGATTATGTCCTGTTAAAACAATAAGACATTCATTTAAGCCTGTAAATTCGATTTTCATTATTCCTTGTTTCAAAGGTTTCTTAACCTTATCATCGCTCTTTAATTTCTCTGAATCAATCCATATCATTTCCTTCATTAATAAAGGAAAATTAAATACCTTTTTACTTCCTTGTATCTCAAATCTCTCAATTAGCTGGTCTTTCACCATTTCTATTTTTTGGTCTAATTCACTCCAAAATGCTTCAATATTATTTTTATGTTTTAATGCTATTCTAGGCAAATTAATAGTTGTACTTGACAATACTCCTCTTTCAGCGACTTGTTCTTTGTCTTTATCAACAAAATTGTCTGCTATTCTTGTGCCATCTTCTAAATAAGCTATTTCTGTTCCAAAATCGCCTTCTTTATAAAATTCGCTATTAGCTTGGCTATCTAGCATTGCAAATGTTATATTTTTATCTTTTAAAACTAAGTCACATGCTATTTTTAATAAGTCATAATTAGGAGTATTAGGTTCAAAATTGATTCCTTTTTTTACTTTAAATGATATTATTGGAGATACAGCTTCTTTATTATTTCCTACTCCCTCTTCAATAGCAAGTAATAAATTCTTAATTACCATTCTACCTTCTGCCGAAGTATCTGTTCCAATATTTATTGTGACAAGATTATTATTGCATAAACTATTTAAATCATGTACAAATGCTTCCATTGCTTGATATGTTTCTTTATTAGTCTTTTCAAGAGCTTTACTATACACTATTCTGAACATTCTTTTAAGCTCTTCTGCATCTCTAGTAAATTTATAAAAATTTTCTATATTAAAGTCAATTGTATTTAATTTTTCTATTTCTCTTTCTATACCGTTTATTGCAATGAATTTGTCATAATCAGTATATTCCAATATATCATAAATTGTTTGTCTAAATTCTTTTTTAAAAGTTTTCAAAACTCCTGGTGCCATATAATAATCAAATGCAGGTATTCCTTGCTCTCCTGATTGATCTTTTTGAACTCCTGCAATCGCAATAATTGTAAGCATTGCATACGACATTATTGTCTGTGGCTCTCTCATCATACTATTCTCTGTTGAAAAACCATCATCAAATAATTTCTCTACATTTATTTGTACACTCTCTGTAGTTCCCATTGGATAATATTCCAACTTATTTATGTGAATATCTCCATTTTCGTGGTATTCTGAAAATTTCTTCTTTATTAAATATGATGTTGCAAATTCTCCAGAAACAGTTTTTCCATATGCCTCCATAGTTTGCATAGCATTTCTATTTTCGATAACTGCCTCTGCACTTTCTTTTGTTTTTAGTCCTAATTTTTCTAATGCTTTTAAAAATTTATGTTTTCTTTTTTCTTCAAAAAATATTTCTCTTGATTGAGCCCTATTTTCTCTATATTCGGCAAATGATTTACATACATCTATATAACCATTATTTCTTAGTTCTATTTCAATTAAATCTTGAATTTCTTCAATCTTTATCCTATCTTTGTCCATCTTCATTATTTGAGCTATTACTTGATTATATATTAAATTAATATCGTCTTCATTATACTTACCTTCAATGCTGTCAAAACCTTTTTTTATCGCTATTGCAATCTTTGTTCCATCAAAATTAACTTTTTTGCCATCCCTTTTTATAACAATCCTATTAGTAATTTTGTCTTCTCTCATAATCGCTCCTTCATTATTTTTTTACAGTATAACACAAGCATAGAAAAATTGCTAGATATAATTTTAGTCAGCTTGACATAATCTGTTATTCATTATATAATAATCACTATATTTTAACATACATTCGTATGTACCACGCACATTGACACGTTTTATAATGAGAAAGGATATAGCTATGAGATATTTACTAACTGGTAATGAAGCCATTGCTCTAGCTTTCTATATTAATGGAGGGCAGTTTGCTTCTGGTTACCCTGGAACACCGAGTACTGAAATCTTAGAAAACCTGTCCAAATATTCTAATAACATTCATTCTGAATGGGCACCTAATGAAAAAGTAGCTGTTGAATCCGCAATTGGAGCTTCTTACGCTGGTGTACGTTCAATCGCTGTCATGAAACATGTTGGAGTAAATGTTGCAGCAGATCCCATTTTTACAGTCGCATACACAGGAATCAATGCAGGACTTATCATTATTACTGCTGATGATCCAGGTATTCACTCTTCGCAAAATGAACAAGATAATCGTCATTATGCAAAGTCGGCCAAAATTCCTATGTTTGAGCCTGCAAATTCTCAAGAATGTTTTGATTTTGTAAGCCATGCTTTTAAATTTAGCGAACAATATCAACTTCCTGTATTTATCAGGTTGACAACTCGCGTATGTCATTCTAAATCTATCGTTATAACCAGTAAGCACCATAGTTCTATTCACTTAAGTATCGATAAGAGTTCTCGGTTTGACCCAATTCCTTCAATTTCTATCAAGCTTCATGAATCACTTGAGCATAAGCTATTAGATATTGCAAACTCAAACTCTTACTATTGCGAGGAATTAACAAATTCGCAGATTGGAATTATAACATCTGGAATGTCTTACAATTATGTGAAAGAAGTTTTAGGAAATTCTGTATCAATATTAAAACTTAATTTAATCTTTCCGCTTCCGATCAATAAAGTTAAACAGTTTTGCTCTAAAGTAGAAAGGATTTTTATTGTAGAAGAATTAGATCCTTTTATCGAAGAATCCGTTAAAGCTTTAGGAATTAACTGCATTGGAAAAGATTATATTAAATGCTCCTCTGAATTAAACCCGCACATTATCCGTAAGGCTTTCTTTCCTATAATTGAAAATGAGCTTAGCTCTAATGTACCAGCTACCACTTCAAAGCCATTCTGCCCTGGATGTTTTTACAATACCTTTTTCGATGTTCTTTCTAGTTGCAAGAATGTAATCATAAGTAGTGACATTGGTTGTTATTCAATGAGTGGCCAAGAACCATACAAAGCCAAAGACATTGCGATTTGCATGGGTGCTGGCTTTTCTATTGCACATGGGATTCAAAAGTCGCTTGACATGTTGCATTCTGACCAAAGAGTAATTGGACTGATGGGTGATTCAACTTTTTTCCACTCTGGAATTACAAGTTTAATAAACTGCATTTATAATAACAGTAACCCTATTCTGATTATTCTTGATAACCAAAGTACTTCGATGACTGGTATGCAGGACAATCCTGGAACAGGCTATACTTTAGACCATAATCCGACTACCAAAATAGATTTGGTTAAATTATTAGATTCTTTGAATGTTAAAAATATTCGGACATTTAATCCTTTTAACAAAAATCAGACTATTCAGGCATTGGATTATGCTCTTTCTCTTAATGAACTTGTAGTTTTAATTGCACAAGGTTATTGCACTTTAAAACTAGCCAAATCCACTAAAAAGGAGTCATCTGATAATGCTTAACATTCTTTTTTGTGGCAAAGGTGGACAGGGAATTATCTATGCTTCCAAGATTTTCACTGAGTGCATTTTCTATAATTCCAACTTTGAAATCTGCTCTTCTGAAACTCATGGCATAGTGCGACGTGGAGGCCCTGTACAGACGCAAATTAGAATTAACCAATCCACAATTTATTCACCTGTCTTTGAAACAGCAGACTATATTGTAGATTTTGACGGAGAAGAAGCTATACGTTATTCAAATCTTACTTCTTCCTGTACCAAAATCATAAGCATTTATGACACATCACTTCAGCACAAGTTAATAAGTGAAAAACTTCCTCGTTATACGTCCAACCTATTCTTACTTGGACATTTTGTGCACACCATTGGAATGGATGATTATCCGTGGGCAAATTATATCAAGTCCTCTGATAATCAGAAAGCATTCAATTTAGGCTGCACATTATAGTGTCAAAACACCGCCAGCTATATAGCTAGCGGTGTTTTTTATATATTATACATTTCTTTTAACTGCATATTTTCATCAAATATTAGTTTAGTAATACTTGGTGATTCAATTTTAATTATATTTCCCTTATATTCAATATCTTTTCCTATTAATTCACACCAATTCATTAAATAAAATTTAATAGCAGCACCATGACTTACAATGGCAAGTCTTTTGCCTAAATTATTATTAATTACTTCATTTATTTTTTCTTCAAATCTATTTTTAGTATCATTCATGCTTTCGCCATTAGTGCATTTTAAATCTCTATCAATAATTTGTTCTATCGTATATGGATTCTTTTTTACTTTTCCTAATTCAGCAAGTTCATCTAAATCTCCGTAATTTTCTTTCTCCAAAATTATCACTAATATTTATTAATAAATTATTTTTTTCTGCTATATACTTTGCTGTACCCACTGCTCTTGAATATGAGCTGCTCCATAGTTCATCGATATTTTGTAATTCTGCATTATTACTTAATTCTTCTGCTAATCTTTCTCCATTAATAGATAGCACTATTTTTTCATTTTGCTGTTGACTATTATACTTTTCTTTATATCCTCTAAATTGTTCTGAATGTCTTATTAAATAAACTATTGTATCCATAAATCTTCTCCCTTTTCAAAATTATATATATTATAGCAAAATGCTAGCCAAACCACAAGTGTGATCTAACTAGCATTTTACCATATTGTTATTTATTCGATAATTCCTTCGTAAATATCCTTAAGCGTCTCCTTCCAATCTTCGCTTGCGCATTTCACATAAATTGTGGGCTTTACCGAAAAGCTATTTACATATCTGATGAAATAGGCAACATCTGCAATATTGTTGCCCACCTCGATGTAAATCTTCTCATATCCTTTCTTAAGGACATCCACCGCCAGCTTCTCAATGTCAACCAGCCTTCTTCTTTTTTCGAAAGAAATCTCGCAGCACTCCTCATGAGAAATAGTATACTTAAAGTATATCTTATTTCCATCTCCTGTGTCACGTTTCTTCAAATCATAGATTTCAAAGCCCAGCCGAATAGCCAGAATGAGCATGTGCGGTCTTTTATTCGAGCTTGCAAGAGTTATACTATTATAGTTCCCTTCCTTTGCAAACTGAATAAGCTCTTCCAGAAATTTTCTGTTAATCCCTCTATTTTGGTATTTCGGATGAACACCTCCATACCACGCATACAGGTTATTGATTTCCTTCTGTTCTACAATAATACTATAACCGACTTTTTCCCCATATTCATAGTATACGAAAATAAAAATCCGGTTATCCTTCATTTTTTTGTAGTAACTGTTGATAGGAAAATCATTTCCGAAAATTTCTTTGTGAAGCTCCAGAATCTCTTCAATCGAGTCTGTAGGTTTAATCTCCACATAGATCACCCCATTTCGTTTTTAAAAGATTAACTTGTTCGGTACCATCGCATTCGGGATCAATCACCTGAGTTTCAATAATACATACTTTACACTTATCAAACTTTAAAGTGCAAAGCTGCGAAAAATCTAATTGTCCAGTTCCTAAATTTAAGTGATCATGTCCTTGAATATAATTATGAATATGAATTTCAAGTACCTGATTTCTAAAATCTTCCTGTCCTTTTAGATGCCGTATCGCACTCGTTTGATTAATTCCTTCAAGTAAGCACCCTGACAGATAATGCCCAATATCAAAGCATATTCCACACCGCTTATCAGCTTTAGTGAAATTCTTCAAAGATTCTAAATACTTATAATTTACTCTAGAAACCTTTGCATTTTCAAGAAGTAACATACTTTCACTAGGCAAAGCATCAGCAATCATAGCGATTTTCTTACGAGCATAGCTACAATCACCAGAAAAATGAGTAACAAAGAATATATTGCTTGCCCCCACTTTTTTCAGCTCAGTAAGTAGCAATATGGTACTCTTAAATGCTTCTTCATTATATAAAGCATCTTTTTCAAGGTGAATTGAATATTGACTATTCGGAATATTTTGCAAGTATTTCAATACTGATGCACTACTAGATTTTCCTTTTACTTTGCACTCTAAGAATTGAAAATATTCAAAATACATGCATGCAAATTCAGGAACTACGTAGTCATACGGAACTCTGAAACCAATTTTCATTTGATTGCACCTTTTTTCTTCAGCTGTTCAAGCAAATCTTGCAAACTGTATTTAGGTTCCAGACCACATTCTACAATGCATGCATTGTACGCTTTCTGAGTATTTTCAGGTAAAAGCGGAACAATTTCCTTATACACTTTTTCACAAATGTAGCATGCACCTGCATCAGCATCTTTCACATCATCAGTCAAGAATTTAGCTCTTGCTCTGCATCCACTATTGCAAACCAAGCAGTATTTGCATTTTGCACAATGTTTCAGATCCTTCATACTAATCTGATATTCTTCGACAGGGCTGAGCTCGGCAATAGCTTTATCAACATCAAATCCAGCCTCTTTGAAATCAAACATCGTATTGTGGAAATACTGGCACAATGTAGCTTTTCCATTACTTCTGACAGAAATCTGATGATCTGCAACATAGTCGCACGGAGACTTTTCAAGTCTCTCTCTCAGATTTGCCATAACATCATAGTCATCATTCGGAACTGCATGCAGCATTATTGTCCTGAAAATGTTGTTAATCTCGATATCAAGTCTGTCTTGATATCCATGTTTCAAGTAATCCTGAATGATTTTCTTACTTACTTCGATCAGCTTCTGATAATAGCTCTCAAAGTCGTAAGAACTCATATTTTTCAGCAAATTGCCCTGGAAACCAACGTCAAAGACTCGCCATCTTGCAGCTCCACTTTCGATCACCTTCTTGTAAACATCAAAAAGCATGTCTACATTATAGGGCGAGCAAACAGTATGAATACAAACTTCAATATCAGAAAGCTCTCTTACCATCTGAACCTTCTGCCACAGCATTTGAGAATACGATCCGTGTCTTAAAGATTCCTCAGCTCCTACATCGTCAATGCTAATCCGGATTCTTTTAAGACCTGCACTTTCAAGTTTCTTCACCATATCTTCAGTAAGAAGTGTAGCATTCGTAACCATATCAGCCTTAATTTCCAAACCTGTGATATAACTAATAATCCCACAGATATTAGGATTAGTTAAAGGCTCACCACCGGTAATCAAAATCTTATTGATCTTATAATGCTTCTTGAGGTTGCCAATCAATTCGATAATTTCACCATACGACATGTCATCTTTTCTGTTGCTGTATTCGGCATTATGGCAGTATTCACATTTCATGTTGCAATGCGAAGTTACCTCTAACCGGATAGACGAATACTCTTTCGATTTCATAACAATACCATTCCTTTCAATATTACGAAAGATGGCTGACATGAAGTCAGCCATCTTTTATGTGCAACTATCAGTTGCCGGCCGTACGCATATCCATGGTATGCTCTCCTTTCAGCTTTATTATATCAGATGAGCTGATTTCTCAGTCTCTAATACCTTAACCTTTAGTCGCTTTTTTGGGTCAAGAGACCCATTGTTTTTCTGCTTTTGTAATATGCATTATAATATATCACATTCTCCAAAAATTGTCAAGCTTTTATTTGATTTCCCAGAACTTATTGTTTAAAACTTCATTCGCTTTATCAATATCATCTGCATAAATTGTGCCAATTACATCTCCTTCATTTACAATGTCTCCAACTTTTTTGTTAAAAACAAATCCTACTCGTGAATCTATACTATCCTCTTTTCTCATTCTTCCTGCCCCAAGCATACATGATAATTTTCCTATACTTAATGCATCAAGCTTTACTAGTTCGCCACTTTTATCTGCAAAAATTTTCACCTCAAATTTAGCCTTTTCAAATTTATCTGGATTCTCAATATAAGATATATCTCCACCTTGGCTTTGAACAAGTTCTGCAAACTTTTCATACGCTTTTCCATTTTTGATATTCTCGATAATCATTTTTTTAGCATCTTCAAGATTCTCAGCTTTCCCAGCCAATAAAAGCATATTTCCACCAAGCTCACATATTATGTCTTTTACGTCATCTGGAATATATTCATTTTTTAATATAGAAATTGCCTCTTTAACTTCTAATATATTTCCAACAGCATATCCAACTGGCTCATCCATATTAGTTATGATACATCTTGTTTCTTTATGAGCAAGTTCCCCAATCTTTGTCATAATAGCTGCTAAATGTTCCGCATCTGTTCTATTTTTCATAAAAGCTCCGCTTCCACAAGTTACATCTATTACAATCTTGTTTGCACCAGCAGCAATCTTTTTGCTCATAATACTAGATGCAATAAGAGGTATGCTTTCAGTACAACTTATAGTATCTCTTAAAGCATATATCTTTTTATCAGCTGGAGCTAAATTTAAAGTCTGTCCCATTAAACTAATTCCATGCTTTCTCACATTTTCCATAAAAGTGTCAATATCTATCTGTGTATTATATCCAGGAATAGACTCGAGTTTGTCAATCGTTCCTCCTGTAAAACCTAGTCCTCTTCCTGACATTTTAGCAACTGGTATACCAAGAGAAGCAACTATTGGCATTAATACAAGAGTTATCTTGTCTCCCACTCCTCCAGTACTGTGTTTATCAACAACTTCTCCAAGTGATGATAAATCAAGAACATCTCCCGAGTACGCCATTGCTAATGTTAGATTGGTTATCTCCTCATCATTCATGCCATTTATATAAATAGCCATTACTAAGGCTGCAGCCTGATAATCTGTTATTTCATTATTTGTATAGGATTGTATAAAATACTCAATTTCTTCTTTCGCTAATTCTTTTTTATCTCTCTTTTTGGCAATTATATCTAAAATATTCATCTGTATTCCTTCCTTAATCTTTTATCTAATTGTATTAGACATTTACAAAATGCTTTATAAATGTACGTCTATGTATTGGACATGGTCCATACTGTTTTAATGCTTTAATATGCTCAGCCGTTCCATATCCTTTGTTTTTCTCAAAATCATACATTGGATATACTTCATTCCATTCTCTCATTATTCTATCCCTTGTAACTTTAGCCAATATTGATGCACATGATATTGAATAACATGTTGCGTCACCTTTTATTATTGATTGATATGGAATTTCAAAAGTATCTATCTCTCTTAAAGCATCTACAATTACTATATCAGGCTTTTGTTTTAATTTTTCAATTACCTCTCCAAGTGCTAAATGAAGTCCCTTTTTGGTAGCATTTAAAATATTAAGTTCATCAATTTCTTTTTCCGAAATAATTCCTACCCCCCAAGCTAATGCTTCTTCTGTAATTCTATCATATAATATTTCTCTTCTTTTTTCTGTAACTTTTTTTGAATCATTTACCCATTCTAGTTTTGAATCACGTGGCATAACCGCAGCTCCAACAACAACAGGTCCAGCAAGTGGTCCTCTTCCCGCTTCATCTATTCCACATATAAATTTATATCCTTCATTATATAAATTCTCTTCGTATTTCTTTAGATTATCAAGTCTTTCTTCTTCTTTTTCTTTCAACTTTTGTTACCTCTTTTCCACATTTTATTCGCATTTACATCATTTCAGATAATTTATATTTTCCATCATATCCTTTAGTAATATACACTTCATTATCATCATAATTTACAATATAATATGAATCTTTTTCATTTTGCACTTCTATATTCAAATTTTTTAAATCTTCATTACTTAATACAAAATATTTACCATAATTTGATTCATCTATTATATTTTTAGCCTTAAATTCATTTATAACACTGTCTTCCGTCATTTCCGACATTTTATTTCCAATTAATATACTGTCATTTTTTTTCACTATCGAATTTTGTTTTAGAACTTTACAGGCACCTTGAATTAACAACATATTTGCTTTTATATCTGCATTTTCTTCATTTTTTATAAATTTTTTTGTTGCATAATATGCTCCTGAAATAATCATAATAATTAATATAATTATAAAAAATATTCCTACAACTCCCAGTCCACTCTCTTTATTCATCTATCTAACCTCTTTTCTAGGCTATTATATATTCTTAAGTGTAATCTGTCAATCAAATTCGATTTGTAACTAAAATGTAACAGCCTCTTCACATTCCTTTCACAAAAGAGTTGTATATTATAACTATATTACGATAGATTTGTATTTTAGAAAGGATTATTAATCATGGAAAACAATAACGATTTCGTAGAAGTAAATTCTACTGAAAAAAAATCAAATAATAATTTTACAGCACCTAAAAAGGAGAAAAAAACTTCTGGATTTGCCAAAGCAGTATTTGTTCCATTTGTAAGTGGAATTGTTGGTGCAAGTTTAGTAGTTGGATTATGTGCAGGCGTACCTTCTGTAAAGAAAGCCCTTATTGGCTCTACATCACAAAGTTCATCTGTGCAAGATCCATCATCTTCAATTAATTATAATGATGTAAACTTAAATTTAGTATCTTTATCAAGTATATCAGACACAGGAGTTGCTGTTGCACAAAAAGTACTTCCTTCAATCGTTGGAATTAAAGTAGAATATTCTGTTAGTACAATATTCTCAAGATCAACATCTACTGCAACTGCAGAAGGTTCAGGAGTAATTATTAGCAAAGATGGATATATTTTAACAAATAACCACGTAATAAGTTCTTCAAGCTCTTCAAGTTCATCAAGCTCATATTATTCAGTTGGTGAAGCTTCAAAAATAACTGTTAGTTTATATAATGATGACACTGAATATGAAGCAAAAGTAATTGGTACTGATTCTCAAACTGATTTAGCTGTTATTAAAATCAATAAAAGTGATTTAACTGCTGCTGAACTTGGTAACTCTGACACAGTTCAAGTTGGTGAATGGTGTATGGCTATTGGAAATCCTCTTGGAATGCAAAGCAGTGTTACAACAGGTACTGTTAGTGCTTTAAATAGAAACATTACAGACAGTGATGGAAAAACATATACTCTTATTCAAACTGATACAGCTATAAATGAAGGAAACAGTGGTGGTGCTTTAGTTAATTCAAATGGTCAAGTAATTGGTATTAACACTTTAAAAGCATCTGGAACTGGTGTTGAAGGTCTTGGATTCGCAATTCCTATCAATTCAACAAAATCTATATATTCTGATTTAATTCAATATAATAAGGTTAAACGTCCTTACATTGGATTTACTGGAAGCAATATAACTGAAACAACTATTAAGCAAAACCCAACAGCAAAATTAGTTGTAGGTGCTTATGTAAGAAGTATTGAAGATTACTCTCCTGCCGAAAAAGCTGGATTAAAAGTTGGCGATATTATTATAAAAGCTGACGGTCAAGAAATTAAAACAATGAATGAATTAAATGAAATTAAAAATAAACATAAAATTGGTGACACAATTACCCTTACAATTAATAGAGATGGCACTGAAAAAGAATTAACTGTTACATTAGCAGAGCAACCATAATTCAATAATTATAAATAATAAATTCCTTTTGAAGTAGTAGAAATAAGATGATTTCTACTACTTTTTATTAAAAATCAAATTATTAATTATGTTAATTTATAACAATTGTTTTTTTATTTTATTTGCAATTATATCACATCCAGTTCACACAATGGACAAATTCTGTTATTATAATATAAACATAATCAGTAATTAATGTTACTCCAATTACTGGTTAGAGCAAAAAAACATCCCCTTTTATTTTCGAAGAAAGCTTCTTGAGAAGAAGCTTTCTTTTTTTTCCAATTAACTTTGCAGATAAAAACACTTTAATAGAAAATTAAATTCCTATTAAAGTGTTTTTATTAATCCTAACTTTTGTATTTATATTAGATTCATTTTTGTTAACAATATTCTTATTTTCCTATTTCATACGGATTACTACTTGTTCCTCTTCCACTTTTTACTTGGATTCCGGAACCGAAAGAAACTACAGGGGCTACACTGCCAACGAACTGACTACTACTACCGTTCGAGTAGAACAAGTTTATACCTGTTAAATTGCTACCATACTCGTAACAGTGAGTACCACCAGTATTAATATTATGAAGTCCGAACCCTGCTCTTGATGAATCAGAATCACAGTAGATAAATCGGGATGCAATCCAAAAAGTCTCCTTTGCTCTGAACACCATATCATAGAAATTTTTATCCAAATATGAACTAGGACTATTCATATAATAAAATGTTTGTGTACACGTTAAACTTGTTGCATCTGTTTTGTAAGTATCTGTCGTTGGATCCATATATACATCTTCACTTTGTTTTTTCCTTTAGGATTCATTTTTCCCAACGCAGTCTCATCAATTTCTCCTAATATAATTTGTGTTCCATCTGTTACATCACTTATATTTACTCCTGAATATTTTTCTTGTGCATATATTGCCGGATATTTTATATTACTTCCTGTAAAAGTTTTTGTCGTTCCATATTGCGTTGTTTGGGTTTTATATGCATTTCTTGCTGCTATTCCTGCAGCATTCATTCTTGATTCTATATCTTCTATCGTCATATTCCTTGCTATTGCTCCCAAACTTGCATTTCCATATCTACTTTTGCATATATCATTACCAAGGCTTTCAGCTTCTACTTTTTTCATATTTGTACCTCTTCTTTCGTCTTTAACTTCTGTTTTTTAGTTTTCTTAATTGATTTCTAGTATATCAAAACACATATCTTTTTCAATGATATTTTATCCGAGTTTTTGCTTTTTTATTCCACAATTCAGCTTTTAAAATATATTTTAAATTAAACATAACAAAAACATACCCTACGTAAGCTTATTTTAGGTATGTTTTTATCAAATTTATCTATTCCAATTAACTATTTTCAATCCTTTCGGTGCTCCCCAAGGTGCTCCGATAATCGAATCTCTTTTGTTATTCACATTGATATGTGATAAATTATTACAATTACCAAAAGCTGATTCTGAAATATTAGTTACTGAACCAGGAATATTTATTCCTGTTAATGCATAACAAAATCCAAAACTATTTCCTATTTTTTTTAATGTTTCTGGAAATTCTATTTCGCTGAGTTTATATTGTCCATGAAATGCACTATCTGCAATTTCTTCTACACCATTAATTACAGAGAAAATTCCGTTAATTTCATATAACACTGTATATAGTTTCGTTTTTTCCTTATTATATAAAATATTATTTTCAATTATATAATATGGGTTTTGACTATCTATTATTACACTTCCTGTATAATTATATTTAAACATTGATTCTATAAATTTTACTTTTCTTCCAATCTTTATCGTTTCTATTTTTTTACAATTTTGAAATACAAAATTACTTATAGATGTTAGTGAATTTGGTAATATTATATTTTTTGCGTTTATTGCTTGCTGAAAAGATGAATCATATAAACTTAGTATTCCCAATTCATTATTTTCGTCCTTTAAATCAATGTTTTCCTCTTTTGAAAAACAAATATTTATCATTTTGGTATCTATGGTGTATAAAAGCTTTTTATCTTTATCAAGTTGAAATGTTGTGTTTCCTTTTTCCACTTCTATATCAGCAATAGTGTATGGTAATGCTCTTGGCAATAGTGGCTCATTTAAACTTGTTGGTATAATCAATTTTATTATATTAGTATATCCTGATATATCTAACCCGAATTTTTTTATTCCTTCTGGTATCTTTAATATTGTTATGCTTTTCAAATATGCATCTGAAATAAAAAGTATATCGTTTTTATTTCTTGTCATAAGCATTCCGTTTTGATAAATATAATTTCCTTCATTATTTTCTATTTGAATATCATTTAAGTTTTTATTATTATCAAATACATTTTTTCCTATTTTTTTAACTGTACTTGGTATTGTTATTGTTCTAAATATTGTACCTACAAAAGCCCCTCCTCCAATGCTTTCTAATCCATTTGATAAAATCACTTCTTTTAACTTAGCACATGCTGTAAATGCTGAGCCTCCAATTTCTTTTACACCACCTGGAATAACTATTCTTTCTAATGAGTCATTTCTATTAAACGCGTCTCCATATATATTTGTTAAACTCAATGGAAGTTCTATTTTTTTTAATTTTGTACAATTAGAAAAAGCCTTATTTCCTATAACTTCTACCCCTTCTTGCATTATTACTGTCTCCAATGTTGAATTATATGCAAAGGCATTTGTACCTATTTCTTTTACCGTTCCTGGGATTATTATTGTTTTTAATCCTTCTAAATTGGCAAACGCTCCTTCACCTATTTTTGTTACACTATCAGGAATTGTCAATGTTCCTGTTTCATCCATTAGCAATAGATTTCCGTTTGATGATAGTAATTCTCCATTTACTATGTCATATGGGTTTGCTGCTATTCCCAAGCTTTTTGCTATTTCTATCTCATTTTTATCTTGAGTATTTATTAATAGTGAACCTTTTATTATTTCTACTTTATCTATATACTCATCTTTTATATTTGGTATTACTGTTTTTATATTTCCTGTTTCTCCCTCAGGTTGTGTATTATATGTTAGACTTTCTTTTCCTACAGTTAATGTGCTTTCTAAAAAATCTCTATTTTCAAAAAGTTTTTCTGTTTTATATAATTCTAATTGTTCTTTATAACTTGATAATTCTGTTGATAGCTTTGCTTTTTGTGCTTGTGTTAGTATTCCATTAGTTCCTGTTAGCATTGGAATACTTACTCCTGCCAAAATTAACAATATTACTATCGTAACAACGAGTGCTACCAAAGTAATTGCTTTTTCACTACCAACTTTCCTTAGTGTTCTCATTTTTCAAAAATTTCCTCCTTATCTCATTTTTTATAATATTATTAGTTAATATTATTTTTTTATACAAATTATAATTTTATCTTAGCATTCTTTCACACCAGTGTCAATATATTTAATTATCAAACAATATATAATTAAATTTAAGATTATAATTGATTGAAGGAGCTTTCCATGAAAAATTGCAGTAAATATGAAGATAATTTAAACCTTATTGGTCCAATATTAAAAGAAAAAAGATTAGAAAAAGGACTATCTTTAGAAAAACTTTCTGCTGAATTATTACTCCTTGGAATAAATATCCCAGTCACAAGTTTACATCGAATAGAAAACAATCAAAGAACAGTTAGAGATTATGAAATATGCGCATTTGCAGTTGTTTTAGGAATAAATGTTACAGATTTACTTGATCCAATCACTAAAAGATTTAAAGTTTCATAAAAAAAGCACACTATATATTTTACATATACAGTGTGTTTTTATTAATAAATATATTTTTGAGGGTTAACTGTTGAACCATTAATTCTAATTTCAAAATGTAAATGGTTACCCGTCGAATTACCTGTTGAACCAACTTTAGCAATTACATCACCTGCTGTTACTGATTTACCAACAGATGTTGTTAATGAACTACAATGTCCATAATAAGTTTCAACACCATTCCCGTGTGAAATTATAACTAAATTTCCATACCCACTCATCCAGCCAGCATACTTAATAGTTCCATCTGCTGCTGCTTTTATCTCAGTACCATATCTAGCTGCTATGTCTAACCCTGCATGAGCATGGTTTCTGATGCTTTCCCTACTTCCGTATCTTGATGATATTGTTCCATTTGATACGGGAATACATGCTAAATATATACCATTAACTGTTCGTTTATCTTTTTCTTGCTTTTCTTGAAGTTTTGCGTTCATCTCTTCAGTAATCTTGTTTTTGGCCTCTTGAATTGACTCTTCACTCACTTCTTCTTCCAAATATAAAGTTGTTATCTTTAAATCTGGTTCAATTTCACTATAATCTTGTTTTAGTTCTTCTACTAAATTTTCCGCTTCATCTAAAGTATTAACATATACGATATTATCTGAATTATTATCTGCTATTTCATATACTCTGTAAATTTTGCTTGAATTTTCTTTTAAAATATCAAATGTTTCGTCTTCATTGACATTAGATCTACTAACAAACTGAAAATCGTAGCTTACATTATCTAAAGCTACAAACGCTACATTGTCTTCATCAACATTTAAAATTTCATTTTCTATTTTATTTTGAAATTCATCTTTATTATTTACAAAACCAATTTGTTTTCCTGCTAAACTTACAGCATAAGCAGGCTTAAATTTTACTGCTATTGTTACTATTAATAATATTATTGCCATAGCTATTACTTGCAAGATTCTTATCTTTCGTGTCATATAATGTGCTATTGCATTTTCGCTTAAAATATATATTCACACTCCTTTTTTGTGCAGCGTAATTTCAATTATAACATATATTCTTTACAAATTCAAGCAAATTATGCAAAAAATGCTACATTTGCCAGCTAATTGCTCAATATTTCTACATTTTTTAGCATAATTTCATCTCTAAAAACATACGCCATATTAGGAAAAATCCATTCCAAAGCCTCATTAGAAATCCAGCTACTATCATTATAAATTCCTTCATTATATGCCAGAGACACTCTTTCCATATATTTTTCAAGTTCAATATGAGTAACAATTGCATTTATTATCATATATATAATAAGAATATAATCTGTAATTTTTTGCTTTTCTAAATTTTGAGGTTCAATATATTTAATAAATCTATCTGCTATTGGTTTCATTATATACATTAATAACACTGATAATATTCCCCATGATATTGCAAAATAAAAACAAGTTCTCCCATTTATATTTAAAAACTTCCCTGCATAATCCCAGAACTTTGCTCCATACATTGCTTGAATATAATAACTTGATATATATTCAAATGCACTCCCAATTATTCCTCCTAGTATAAAAACAACAATTATCTCAATAACTTTATTCGCAGAAATCTCATTTCTCATCCATTGCATACATATAATTAGAATAATAGCTCCTACCCCATAAATAGGACAAAATGGTCCAAATATGAATCCCTTCCTACTTTCTAGTTTTCCAGCAGTTATCAAACAAAATAAATTCTCTACAATCATTCCTAAAAAACTAAAAATAAAGAAATACCATACAATTTGGTGAATTGTTGGTATCTCCTTATCTTCTATATATTTATAATCTATTTTCATATAATCACCTGAAAATATTATAAACAATATTCAATTTTTTATACTATATTTCAATTATATCCATCTCTGATGTAAAAGCGACATTACCATAAGCATAGATAATATATAGCTCTCCACTAGGTCCTTGAATAAAATTCGTTACATTTTTTACATCATACATTGAGTTTGATAAATCTCTTTCATATATATTGTATCCCGTACTTTGTACAGATCTTGCCTCATCAGCAGCTTCTTGAACTACTAATTTAATTTTTTTATTAACTGCATTTGAATCAAGACCTCTAGCATTTAATATATCTGTAATTGCAACATCTGAATCTGTTTTTAAATTGTAATTATATGCTTGTACTAGCAATCTCTGAGCATTATCTCCTTCTTTGATAGACGCCATTATTGCAACAGATAAAATATCATTATTTATATATGCTGTATAACTTACTTCACATATAGTGTATATTGAAGCATTAGTCATTATGCTGTTTAGTTTATTTACAAATACGCTTTCCGTTGTATCATTATATTTCTTAACTACTTCACTATCAATATTTATATATGGTAATGTAGCCTTTATATTGTATTTTCCTTCTTCTTGTTTTGAAAATCCATCAATTGAACTATAAACAATCTTTTGCTCATTTGTAACTTTCTTTATATTAGTATCATCATATTCACTACCATTAAATTTATTAGTAAATAAGTCTTTGAATTGATCTTTTACAGATTCTTGATCATCTGTTGAATTTACTGAATTTTCAATATATATATTCTCTCTTTTTCCTTCTTTTCCATGTAGCTCATAATAAACTCCTATGAAGACAGAAGCAATGCACAAAAATATTGTGATTCCATAAAGTACATATCTAACTTTTTTACTCATATTAATCACTCTCTTTCATTTGTATTTCGACTAAATTATATCATGAATAATTTTCTAAAACAAGCTTTGGTCATACAAAAATCACATTTCTTTTATTGACTTAATAGTAAATATAGAGTAAAATATTAGCTAGAATGGAGACTTTATAATATGTTATGTTCAATTTGTAAAAAGAATACAGCAGTTATTTTTGTTAATCAACAAAATAGCTCTGGTGAAACAGAAACAATAGGATATTGTTATGAATGTGCTAAGAAAAAAGGTATTAATCCTTTAAATACATTTTCAAACAACAATTCTAACTTATCTAATGAAGATATAAATAATATGACAAATCAATTAAATGAAATGTTTAAAGATTTGTCATCTAACCTATCATTACAAGGATTAAATCCTGATGATTTAGATGATAATTCAGATACATTAAATGATGAAGATTCTGAAAATAAACCTATGGGATTTGCTATCCCTCTTGGCTCAATTTTTTCAGGAATGTTCGGTTCTAAAGACGGTTCAGATAGTACATCAAATGGTACTTCTTCTGAAAGAAAATCTGTAAAAACTGAAAAGAAACAAGATAAAAAAAGACGTACTTTAAATGCTTATGGAACTAATCTTACAGAAAAAGCTAAGAATGGTCAGATTGATGCAGTTATTGGACGTGATAAAGAAATATCAAGAATGATTCAAATTTTAAACAGACGTACTAAAAATAATCCTTGTTTAATTGGTGAGCCTGGTGTTGGAAAAACAGCAATTGCTCAAGGTTTGGCACTTAGAATTGCTAGTAGTGATGTTCCAGCTAAACTCTTAAATAAAGAAGTATATTTGCTAGATATGACAGCAATTGTAGCTGGCACACAATTTAGAGGTCAATTCGAAGCAAGAATGAAAAATATTATTGAAGAATGCAAATCTGCCGGAAATATTATATTGGTTATTGATGAAATTCACAATATAATCGGTGCAGGAGATGCAGATCATTCAATGAATGCAGCTAATATTCTTAAACCTTCACTTGCTGATGGTACTATCCAACTTATTGGAACTACTACCCTAACTGAGTATAGAAAATATATTGAAAAAGACACTGCTCTTGAGCGTAGATTTCAACCAATAATGATTGAAGAGCCTTCTGTTGAAGATAGTATTTCAATATTACAAGGAATTAAAGGATATTACGAAAATTATCATAAAGTAAAAATTTCGAATGACGTAATTAGAAAACTTGTTATATTATCTGAAAAATATATACATGATAGATTTCTTCCAGATAAAGCAATCGATGTATTAGACGAAGCTTGCTCTAGAATAAATCTTGATAACAAGGATTTATATAATCTTGAAATTTTGAAAAATAAACTTGCTGATGTTCAAGCTAAAAAAGAAGAGGCTGCATCTGCTGACATGGCTGATGATTATAAAAAAGCAGCTGAATTAAAAATGCAAGAATGTAAATTAACTGATGAAATTAATAATATAGAATCTAAAATGACTCCTAAAGAGCTTACTGTAGAAGATATTGCAAAAGTTATTGAAAACTGGACTAAAATTCCTGTTCAAAAAATCACTGAAGAAGAAACTCGTGCCCTATTATCTCTTGAAGATAATCTTCATAAAAGAGTAATTGGTCAAAATGAAGCAGTTGCCTCTGTTGCAAGAGCTATTAGAAGAAATCGTGCAGGATTAAAAAGCACTAGAAGACCGCCATCTTTTATATTTGTAGGACCTACTGGTGTTGGAAAAACTGAGTTAGCCAAAGCTCTTTCATCAGAAGTCTTTGGAAGTGAAGATAGTATAATCAGAATAGATATGTCTGAGTACATGGAAAGCAATTCAACAGCTAAACTTATAGGCGCTCCTCCTGGATATGTAGGATACGACGACGCTGGCCAGCTTACTGAAAAGGTAAAAAGACATCCTTATTCAATAGTATTGCTTGATGAAATTGAAAAAGCTCATCCTGATGTATTTAATTTACTTCTTCAAGTGTTAGATGATGGACGTCTTACTGACAGTCAAGGAAATACTGTAAACTTTGAAAACACTATCATAATAATGACATCTAATGTCGGTTCTAATCAAAATCTGAACTCAATTGGATTTGGAGCTACTTCTGAATTTAGAAAAGCCAAAATTCAAGAAAGTTTACGTGAAACTTTTAGACCAGAATTTTTAAATAGAGTTGACGAAATTGTTGTATTTGATTCATTAAATCATGATGAACTAATTCAAATTGTAGATTTAATGTTAAAAGATACTCAAAACGTATTAAATGATAGAAATATAAAAATGTATGTTTCTGATGAAGCTAAATCATTTTTATTAGAAAAAGGAACTGATTTAAAATATGGAGCTAGACCATTAAGAAGAGCTGTTCAAAGATA
>ERZ857785.1604-NODE-1604-length-23565-cov-8.031008_pt1 | contig 23565 bp, 19 predicted proteins | sample MGYA00519763_ERZ857785 | MGnify/ENA primary metagenome ERZ857785 (study PRJEB31778, sample SAMEA3449365) | human gut metagenome | biome: human gut; feature: human-associated habitat; material: faeces | place: United Kingdom | collected 2010/2012 ...
CGTGTGGTACTGCGGCGGCAAGAACAGCCCCTACATCTGGCTGCGCTGCCCCGGCGGCATGAAGAGCTGGGAATTCTTCGACTGGCTGCTGGAGAACTGCGGCGTTGTCGGCACCCCGGGTGTCGGTTTTGGTGAGTGCGGCGAGGGCTACTTCCGCCTGACCGCCTTCGGCGATGCCGAAAAGACCAAGGTCGCCGCCCAGCGCATCAAGGCCGCCATCCAGACTCTGTAATCTTACACAAGCAAAAAGGCGATGCAGTTTTGAACAGCTGCATCGCCTTTTTCTTTTATTTCCGGCTCGTCAGCCGGTTGAGCAGCATCACTGCCAGAACAATGATACCGATGACAAGGATGATGCCGACCATCCCGATCAGCATCATCGGCAGCGTGGTCATCCACGAAGTAAGATGAAGCATGCGATCACCTCCGTTAAACCATCAGGGTCAGGATCAGGCCGCCTGCAATGACGGACGCGATCTGTCCCGAAACGTTGACGCTGATGGAATACATCAGCAGGAAATTCTGGTTGTCCTCTTCCAGGCCCATCTTGTTGACCACACGGCCGCTCATGGGGAAGGCCGAGATGCCGGCCGCGCCGATCATGGGGTTCAGCTTTTTGCCCTCCGGCCGGAAAAGGTTCAGCAGCTTTGCGAACAGCACGCCGCCTGCCGTATCAAAGACAAAGGCCACCAGACCCAGTGCAAGGATGAGCAGGGTGTCGGGCCGCACGAACTTGTCGGCGGTCATCTGCCCGGCAACGGTCAGGCCCAGCACGATGGTGATAAGGTTTGCCAGCACATTCTGGGCGGTCTCGCTCAGCACATTCAGCACCCCGCACTCCCGCAGCAGGTTGCCGAACATCAAAAAGCCCACCAGCGCCACACTGGCCGGAGCCACCATGCCTGCAATGATCGTGACCACGATGGGGAACAGGATCTTGGTCAGCTGGGAAACACTGCCCTTTTCATAGGACATCCGAATGCGGCGCTCCTTCTGCGTGGTCAGCAGCCGGATCACGGGCGGCTGCACGATGGGCACCAGCGCCATGTAGCTGTAGGCTGCCACCATGATGGCACCGAGGTACTGGGAGTTGAGCGTGTTGGCCACGAAAATGGCGGTGGGGCCGTCTGCTGCACCGATGACAGCGATGGAGGCAGCATCCTTCAGGTCAAAGAAGAAGCCCGCCAGAAACAGGGTAAAGAAGATGCCGAACTGGGCCGCCGCACCAAAGAGCATCAGCCACGGCTTTTCCAGCAGCGGGCCAAAATCGATCATGGCACCGATGCCGATGAAGAGCAGCAGCGGGAACAGCTCATTGGACATGCCCGCTTCAAACAATGCAGAGATGGGGCCCACCGTATCCCCCTGCGTGATGGCACCCGAGAGGGGCAGGTTGACCAGAATGGCACCAAAGCCCATGGGCAGCAGCAGGCTCGGCTCCATCTTTTTGGCGATGGCAAGGTAGATGAGCAGCGCACCGATGCCCCACATCACCACCATCTGCCAGGTCAGATTCCCAAAATTGGAAAAGAGACTGGCGAATGTGTTCAGAAGATCCATATTTATTTTTCCTCCTTGTGTTCCGGTGCCGGGCAAGAAAAAAGAGACCCCTGCCACAGCACTCTGTCTGTGACAAAAGTCTCAAGCCAACACATGACATCGGGCATTTCTGCCGTGATGACGCTGCCATGCAGCACCCCGCAGGCCTTGCGGAATGCCCTTTACTCCCTTTTATCGATTCTAATTAAATCAGAAGGCAGTCCCCTCTGTCAAGGGGTTCCTGCATTTCTTTGCCAAACTTTGCTTCAGCGCTCAAACGTTGTGCTGAGGGTGGTCTCCCAAGTCTGGCCGGGGGCAAGGCAGGCGGCAGCGGCGCGCTGGCTCCACTCCTGGGTATCGGTCTGGGCACCGGGCAGGGAGTGCCACGGCTCAATGCAGACAAAGCGCACAGGCTTTGCCGGAGCCGACCAGATGAGGGTATAGGGGTAGCCCTCCACATTGCAGACGATCCCCTTGCCGGTGTCCTTCTCGTAGATGCCCAGCGTGCGGCTGCGCAGACCGGCCATGCAGAAGCTGTCGTTCTCAAACAGATCGTCTGTCAGGGGGATGCTCTGCTCGTTCTTCCACCGGTAACCGCACTTGCCCGTCAGCAAGCCGTTGGGGTAAGCGTCCAGGATCATCGGGCTTTCCGGCTGGTCGAAGCGGAACTCGTAATCGGTGGTGGTGTGCTTGTCATCAAAGGGGATGCGAAACGCCGGGTGGTAGCCGATGCCGAACTGCAGCTCCTCGGCGGCATCGGCGGGGTTGGTGACGGTCAGGGTGTGGTTCACTGTCCTGCCCTCCAGCCGGAAGGTGCTGGTCAGAACAAAATCAAACGGGAAGCGCTCTGCCTTGCTCTTTTCATCCGAGCGCAGCTCCAGCCGGATGGTGTCGCCCTCGGCGCAGAGCAGGGTGTGCTCCACGTCCCGGGCAAAGCCATGCTGACCGCCGGGGTAGGTCTTTCCCTTATGGGTAAAGGCCCCGCCGGTCAGCTTGCCCGTCCAGGGGAAAAGGATGGGGGCGTGGCGCTTCCAGACAGCCGGGTCAGCCTGCCAGAGCATCTCCTGCCCGGCGGCATTTTTCAGGCTGACTGCTTCGGCACCATGGGTATCCACGGTCAGGGTCAGGAATTCGTTGTGAATGGTTGCCTGCATGATTCATCTCTCCTTTTTATCTGTTGACGATGTGCTCGCCGTTTCCTTCCAGCCAGGTGCGCAGGTTCCGGGTGGTAATGTCCATCAGGTTCTGCAAAGCCTCCCGGGTCGTCCACGCAATGTGCGGTGTGAGGATAGCGTGGGGTTCTGCCCGCAGGGGGCTTTCCTGAGGCAGAGGCTCGGTGACAAAGGCATCGGCCCCGTAAAAGCCCAGCTGACCGCTGTGGAGGGCCGCTGCCACGGCCTCCTCATCCACCAGCGCGCCCCGGGCTGTGTTGAGCAGAATGGCCCCAGGCTTCATCTTCGCCAGCGCCTCCGCGTTGACAAGGCCCCGGGTCTGAGGCGTGGCCGGGCAGTGCAGGCTGAGGATATCGCACCGCCTCAGCAGGGTATCATAATCCACGAACTCCACACCGTCGGCGGCGTATTCGGGCCGGACGGTGCGGGTGCAGACCAGCACCTCCATGCCAAAGGCTCTGGCAATGCGGGCCGACTGCCGCCCGATGCTGCCATAGCCGTAAACGCCATAGGTCTTGCCGTAGAGCTCCATCTGGGGCAGCAGGCCGATGCTCTCCGGGATATCCAGCTGCCAGCATCCCTGCTTGACGGCACGGTTGTAGCGCTCCGCGCACTGGCAGATGGCCAGCAGCAGGCTGAAGGTCATCTGGGCCACGCTGTAAGTGGAATAGCCCGGCACATTGGCCACTGCAACGCCGTGGCGGCGGCAGGCTTCCAGATCCAGGTTGTCGGTGCCCGTGGCGATGATGCCCACCCATTTCAGGTTCGGGCACTGCTGCAAGATCTCCTCATCCATGCGGCACTTGTTCAGCAGAACGATGTCCGCATCTCCAATGCGGGGGGCGATCTCCTCGTAGGCCGTGCGGACATAGCTGGTGGTATCCGGCACCAGCGCCTTTACCCCCGACCAGTCGAGGTCGCCTTCCTCCATGACATAGCTTTCCAGAATGACAGCTTTCATCTCAGTCCTCCAACAAAACGTCCTCACTCAGCACCTGACCGATGGGCTTGGCAATGCACAGGTCGGCCTGCGTATCGGCCCCGGTGGGCTGCATGTTGATGACCACCAGATGGCGGCCCCGGAAGTACCGGATGAGCCCCGCCGCCGGGTAGACCACCAGACTGGTGCCGCCGATGATGAGAGTATCCGCCTTGCGGATGGCAGACACGGCCCCGGAGAGCACTTCCTCGTCCAACCCTTCCTCGTACAGGACGACATCCGGCTTGACGATGCCGCCGCACTTGGGGCAGCGGGGCACGCCGGTACTGTTGGCAATGAAGTCCACATCGTAGAACGCGCCGCACTTCACGCAGTAGTTGCGCAGGGTGCTGCCGTGGAGCTCGTAAACGGTCTTGGAGCCCGCCGCCTGATGCAGGCCGTCGATGTTCTGGGTGACGATGGCTTTCAGCCTGCCCTCCCGCTCCAGCTTTGCCAGCCGCAGGTGGGCAGCGTTGGGCTTTGCCCCCTTCACAATGAGCTTATCCCGGTAGAACCGGTAGAACTCCTCGGGGTTCTCCTCCCAGAAGGTGTGGCTCAGGATGGTCTCGGGCGGGTAATCGTACTTCTGGTGGTACAGGCCGTCCACGCTGCGGAAATCGGGGATGCCGCTTTCGGTGGAGACCCCCGCGCCGCCAAAAAAGACGATGCGGTCGCTCTCGGCAATGATTTTTTCCAGTGCAGGAACCATAAAAGAAACGCTTCCTTTCCGGCAGATCGTTGTGTTTTGGATAGCTCCAGTATAACACAAATCCAGAGGAAAGGAAGCGTTTCTTTTTTTGATGGGATCGTCCCCTTGCTCAGCGCCCGTTTTCGGCAAACAGGGTCCCCAGCGCATCCAGCAGATCATGCGGGAGCATCCCGGTTTCCCCGTGCAGGGCAGCGGCACGGTCGGCAGCTGCACCATGGAGATAAACGGCACAGGCAGCGGCCTCAAAGGCAGGCAGACCGCAAGCCAGCAGGGCGCTGGTCATGCCCGCCAGCACATCCCCGCTGCCGCCCCGGGAAAGCCCCGGGTTGCCGGTGGGATTGACCGCACAGCGGCCATCCGGCCCTGCAATGACGGTGTGCGCCCCCTTCAGCACCACCACAGCATTCCATGCTTTCGCATAGCGCAGCGCCGTGCCTTCCCGGTCCGCGTTGATCTCTACCGCAGAGCGCCCGGTCAGCCGGGCCATCTCGCCGGGGTGGGGCGTTAAAATCAGTTCTCCTTGAGGATGAAGTATTTTTTCCGTTTGGAGCAGGTCAGCGGCGGCGTTCAGGCCGTCCGCATCCAGCACTGCACTGCCGGAGAAGCCGGGCAGGAGCGTTTTTACCAGCGCTCGGGTCTCGGCAGCACGGGCCACGCTCTGGGCCGTATAACCCAGCCCCGGGCCCGCCAGCAGAACCGAAGCCTTCTGCCGCCGGATACGCTCAATATTTTGGGGCGAGATGCCGCCCTCGGCCCCCGCTTCGCAGGGGCAGAGGCAGCACTCCGGCAGGCGGGCGGCCACCGCCGCCAGCACCGGCTCCACACTTGCCAGCGTAACGATGCCGGCCCCTGTGCGCAGGGCACCTTCCACGGCCAGCGCCGCCGCGCCCCGGTAGGCCGCACTGCCCGCCACCACCAGCACGGAGCCAAAGGTCCCCTTATGTGCATCCCGGGGGCGGGGCTGGATCTTTTGCCAAACAAAATCAGAAGTTGTTTCGAACATAGGCGGCTCCTTTCGGGTGAGATTTCGCCCTCTCAGTCAAAGCCTTACGGCTTTGCCAGCTCCCCCAAAGGGGGAGCCTATTGCGGGTCTTGGATAAAGGCAGCATTGCCTCTCCCTTTGGGAGAGGTGGCAGCGCGTAAGCGCTGACGGAGAGGGCGAGGATGTTACCCTTCCCCCTGCAAATACCTCCGGATCTCCTTCTCCGCCTCCTGCACCTCTTCATGGAACATGCGGGCAGAGACACGGAGGGCACCATGGCCCAGGATGATGACCTGTTCCATGCCATCGGAGGTGGCCACGCGGACGCGGCGGCCCTTGCCGATCTCATGGGTGACACGCTCGATGAACATATCGGCGGTCTCGGCTTCCCGGGTGTAGACCACATGGATATTGTGGTACTGCTCTATGCTGCCGGGGCTGCCCGGCACACGGTAGGCATCAAACACAAGGATGAGCACGCACTTCTTAAAGCCCTGATAGTTGCAAAGGATGTCCATCAGCCTGTGGCGGGCCGCTTCCAGGCTCTCTTTGGAGAGTGCGTTCAGCTCGTCCCATGCAAAGATGATGTTGTAGCCGTCCACCAGCAGGTATTCGGGCTGGATCTCCCACTGCTCGGCGTTGAAATCAGGGCGTTCCCGCTTCTGGGTGGGGCGGAACGCCGCCAGCGGGTCCCGCTTGATGGGCCCATAGGTCTGTTCAAAGATCTTCAGCAGCTCAGCATCTTCTTCCAAAGTAGCACGATAGGCGGCCATCCGGCGGGGACGGGCCTGCACCGTTTCTTCGGTCTTTGCAGTCTTGCCCCAGCCGCTGTCCACATGCATGTGGCTGCGCACCTGCTCCCAGGGTACCACAAATCCGGCCCCGTGGGCGCAGAACACCGAATCCGCCGGGTTGTCGAGGTCGTGTTCCGGCTCATAGCCCGCAGCCTCGATGACCTCCGCTGCATTGTGGCAGGGACGGTAGCCGTCCAGCGTCAGGGTCAGGTGTCCCCTACCCCGGGTGTAGCCCACCACCTCCATGGGGTAGCTGCGCATGGTGGAGGCCGGTGCGGTGCCGGTGAGCAGGGTGGTATCCCCGTCGGCTCCGGTCTCGGGCGGGTCAAAGCTGCCGCCCATGTTCTGGATATCATTCATGGCGCGTCCCACGTTGTCAGAGGGCAGCTCCAGCCGGAAGGCATACCACGGCTCCAGCAGCTGGGTCTTGTGGATCTGGTCTGCCATCATCAGGCCCTGCCGGACGGCGCGGTAGGTCGCCTGCCGGAAGTCGCCGCCCTCGGTGTGCTTGAGGTGGGCGCGGCCCGCAATGAGGGTGATCTTCACATCGGTCAGGGGTGCCCCGATGAGCACGCCCAGATGCTGCTTTTCCTCAAGGTGAGTCAGCACCAGCCGCTGCCAGTTCTTGTCCAGCACCTCTTCCCGGCAGTCGACGGCAAACTGCATTCCGCTGCCCCGGGGCAGCGGCTCCAGCTTGAGGTGGACTTCCGCATAGTGGCGCAGAGGCTCGTAGTGGCCCACACCCTCCATGGCTTCGGTGATGGTCTCCTTATACAGGATGCCGCCGGGGCCGAAGCTGACCTCCAGCCCGTATCGCTCGGCCAGCAGGCTTTTCAGCACCTCCAGCTGGATCTCGCCCATCAGCTGGACATGGATCTCACCCAGGGTCTCGTTCCAGACCACATGGAGCTGGGGCTCCTCCTCTTCCAGCCGATGGAGCTTTCCCAGCGCGGCGTGCACGTCTGCGCCCTCGGGCAGCAGCACCTGATAGCTCAGCACCGGCTCCAGCACCGGCAGGTCGCTGTCCCGTTCCGCCCCCAGACCCTCGCCCGGGCGGGCTTTGGTCAGGCCGGTAACGGCGCACACCTGGCCGGGGCCGATGCACTCTGCCAGCGTAAACTTTGCGCCGGAATAGAGCCGCAGCTGGTTGGCCTTTTCGGCCCATGGCTCCCCGTCGACCTCTCCGGTGAGCTGGGCTTTCACTTTGAGCGCGCCGCCGGTCACCCGCAGCCAGGTCAGGCGGTTCCCCTGCTCATCCTGGCTCACCTTGAACACCTTGGCCCCGAAAGCTTCCAGCGCGGGGGCCGGGCGGGTATAGCGGTCCAGGCCCTCCACCAGCGCATCCACACCCTGCAGCTTCAGGGCTGAGCCAAACCAGCAAGGAAACACATGCCGCCGGGCAATGGCGGGGATGAGGTCGGTATCGGTCAGGCTTCCCCGGTCCAGCATTGCCTCCATCAGCCGCTCATCGCAGAGAGCCAGCGCCTCGTCCCGGTCGACCTGCTCTGCCCCAAAATCCACAAAGCCATCCCCCAGCCGACGGTTCAGCTGGGTCAGAAGCGCTTCCCTGCCCGAGCCGGGCAGGTCCATCTTGTTCACGAACACAAAGGTGGGGATGCGGTACCGCCGCAGCAGCCGCCAGAGCGTCTCGGTATGGCTCTGCACGCCGTCGGTGCCGCTGATGACCAGCACCGCATAATCCAGCACCTGCAGTGTCCGCTCGGTCTCCGTGGAAAAATCCACATGGCCCGGAGTGTCCAGCAGGGTAAAATCGGTATTGCCCGCCGTGAAGAGGGCCTGCTTGGAGAAAATGGTAATGCCGCGCGCCTTTTCCAGCGCGTCGGTGTCCAGAAAGGCATCCTTATGGTCCACCCGGCCCAGCTTGCGGATGGTGCCGGTGCCGTAGAGCAGGGCCTCGGAAAGGGTGGTCTTGCCGCTGTCCACATGAGCCAGAATGCCGATGACCAGCTGCTTGTGCTCTTGTTCCATGCCTCAGCCCCCTTACAGTGCGCTGGCGATCAGCGCAGCAGCGACCAGCGGCAGGCCCAGCACCAGATTGGAGAGCAGGCTGCAATAGGTGCGCTCCTCGGGTTCCAGCTCCTCAAAGGAGACGATCTTCTCATCCGCATAGTCGATGATGGAGCGGGTGGAGTGGACCTTTTTCTGCCGCTTGCCCATCCCCTTGAACTCCTCCAGCAGATGGTGGATGGTCACGCCATCCAGCCGCAGGTAGTCCACCCAGGCCCAGATGAGCAGCACCACGCCGCACAGAAAGCCCGGGGCCTCCCAGATGGTAAACGTGCCATCACTGACATAGCGCTGCCACAGCAGCATCAGCACGGCCACAATGGAGGTGCGGGTCACGGTCTTATATAAAATGGGGTGGAACATGTAGCGTTTGTACATCGAGGTCAGTTTCTTCATGGTGCGCTCCTTATTGATACAGATACACTTTATTGTATCATGTTTTTGTGAAAAAAGATAGCTGTTTTGTGCGCACAGCGTGAACAGTTTCTCTCTTTTTCCTGTTCTTCACAGATATACAGTTCTTTCCATTTTATAGTAATTTTTTCCACATTCTTTTCCCATGAAAGTGTTTGTCACCGTTTTGTTTCCAATTCTATGCTGTGGCGGATTGACTTCTTTCCAGTAAAGTGCTAAAATATACAGTGGTGCGACTTTTGTCTTTCCTGTGCACTTTTTGGAAAGGCAGACAGCCTCACTGCGTTTAGGAAAAGGAAAAACGCGCGGCTCTGTCCGCGCAAGATCTGGGAGGATCATCCAATGAGCTTCAATTTTGATCGCCGCACCTTCCTGAAGGGTGCAGGTGCTGTGGGTGCCGCCAGCCTGCTGGCAGCCTGCGGCGAAAAGTCCAACAACACCGGCAATGGTGCTGCCGCCAGCGGCGCTGCTGCCCCCAACTCCACCGGCGCTACCCCCCTGAAGGAGTTCATCTCCTTTGAGAGCGGCAACCGTGAGCTGGAAAGCTGGAACATGCTGTACACCCAGAAGGCTGAAGATGCCAACGTGGTCACCAACCTGTGGGACGGCCTGCTGAGCTTTGACCGCTACGGCAAGGTGGTGCCCGCCATCGCTTCCAGCTGGGAGCACAATGAGGATGCCACCGTCTGGACCTTCCACCTGCGGGACGACGTGGACTGGGTGGATTGCAACGGTGAGGTGAAAGCTCACCTGACCAGCAAGGACTTTCTGGTTGGTTTTGAATGGGTGATGAACGCCATCAAGAACGAGGCCAACAACACCTCCATGCCCAACGATACCATTGTGGGCGCTTACGAGTACTACGAGCTGACCAAGGAAGCCGGTGACGCTGCCGCTGACATGACCTACGAGGACATGCTGGCTGCCGGTGTGGGCATTGAGGCTCCGGATGATTACACTCTGGTGTTCACCTGCCCCAGCGCCTGCCCCTACTTTGATACCGTTGCCGCCTACAACAGCTTCTACCCCGTGGCTCCTGCTCTGATCGAGGAGCTGGGTGTCGATGGCTTCCGGAGCTGCGACAACACCACCATGTGGTACAACGGACCCTATGTGGTGGAGGAGTACATCCAGGGCAACACCAAGAGCTACATCCCCAACCCCAACTACTACGATGCTGCCAACGTCAGCCGCTTTGAGCGCTTCACTGTCACCATGATCAGCGACGGTTCCATCAGTCTGCAGCTGTATCAGAGCCGCGAGCTGGACGAGGTGGACCTGGGCGAGAGCAACATCACCACCATTCAGTCCGATCCTTCCAACGAGTACAATCAGCAGCTGTGCGAGAAGCGTGCCAAGAAGTTCAGCTACTGCTTCATCTTCAACTACGACAAGAAGAACACCGACGGCACCCCCGACGAGAACTGGAACAAGGCCATTGCCAACAAGGCCTTCCGTCAGTGCTTCTCCAAGGGCATGGTGCTGAACAAGTTCTTCGCCCGTTACAACCCCATCAATCCCCTGAAGTGCGAGAACGATTTCTTCACCATGAAGGGCCTGTGCTACACCTCTGACGGCACCGACTACACCAACCTGGTGGCCAAGGAGATGGGTCTGGACGGCGAGGCTTACGATGGCAAGACCATGAAGCGCCTGCGCGCCAACAACGGCGACATCACCGAGCTGAAGAAGCAGGCCATGGAAGAGCTGAGCGCCATTGGTGTCACCTTCCCTGTTCACTGCTCCTACTATATTCTGGCTGGCTCCACCTCCGCTCTGGACAGCGCAACCGTGCTGAAGCAGTGCTTCACCGACAGCTTCGGCGATGACTTCATCGTGCTGGATATCAACACCTTCGTGTCCTCCACCATGAAGGAAGTCGTGGCACCCAAGCTGCAGAGCTTCGTCCACATGGGCTGGGGCGCTGACTTCGGCGATCCCATCAACTTCCTGACCCAGATCATCGTTCACGACGACAATGCTTACTATAGCTGCAACATGACCAACATCGCAGGCATTGTGAACAATGGCCCCGCCAGCTACCAGAAGGATCTGGTTGCCGCCTACGAGAAGTTCACCGATCTGGTGAACGAGGGCCGTGCCATCGTTGACGACACCGATGCACGCTACGCTGCATTTGCCAAGGCCGAGGCTTACTTCCTGGACGAGAACCTGATCTTCCCCACCGTCTACGATATCACCTGGTGCCTGACTCACGTCAACGAGTACAGCAAGATCAACGCTATGTATGGTCCCTGCAACTACAAGGCTGTGAACTGGGAGACCAGCGAGGAGGCTTACACCACCGAACAGTACGATGCGTTTGCTGCCGCATTCGATGCAGCCACTCAGGCCTGATCGCGTGAACCCATAGCAAAAAGCAGAACCGGACGTTTTTGAAGCGTCCGGTTCTTTTTTTCTCCCTGACAGCACAAAACCCCGCCGCGCGGGAAAACTCCCAGCGCGGCGGGGTCATTGTGTTAAAATACAGGAAAGCGGTTCAGCTTACTGCTGGCTTTCATACTCCTTGCGGTAGCCTTCCAGCTCACGCTGGTTGCCATACACGAAGTGGCCGTTTGCGATCTCTTCCCAGACCGGCTTGTCCACGCTGTAATCGTGGATCGAGGGGTCATAGACCAGCAGCTTCTTGTGCTTTTCAAGGCTGGGGTCAGGGATGGGGACCGCGCTCAGCAGGGCTTTGGTGTAGGGATGCAGCGGATGGAGGAACAGCTCCTCCGCCTCAGCCAGCTCCACGATACGGCCCTTGCTGATAACGGCGATACGGTCCGAGATGAACCGGACCACCGACAGGTCATGTGCAATGAACAGGTAGGTCAGGCCGCGGCTCTTCTTCATCTCGTTCAGCAGGTTCAGCACCTGTGCACGGATGGAGACATCCAGTGCAGAGATGGGCTCATCGGCCACGATGAACTCCGGCTCCATGACCAGAGCACGGGCAATGCCGATGCGCTGGCGCTGGCCGCCCGAGAACTCGTGGGGGAAGCGGGAGGCAAACTCCGGCAGCAGGCCGACCTCATGCAGGGCGTTCATCACCTTTTCATGCAGGTCTTCCTGATCCTTGTAGAGATGATGGTTCAGCAGGCCCTCGGCAATGATATACTCCACCTTGGCGCGCTCGTTCAGCGAAGCCATGGGATCCTGGAAGATCATCTGGATCTTGCGGATGACCTCTCTGTCCAGTTCCTTGGAGATCTTGCCGTTGATCTTCTGGCCCTTGAAGAAGATGTCGCCGCCGGAGGTCGGGTTGATGCGGCAGATGGCACGGCCAATGGTGGTCTTGCCGGAGCCGGACTCGCCGACCAGCGAGAAGGTCTCGCCCTTATAGATGTCAAAGTTGACATGATCGACAGCAACAAATTTCTTCTTACCGGAGCCAAAGGTGATCTGAAGGTCTTTCAGCTCAATCAGCTTTTCGCGTTCAGCCATTTAAGTTGGCGCCTCCCATCTTTCCCATTTTCTCACGCAGGTTCTGGATGGAGTGCGGCCGCTCGATCTTAGGAGCGCGCGGGTCCAGATACCAGGTCTTTGCGGCGTGGGTCTCGGACACCTGGAAGAACGGAGGCTCTTGCACAAAGTCGATTGCCAGCGCATGCTTGTTGCGGGGCGCAAATGCGTCACCCTTGATCTCATTGAACAGGTTCGGGGGAGTACCGTCCACGCTGGGCAGGGCCTCACCCTTGGTGCCCAGCTGCGGCAGAGCCTGCAGCAGAGCCCAGGTGTAGGGGTGCCATGCGTCGTAGAAGATCTCCTCGACAGTGCCGTATTCCACGATCTGGCCGGCGTACATCACGGCCACACGGTCTGCCACGTTTGCCACAACACCCAGGTCATGGGTGATGTAGATAACGGACATGCCCAGTTCCTTCTGCAGGTCGCGGATCAGCTGCAGGATCTGTGCCTGAATGGTCACGTCCAGTGCAGTGGTGGGCTCGTCGCAGATCAGGATCTGCGGGCGGCAGGCCGCTGCAATGGCAATGACGACACGCTGACGCATACCGCCGGAGAACTCGTGGGGGTACTGCTCGTACCGACGCTCGGGGTCGGGGATACCCACCTTGCCCAGCATCTCGATGGCAGCCTTTTTGGCTTCCTCGCCTTTCAGACCCTGGTGATGCTCAATGCTCTCCTGGATCTGCTTGCCGATCTTCTTCAGCGGGTTCAGGCTGGTCATGGGGTCCTGCATGACCATGGCGATCTTCTTGCCGCGGACACCCAGCCAATCCTTCTCGGTGAACTTGGTCATATCGCGGCCTTCAAACATGATGGAGCCGCCGGTGATCTTACCGTTGGCATCCAGCATACCCACAAAGTTCTTGGTGAATACGGACTTGCCCGAGCCGGACTCGCCCACGATGGCAAGGGTCTCGCCTTCGTACAGGTCCAGCGAGCACTTGCGGATGGCGTTCAGCTTGCGGCCGCGCAGGCTGAAAGTGATCTCCACGTCTTTGGCAGAGATAATCGGTTGTCTATCCATTTACGTCTCTCTCCAATCTATCAAACGTGGTTGCGCGGATCAGCCGCATCCGACAAAGCGTTGCCCATGATATAGAAAGAAATGGAAATGATGGACACGATGGATGCAGGGAAAACCAGCAGGTACGGATAATCCAGGAAGAAGCCGCGCACCTTGCTCAGGATCAGGCCCAGAGAAGGCGTGTCGATGCCCAGGCCCAGGCCCAGGTAGGACAGCGTGGATTCCAGATTGATGGTGCCCGGGATGGACAGTGCCATACGCAGGATGATAACGGAGACCAGATACGGCAGGATGTTCTTGGTCAGCACGCGCCACAGCGGGGTGCCCAGGCAGCGGGACGCGAGGTTGTACTCGCGGTCACGGAACATGAACACCATGTTGCGGACACGGCGTGCCATAGAAAGCCAGTTGATGGCAATCATGGAGATGGCCATGATCCAGAAGCTCTGGCCCACCATCAAGGCGATCAGGGTCATATAGATGATATAGGGCACGTTGTCGATCAGGTTGTACAGCTCCGTGAAGAAGCGGTCCAGACTGCGCACATAGCCCCAGATCAGGCCGAAGATCACGCCCACGATGCTCTCGCCCACGGCGACCACCAGAGCCAGACGGATGGAAACCTGGGTGGCATACCACACCTGGCACCAGTAGTCACGGCCCAGGTTGTCGGTACCGAACCAGTACTCACTGTTGGGCTTGATGAAAGCCTTGCTGGAATCAGAGATCAGGGTGGTGTAGTGATACTTGCCGATGCTCAGCGCGACGAAGGAGAACACCGTCAGCGCCAGGAACAGGATCAGGCAGAAGACAGCGACCTTCTGCTTGAGGAAGTTCTGGATGACAGAACCCCAATAGGAATAGTTGGAGTAGCCGATGCGTTCAGCTTCTTCCGGGGAATAATCCACAAAGTAGAACAGTTCTTCGGGCTTCTTGCCCTCAAAATCCGATGCCTTAGCCATCAGCGAGCCTCCTCCTTTCCGGTCAGAGTAATACGGGGGTCAACCACCATCATCAGCACATCGCCCAGGAACACGCCCACGATGCCCAGCACGGCGTAGAGGATGACCAGGGTCTGAACGACATTCAGGTCATAGCGCTGGATGGCATCCGTCAGCAGGGGGCCCATGCCGGGAACGGAGAAGAACCGTTCCATCAGCAGGGAGCCGCCCACCGTCAGCAGGATGGACTGGGGGATATACTGCACCATGGGGACCATGGCGTTGCGCAGAACATGCTTGAACATGATCTCGCGGGAGCTCAGGCCCTTGACACGGGCCAGCTTGATATAGTCGCGGGTCAGCTCATCCACCATGTAGCGGCGGGTCCACAGGGCATAGCCTGCAATGGATGCCAGCGAAAGGCAGGTGATGGGCAGCACGCTGGAAGCACTCACATTGCGGGTGGAATACAGCGTGGGGAATCCCAGGTACTTGGAACCAAAGACCAGCACCAGAGAATACGACACCAGCGACGGGACCGCGTTGACGAACACGGTGTAGGCCGTGCCGATCCAGTCGAATACCTTGTCCTTGAATGCCGCCTGCAGGATGCCCATCAGCACACCGATCACCAGAGAGATACCGGAGGCGGTGAGGCCCAGACGCATGGAGACACCAAACTTTTTACCAATGACCTTGACCACCGGGGCACCGTTCTGGATGCGGCGGGAAGTGCCGAAGTCCAGATGCAGCAGGTTGTTATAGAACTTGACCAGCTGGGTGGGGATGGGATCGGTCAGGCCAGCTGCTTCCAGAGCGGCGGTCTTCTGCTGATCGGTAAACTTCATGAGCTGTTCCTCAGTGAAGTAGTAGTCCGTCGGCAGACAGCGCATCATCAGGAAAACTGCTGTTGCGATCAGAAAGATTGTGACAAGCGACTGGAGCAGCCGCTTAACCGTGTATTTTAACATGTTATCGAACCCTTAACTTTTATTTCTACCCTTTCGGGCGGGGAAACGGGGAACTTAAGCCTTGGTAGCTGCATCGAATGCAGCGGCGAACTCCTCGTACTGTGCGGTGGTGTAAGGCTCTTCGCTGGTCTCCCAGTTCACAGCCTTGTAGTTGCAGGGACCATACATAGCATTGATCTTGCTGTACTCGTTGGCGTGGGTCAGAGTCCAGGAAACTTCGAAGTAGCAGGGGCAGACCAGAACGCTGTTGAGCATGCTGGCCTCAGCCTTTGCGAAGGCAGCGTAGCGGGCATCGGTATCATCAACGATGGCCTTGGCGGTGTTGACCAGATCGGTGAACTCCTCGTAGCAGGCCACCAGATCCTTCTGCCAGTCAGCGGGGCCGGCCTCGACGACCTTGGCGATGTTGGAGTAGTACCAGCTGTAGTAAGCGTTGTCGTCGTGCAGGATCTCCTGACCAACGAAGTTGACGGGATCGCCGTAGTCAGCGCCCCAGCCGTTGATGACGAAGCTCTGCAGCTGAGGATTACGGACTTCCTGGGTGATGGAGGAGACGTAAGTCTTGATGTCCAGCACGATGAAGTCATCGCCGAAGCTGTCGGTGAAGCACTGCTTCAGGACAGTAGCGTTATCCAGAGCGGAGGTGGAACCGGCGATGATGTAGTAAGCAGCGTGGACAGGGAAGGTGACGCCGATGGCGCTCAGCTCGTCCATGGCCTGCTTCTTCAGGTCAGCGATGTCGCCGTTGTTGGCACGCAGACGGATCATGGTCTTGCCATCGTATGCTTCCTTGTCGAAGCCCATCTCCTTGGCAACCAGGGTGGAGTACTCCTGGCCCTGGGTGTTGTAGCAGACACCGGGCATGGTGTAGTAGTCGTTCTCGCACTTCAGGGGGTTGATCTTGTTGGTACGTGCATACCAGTTGGTCATCTCCAGGCCCTTGTAGAAGCACTGACGGAAAGCAGTGTTGGCAATCGCCTTGTTCCAGTTGTCGTCGGGGGTGCCGTCCTCGTTGTTCTTCTGGTAGTTGAAGTGCATCTGGTAGCTGAACTTCTTGGGGCGCTTCTCGCACAGCTGCTGATTGTACTCGCTGTTGGGATCAGCCTGGATGGTGGTCAGGGTGCTCTCGCCCACATCCATCTCGTCCAGCTCACGGTTCTGGTACAGCTGGAAGGTAACGGTTTGGTCGCTGATCATGGTAACGGTGAAGCGGTCGAAGCGGGACACATCGTTTGCACCAAAGTAGTTGGGGTTGGGAATGTAGCTCTTGGTGTTCTGGCTGATGAACTCCTCCACCACATAGGGACCATTGTACCACATGTTGGTGTAGTCGCAGGCACGGAAGCCCTCAACGCCCAGCTCGTTGATCAGATCCTCAGAGGCGGGGTAGAAGCTGGTGTAGGCAGCAACGGTATCGAAGTAGGGGCAGGGATCCTTGCAGGTAAAGACCAGGGTGTAATCATCCGGAGCCTCAACGCCAACGCCTGCGTCCAGCATATCCTGGTAGGTCAGGTCGGCAGCAGCATCGCCCATATCGCTGGTCTTCTGATAGTAATCAGCAGCACCGGTCAGGGTCTCGTTGGGCATGGAGGTGTTGTTGGCCTGGTTCTTGGCTGCGTTCAGCACCCACTCCAGACCCACGAGGAAGTCCTTGCTGGTCAGGTGAGCCTTGACTTCGCCGTTGACATCCACCCAGTCCACATCGTCACGGAGGTTGAAGGTCCAAACGGAAGAGTCCTCATTGTGGCTCCACTCCTTGGCCACGGAAGGCACGGCCTTGCCGTAGCAGTCAAAGCTCAGCAGGCCTTCCCACAGGTTGGTGGTGACATTCATGTCGGAAGCCATCTGGCTGTACAGCATGTTCCAGCTCTCCAGCTCACGGTTGGTGCTCTCCCAGGAGATGAACTCCTTCAGCGGGGTAGCGCCGGTGGTGTTGGGAGCGCTGGTAGCACCAGAGGAAGCAGCGGTGGAGCTGCTGCCAGAGTTGCCGCCGCAGGCGGCCAGAATGCCGGCGGCACCAACGACACCGGAAGCCTTCAGAAAGCTGCGGCGGCTGATTGCATGAGACTCGTAGTTGTTGTTCATTGTGTTTTCCTCCCTATAATAATTCCGTGCTTCAGTGCATGGTGCAGGGCGGGATGTCCTGCTGTTTTCCCACTATTCTGCGGAGGTTTTTTGAATCCTGTATTGCCAGGGAATACAAAAGAGCGCAGAAACAGACCCCTCTGTCTGCACCTGTGCTCCTCCCGCAAAACCTTAACACGTCATATATTGTACCATTGAAATAAAAAGATGTCAATGGAGCACACACAGCTTTTTCTTCAAAAAGCAAAGTCTGCCGCGCAAAAACGATGAAATATATTTGCTTTTACATGGTAAAGCATGCAGGAAATTTAACAGACAATGCTGCGGACAAAATAACCGGAATTGTTCTTGTCAAAAAGACACTGTATTTTCTGCTTTATATTCTAAAAGAGCAGGCGCTCCACGCTTTGCGAAGAGCTCCTGCTTTTGGAAAACCGAATTATTAAAACAAGTCACCTGGCCAGAGCGTTCTGGATCTTTGCAAAATCCTCCAGCGTCAGGGCCTCAGGACGGATGCGGGCATCGAAACCGGCGGCTTCAATGGCAGCGGTCACGGCATCCTTGGGCATCCCCAGGCCGCTGGCAATGGCATTGGCGGCAGTCTTGCGCCGCTGGCCAAAGGCCGCGCGGACAAGGGCAAAGTAGCCCTCCTCGTCCTCCACCTGCACGGCGGGGGTGGGGCGGATCTCCATCCGCACCACAGCGCTGGTCACCTTGGGGGCCGGGTAAAAGCTGCCCGGGGCGGCGGTGAACATCATCTTAGAGGTCGCGTAATAGCTCACCGCGCAGCTGATGGCGCTGGAGGCCCGGGTGCCCGGGGCGGCAGCCAGACGATCGGCAGCTTCCTTCTGCACCATCACAGTCAGGCTCTCGATGGGCAGGCGGTCACCCAGCAGCTTCATCACAATGGGGCTTGTAATATAGTAGGGCAGGTTGGCGCAGACTGCCACCGGCATCCCGGGGAACTCCTGCGCGATCAGGGCTTTCAGATCCACCTTGAGCACATCCTGCAGCACCAGCTTGAAGTTGTCCACACCGGCCATGGTCTCGGCCAGCAGGGGCGGCAGGCGCTCATCCACCTCGATGGAGACCACCTTTGCCGCCCGCTTTGCCAGCTCCCGGGTCAGCACGCCGATGCCGGGGCCGATCTCGAGCACGCCGTAGCGCTTGTCCACGCCGCTGGCATCCACGATCTTGGGGGGCAGGCCAGGGTTGACGATGAAGTTCTGGCCAAAGCCCTTGGAGAGGGCAAAATCATATTTTTCGCACAGGGCGCGCACATAAGACAGGTCGGTCAGTTCGGGCATGGCTCTATCCTTTCTTTTCCAAAATAACCCTCTCAGTCTCGCTTCGCTCGCCAGCTCCCCCCCAAAGGGGGCGCTTTTGACAAAACCGCAAACTTTGCATGAATTGCCAAGACCTCGCCCTTCGGGAGAGGTGGCAGCGCGTCAGCGCTGACGGAGAGGGTTGTTCTCTTATTCTTGACTACTGGATGCAGTGCTCTCCCCTGCCGCTTCACTTTCGGCGGGCGCGGTCTCTGCCGGAGTGCTCTCGGCAGATGCGGCCTCAGCGTCCCCCTCTGCTACGCTCTCGGCGGCGGCGCTGTCGGCAGCTTCACTGGAAGCAGCCTCGTTGACACCGCTCACGGTGGTGGTACCGCTCATCTGCTGGGCAGTGCTCACGGCACGCTGGATCTGGGGATCGTTCTCCACAGTGTAATCATAGTATGCGGTCTGTTCGTCCGCAGTCAGGGGGCGCTCCACATCCACGGTCAGGCCGGTGCCGTCAAAGCAGCTGCCGTCGCCGCAGACCAGCTTTGCCACGGTGACCACCACGGCACTGCCATCGGACAGGCGCTGGGGGCTGCTCTGGATGGTGCCCTTGCCCTGCGTGGTGGTGCCCACCAGGCGGGCACCATTCAGGGTGCGCAGGCTGCTGGCAAAGAGCTCCGCAGCGCTGGCGGTGCTGCCGTTGACCAGGCAGACCACGGGCAGGTCGATCCGGGACTCGCTGGTGCTGGTGCCCAACAGGGTCTGGGTGCCGTTCTTGTCCTCAGCAAAGGCCAGCGTGCCCTCCGGGGCGATCAGATCGATGCACTGAATGGCATCGTCCAGCAGGCCGCCGCCGTTATCACGCAGGTCAAACACCAGGCTGCCTGCGCCGTTGGCGCTCAGGCTGCGGATGGCGTAATCCAGCTCGCTGGGGGTGGTGGAATCAAACTGGCGGATCCGGATGTAGCCCACATTGCCCTGCACCATCTGGTAATCCACAGTGGTGGAGCTGTAGCCGGAGTGGGTCAGGTCAGCAGTGTGCTCGGCGGCCTCGCTGTCCAGCCAGGTCACATTGACGGTGGTGCCGCTCTCGCCGCGCAGGCGGGTCTGGATGGCATCCACGCTGCTCATGCTCTTGACATCGGTGCCGTCCACGGCGGTGATGTAGTTGCCGACCTGAATACCGGCCTCCTTGGCGGGGGATTCATCGTAGACCTTGATGACCTTGGCATAGCCGGACTGATCCACAGCCAGCTCCACGCCAATGCCGATCAGGGTGCCGTTCTGGGTATTCATCAGCTCCGTATAGGCGGTGGCGCTGAAATAGCGGGCGTATTTGTCGCCGGTGCCCAGCAGGTAGCCAGCCGTCAGGCGGTCGTAGAGGGTGGTCTCGTCGATGGGATAGTAATCGTTGCTGCGGACATAGCGGTCCACCTCAGCGATCTTGTTGTACATGCTCTCCTTTTCCTTCACGCTGGAAACGGTGCTGTCAAACAGGCGCATCGCCACCAGCATGGTAATGGAAAAGGTAACGGTCATGGCCAGGATGACGATGCTGACCGCCATGCCGACCGATATCTTACGGTTCATCTTCTTCCCTCCTCTGTCAGACCAGCAGCATCATAACCACGCTGCCCAGCATGGAAAGTGCAAAGATCCCTGCCAGGATCAGACAGCCCACGCGCAGGATGCGCTTGCGTTTTTCTTCCTTCATAAGCCCTGACGGCCTCCTTTGATACAATGCAGATTATTTCATGGGGATATAACCACGGGGGTTGACGGCATTGGCCTTGGAGCCGCCCTTCCAGACCTCCAGATGGAGGTGGTTGCCGGTAGAGTTGCCCGTGCTGCCCACATAACCGATGATCTCACCCTGCTGGACATACTTGCCCGCCGAGGTGGCGACCGACCGCATGTGGCCGTACAGGGTGCTGTACTGGTTGCCATCGGACATTTTGCCGTGGTAGATGATGACATAGTTGCCGTAACCGCCGCTGGACCAGCCCGCCACCTGCACATAGCCGCTGGCGGCTGCATAGATAGGCGTGCCGCCCGGGGCGGCAAAGTCGGTACCGGCGTGGAGCTTGTTGACCCCCGTAACGGGGTTCTTGCGCCAGCCGTACTCACTGGAAATACGGCTATAGCTCTTGAGCGGGCAGATGAAGCCGGTAAAGCTCAGGGTGGGCTTGGAGGCAGCGGCCGCAGCGATCATCTTCTGGATCTGCTTCTTGACCGCCTCATAGTTCATCTCGTCCGATTCAATGGCGGCCTGTGCGTCCTTCTGGGCTTGCTGCGCCTCGGCAGCGCTCATCTGGGCGGCGGCCACGCTGGAGTTGAGCTTGTTCTGCTTGGCACGCATCTGGCTGTTCTGGGCATCCAGATCTGCCTTTTTGCTTTGCAGCTCGCTGCGCTGGGATTCCAGCGTCAGCTTATCGCTTTCCAGCGCTTCCTTGGCGTTCTTCATGTTGTCCAGGATCTCGGTGTCCTTGATGGAGATGTCCTGCATGACCTCGTTGAAGGTCAGCAGTTCATACAGGTCGTTCACCGCAGACAGCATGGCAACGCTGCCGCCGTCCCGCAGCTCCTGCATGGCAGCCATGTGCTGCTTGAAATCCCCCCACTGGTCGGCGATCTCCGCTTCTTTTTCGGTGATCTGCTGCTCCTTGGCGGCGATCTCCTGTTCCTTCAGGCCGATGCTGTTCTGCACCTCGGCGATCTGGCCCTTCAGCACGCTGATCTGGCTCTGGACCACCGTGACCTTTTCCTTCAGCTCCGATTCCAGCGCCTTGGCGGCCTGCTCCTTCTTTTTTGCATTGGACAGTTCCTTTTTGTGCTGTACAATGGACTGGGAGAGCTTATCCAGCTTGTTCTGCAGGCTGGACATGCTGGTAGCCGCCGTGGCCGGGTAGACCGAAACGCTCAGCAGCAGGCAGGCCGCTGCCAGAAACAGGCTGGCGGCGCGCATGGCCCGGCTGTGCCCGGGGGCGGGCTTTGCGTGGGTGGGGGTATACATGAGGTGCAGGCGGAAGCCCGCAGAGTGTTTTGCTTGTTTCACAGAGAAGGCTCCTTTCGCTTACACATTCAGATGTTTGCGGATGGAGAACATGCTGCCCAGCGCACCCACCAGCGCACCACCGGCCAGACTGTACGTCAGGATGGTGGGCCAGACGGCATCCACAGGCACCATGGCGGTGCCCATGAGCAGCTGCCACAACCCACCCAGCGTGCTGGAGGCCTGCACGATGTAGGCATAGCCGAAGATACCGGCTACTGAGGTGATGGCACCGGAGATCAGGCCCATGGTCAGGCCCTCCACAAAAAAGGGCAGGGTGACAAGGTGGTTGGTCGCGCCCACATACTTCATGATCTCGATCTCACGGCGGCGGGCAAAAACGCTCAGGCGGATGGTGCTGCCCACCGTGATGATGCTGACCGCCATCAACACCAGGATCACGATCTGGCCCACCTTGGTCACGGCCTGCTGGACCTCCACAAAGGTCTGGGTCATCTCAATGGGGGCGGTAACGCTGTACACGCCCGGAATGCTCTGGAAGTTCTGGCTCATGGCCTGCATCTGGCTCAGGTCTGCCAGAGAGACACGGTAGTTGGCCTTGAAGGGGTTATCATTCTCAAATTCGTCCAGCAGAACGGCGTAATCCGCCATGTACCCACGGTACTGGTTGAGCACGTCCTCCTTGGACATGTACTGCACCCGGCTCACGCCCGGGGTGGCAGTGATGCGCTCCCCTACCGTCTGGATGGTGGCATCGTCGGCTTCGGGGTCCACATAGACCACCATTTCGTTCTGCTGGCCCAGATAGTTCACCATGCTATCCACATTGACTTCCGCCAGCGTGGCAAAGGTGTTCAGGGTCATACAGACGCTCAGGGAGGCGATGCAGGCAATGGTCATGGCCCAGTGCTTGCCCAGGTTGCGCACGCCGCGCACCACAAGGAAACCGAACGTAGAAGGCTTCATCATACCAGCGACACCTCCATTTCCAGTTCCTTCGGGTCTACGGGCGGGTGGGGGATCATGGAGCCCGTGGGCACATCCGAGATGATGTGTCCGCCGGACAGGGTGACCACGCGGCGGTCAAAGTGACGGACCAGCTCGTGCTCATGGGTGACCACCAGCACAGTGATGCCCATCTCGCTGACACGCTCCAGAAGCTCCATCATCTCAAGGCTCAGCTCGGGGTCGATGTTGCCGGTGGGCTCGTCCGCAATCACCAGCTTGGGGGCGTGGGCCAGGGCGCGGGCCACAGCCACACGCTGCTGCTCACCGCCGGAGAGCAGGTCGGGGTAGACCTTTGCCTTGTCCTCCAGGTGGACAAGCTCCAGCATGTAATTCACGCGCTCCTTGATCTGCTTGTGCCCGATGTTGGTAACATGCATGGCAAAGGCAATGTTCTCGTAAACGGTCATGGTGGGGATGAGCCGGAAATCCTGAAAGATGATGCCCATCTGACGGCGCAGGTAGGGGATCTTGCGGCGGCGCAGGCGGGCAACATCCTGCCCGTTCACCAGCACGCGGCCCTCGGTGGGGGTCTCCTCGCGCAGGATCAGCTTGAGCAGGGTGGATTTGCCCGCGCCCGAGTGACCCAGCAGAAAAACAAACTCGCCGTCATCCACATGGAAGTTGACATCCTCCAGGGCAGGCTTTGCGTTGTGCTTGTACTGCTTTGAAACGTGTTCAAAATCTATCATGCGTTTTTCGCTCCCAATAATTTTCTCCAAACCAAAAAGAACCGGCCAGCATCGGTTTCGAGCGGCCGGTTCTTCGCCGACGGCTTTGCGCCGCAAGCGTCTGCTTAATATTTGGCCGGGTTGTTGGACAGGTACTTCTTGACCATCAACGCCACCTTAAAGACGATGGCATCGTCGAACTCACGCAGATCCAGACCGGTCAGTTTTTTGATCTTTTCCAGACGATACACCAGCGTGTTGCGGTGGACAAACAGGCCGCGGCTGGTCTCAGACACATTCAGGTTGTTCTCAAAGAAGCGCTGGATGGTGAACAGGGTCTCCTGATCCAGGCTCTCGATGCTGCCCTGCTTGAACACCTCGCGCAGGAACATCTCGCAGACAGTGGTGGGCAGCTGGTAGATCAGGCGGGCAATGCCAAGGTTGTCGTAGCGGATGATCTGCTTCTCGGTGTCGAACACCTTGCTGACCTCCATGG
>ERZ857785.1614-NODE-1614-length-23466-cov-4.577933_pt1 | contig 23466 bp, 23 predicted proteins | sample MGYA00519763_ERZ857785 | MGnify/ENA primary metagenome ERZ857785 (study PRJEB31778, sample SAMEA3449365) | human gut metagenome | biome: human gut; feature: human-associated habitat; material: faeces | place: United Kingdom | collected 2010/2012 ...
TTTTATAAAAAATTTACTATTTCTCATTTCTATTTTTCGTTTATGCAAAATAATAAGCTAGCCATTTCTAGCTAACTTATTATTTTAATATTATTGCTCATTTAATACTTTTCTGCATCTTGGACATAATCCATCTTCTGTATGTTCATCATACATCCAGCATCTCTCGCATTTTTCTCCATCAGCATGTTCTACTTTTACTCCAAGCGCAACTTCTTGTTTTCTCTTATTTTCTTCTATGTCAAGTCCTGAAACAATAAGTACAAGTTTTATTAACTTTTCGTTTTCTTTTAAGAATGTATATTCATCACCTTCTGCATAAATTGTTACTTTAGCATCTAGTGAGTTTCCTATTACTTTCTCTGCTCTTGATAATTCAAGTTGCTTTGCAACAATGTTTTTAACTTTTATAATTTCTTCCCATTTATCGGCTAATTCTTTATTATCCCATTTTTCATTTGGCTTTGGATAATCTGTAAGCATTGGACTTTCAACCTGCTCGTCCTTAGTATGCTTCATAGCTTTCCAGATTTCTTCTGCTGTAAATGATATCATTGGAGTTAATATCTTTACTAAAGCGTCTAATATATAGTACATTGTTGTTTGTGCTGCTCTTCTTGCAGTTGAATCAGCCTTTTCAGTATATAATCTGTCTTTGATTATGTCTAAGTAGAAACTACTCATATCAACAACACAGAATTGATTTATATCATGATAACAATTTCCGAAATTGTAAGTATCATAATCTTTTGTACAATCCTTAATTAATTTATTTAAACGAGTTAATGCCCATTTATCAATTTCTTGTAAATCATCATAATCTACTGGATGATCTGGATCATAATCTTGTGTATTTCCTAAAATATATCTTGCTGTATTTCTTATTTTTCTATATACATCTGATATACCTTTTAAGATATCATCTGATAAATTTACGTCCATTGAATAATCTGATGATAAAGCCCATAATCTAAGAATGTCTGCACCAAATTTGTTTGATACATCTATTGGAGATACTCCATTTCCTAAGCTCTTAGACATTTTTCTGCCTTGTCCATCAACAACAAATCCACAGCTTAATACTTCTTTGTATGGAGCTATTCCATTAACTGCAACTGATGTAAGAAGTGATGATTGGAACCATCCTCTATATTGGTCATTTCCTTCCAAATATAAATCTGCTGGATAATCAAGTCCTCTTTCTACTAATACACTTTGGTGTGTTGAGCCTGAATCAAACCATACATCCATAATATCTGTTTCTTTCTTAAATTCAGTGCATCCACATTTTGCACATTTCGCACCTTCTGGTAATAATTCACTTGCATCTTTTGCCCACCAAGCATTTGTTCCTTCTCTGCGAACTATATCTTGAATTTTATTTATTGATTCTTCTGTTACATAAGGCTCTCCGCATTCTTTACAATAATATATTGGAAGTGGAACTCCCCATGTACGCTGTCTTGAGATGCACCAATCGTTTCTTCCTTTGATCATCTCAGTCATTCTGTCTTCGCCCCAGTCTGGATGCCATGTTACTGTTTTGATTGCCTCTAATGCTTTGCTTCTAAATCCATCAACTGATGCAAACCATTGTGGTGTTGCTCTAAATATTACTGGTTTCTTGCATCTCCAGCAATGTGGATATGAGTGTGAAATTGGAACAGCTTTTAATAAATATCCATTTTCATCTAACCATTTTGTAATTGTCTTGTTTGACTTTGCATAAAACTCTCCAGAAAATTGTCCTGCTTCTTGAGTTTGATGTCCTTTATCGTCAACAGCAACTACCATTCCTAGATTGTCTTTTAATCCTTGTAAATAGTCTTCTTTACCATAAGCAGGAGCAGTGTGTACAGCACCTGTACCTTCTACTAAATCAACATTTACAGTTGTTTCACTTCCCATTACTACTCTAGATGTTCTATCAAGAAATGGATGTTTGCATAATACTCCTTCCAACTCTATTCCTTTAAATTTATTTATAGTCTTATAATCTTTTATTTCAGCTATTTCAAGAACTTTTTCAAGTAATTCTGTTGCGATTATTAGATTACCTTTTTCTGTTTCAACTAAGCTATACTCAAAATCAGGGCCTAATGTTATTCCCATATTTCCTGGTAATGTCCATGGTGTTGTTGTCCAAATTACAATAAATGTATTTGTTTTGTCAAATTTTCCTTTTGAATCTGCTACTGGGAATTTAACATAGATTGATTCCCCTGTAACATCTTTGTATTCGATTTCAGCTTCTGCTAATGCTGTTTCGCAATCAGTACACCAGTATACAGGCTTTAATCCTTTGTATATATATCCTTTTTTATACATATCTCCGAATACACCTATTTGTCTTGCCTCTGTTGCATGTTCATAAGTTATATATGGATGTTCCCAATCAGCTAATACTCCTAAACGTTTAAATCCTTCGGTTTGAACATCTTTATAATTTTTAGTAAATTCTCTACATGTATCTCTAAATTTTGTTACAGGAATTTTGCTTCTATCTAGTCCAAGTTTTTCAATAGCCTTCTTTTCTGTTGGCATTCCGTGTGTATCATATCCTGGTACATAAGGGCTATAAAATCCTTGCATTGATTTATATCTTACTATTGTATCTTTTAAGATTTTATTTAAAGCATGTCCTGCATGGATTTCACCATTTGCGTATGGAGGTCCATCATGTAATATAAAATGTTTATGTCCTTCATTTTTCTTTAATATTTTTTCATATAAACCATTTTCAAATACATTTTCTAGTATTCCTGGTTCTTTTTCTGGTAGATTTCCTCTCATTGGAAAATCTGTCTTTGGTAGATTAAGTGTTGAACTATAATCTTTCTTTTCTTCACTCATAATTTTCCTCCTATCACATAATATCACAAACAAATATCGCCCTACTTGCTTATCACAAGTTAGGACGAACTTATTCCGTGGTACCACCTAAATTTATTGTATAAAATTACAACCTTATTCATAGTTTGTAACGCTAACCAAGCGACTTAATTACTAACATATGTGTTCATTAAAGTAACCATATAAGTGATAATAAATAATATGTTTCTAACTAGCATCTCACCACCACTAGCTCTCTTTATAGGCTTATACTATTTACCGCGTCTTATATATTGTCTTTTCATATAATGCTTATTATTTTAGCACTTCTATTATAAAAAATCAATAATTTTTTTGTAAATTTTTCTGCATTTTTATCGAAATAATATCATTCTTAATTCAAACTTTCCATATTCTTCTCATTTTATTGTAGTTTTCTTATTATTTCGTTATAATTTTTTTAGTTTTAAGGAGGAATCAAATTGGAAAATAAAGAAAAGAAAAATGGAACTCTTATTATTTATCCTAAATACATGGATCTTGTTTATTACTCAAATGACTTAGTACGTAAATTTCCAAAATGCGAGCAATTTGCTCTTGTTAAAGAAATTAAATCTACTTTATATTCAGGTCTTCGCTGCATTATATATGCTATTAAATTATATAATAAGCAAGACAAATTACGTTATCTCAGAGAATTAGATATCCAGCTTAATCTTCTCAAAGTTCACATTCGCATATCATATAAATACAAATATATCACGATGAATAATTATCAAACTTGGAGCAATCAGCTCACTGATATTTCAAATTTATTAGGAGGATGGATAAACTCATGCCTAAAAAGATAACAAATTGTTTTAAAAATAAGCTAACTTTTGAAAATTTACTAAAAGCTCATTATCGTGCACGCCGTCATAAAATGTATAAAAATGAAGTAATAAGATTTGAAATGAATTTAGAAAATAATATTTGGAATTTAGAAAGAAGTATTTTAAATAAAACATACCATGTTGGTACATATCGAGAATTTAGAATCTATGAACCTAAAGAGCGCATTATCAAAGCTCTTCCCTATATTGATAGAGTTGTGCATCAATGGTATATAGAAGAATTTATAAAACCTTATATCCTACCTAGGTTTGTTAGTACTTCTTTTGCTTGTCTTGAAAATCGAGGCACACATAAAGCTGTTGATAAAGTTCAAGAATATATGCGTGAATTTTATCGTAATCAAGGAGATTTCTGGATTTTAAAATGTGATATACGAAAGTATTTTTATAATATAGATCCTCAAATATTAATGACAATACTTCAAAAATATATACGAGATAATTACTTACTTGATTTTACTAAACTTCTTATATATGATGGTCGTAAAAGTGATGAATCAGTCGGCATACCAATAGGAAATTATACAAGTCAATTTTTTGCTAATATATATTTAAATGAATTAGATCAATTTCTAAAAAGAACTAAACATGTAAAATATTATATGCGATACATGGATGATTTTGTGCTATTATTCAAGACAAAAGCTGAATGTATAGAATATAAAAAAATCATTTCTGATTTTATAGCAGAACATCTGCACTTAGAATTAAACAGCAAATCTCGCTATTATCCATATAAAATGGGAGTAAATTTTTGTGGATATCGAATCTATACAACTCATAGATTACTTAGAACCTCATCTAAAAAGAAAATTATAAGCAATGTAAAGAAATGGAATGCCGAAAAATTAAATGGAACTTTAAATTACTGGCATGCTCTTCAAAGTATTAACTCATGGTTAGGTCATGCTTCTCATTGCAATTCATACAACTTTAGAAATAAAATATTTAATTCTTGTAATTTTCTTATCAATCAACATTATACTGAGAATATTGAATACAATCTAATACAAGATGAACAGGATTTTAAAAATGGAATTTTGTTTTAACAATAAGAGCCCAGAAAATGTAAATTTTCTAAGCTCTATTTTTTATCATAACCTTGGAAATTCAAATATTTTTACTAGAACAAGATTATTATTCATGTATTTATGATATAAGATCATGCTTATACCAATGGAATTAAACTTCTTTGATACGAATCCAGCTGCCTTTATTTTATGCCTATCTCTCGGTAATGTCCGTAAACAATTACCCATCTGGGATTGAAACCTTTAAGAATCTATGCGTATCGAAGTGAGACTACACAGCCAAGACTGGGCGGAAACCATTGTTGTTGTTCGCGTTACCGTTGTTACCATTGGAATTGAATACTCCGGCATTAGAGCCATTCCACCAATTACCACCGCGTTTCAAGAAAGGTTGAGCGCAACAGTTTAATCCCTGCTATTACAAGTATATACTAACTAAAATTTCTTTTCAATACTTCTTACACAATTTATGTTAAAAAATTTGTTAAAAATAGCGTGCTTACGCACGCCATTTTCTTTATTATAATTTGCTGTCTGACATAATAACTCTATGCCTTCCAATTCACCTCGTAAAAGGGGAACAAGGGAACTGGGAATGTTCAAAGTGAGACTACACAGCCAAGACTGGGCGGAAACCACTGAAGATGTCCGCGTAACCGTAGTAACCACTGGAATTGAATACTCCGGCACCAGAGCCATCCCACCAATTACCACCGCGTAACAAGAAAGGTAGAGCGCAATTACCAATTAGTGCATAGTCGCCATTATAATAGCATTTACCATATTGAGCTCCTGTTGCTGTCGTATCTATAAGCCAATCACGGTCACCATTTGCCTTCTTTCCATAATATGAGTATGTATTAATTACTTCATACATTGCATCACCCATAATTGACTTCATTAAATTATATCTTTCAGTTGTAATTCTCTTTCTTATCTCATTTGTAGCAGTAATCTTTGAAGTATCATTATTATCTAAGTCCCATAACTTCGAATTATCTGGTCCATATATAGTCTTCTCATCATTTCCAACTTCATATTTGTCCCAATATTTTGCATATTCTGATTTTAATTTATTATTTGAGAAACTCTCTAGTCCTTGACTACTCAAAATACCATTTCCGTTATCATAATATGCTGCTACAAATTCCCATGCACCACCATTTAAGTCATATATACCTGTTACATTTCCAGTTGTACTTTGTGATACATTAGTTTTATAATCTTTTCCTCCAGCATATTCATGATATACATTAGAAGAATTATCATATTCATATAAACTATTTATTGTTGGTGTTTTGCCATATTGTGATGCTGCAAAATATGCTACAGCTCCCCATTCGGAATTTTTCATTAAATGGCTATCAGCTCCTGATATGCCATAAGGGTTACCACTTACTTGCATTTTTAAACTTGCTTTAAAGCAATTACCAACTTGTATATATCTCCAAGTTTCAGCATTTGGCACTACTTTTACAGTTTTATTTCCATCATTATTTGTACTTGTTGATAATGTTTCTGCCATACCAGCTTCAAACTTAGCTACCCAGATTCCACTTAGTGCTTTTCCACCAAAGTTAAATGCTGGATGTACTATTGTTGGAGTCTTACTTCCTGTTGTTACACTATCAGGATTATAACTTGCATAATATTCTGTTCCATTTGAATCTCTGTTAGATACACCTTTTAAGAATACTACATTTGTTATATTTTGTGTTGTTCCTTCACCATCTGCTGATGTATGGTATGAATTAATGCTATATGCATATCTTGGAATCCATACAAACATACTTCCTAAGTCAGCTTCTGCAACAGTTGTTGTTCCATCTGTTGTATAGTTTGCTGAACTTACTTTGTATTTTCCATCACTTAGCATTACATTTGCCCATTTGAATCCGGCTGTACCATCTGAATTAACATAATTATACCAATCTGCATCATCTTCTGTTGTAATTACCCAATTACCTGATACATATTTTATAGGTATCATTCCTTGTGATAATTTTGGAGCATTTACTTTCTTTGTATCTGAATAGTAATCTCCTCCGCCAGTTTCTCTGTCAAACATATCTGCAACTTTATCCATCCATGCAGAATCATCTTCTTCCGCTTTTTTATACGCAGCACTTGCCTCTCGTGCTTTTCTAAACAAGCCATTTTCACCCAAAGTCATTGTTATCGTCACACCGGCTAAGATTAATAGAATTACTATTGTTACAACTAATGCTATTAAAGTTATTGCGTTTTCTTGACCTAACTTAGCTTGAGTTTTTAAAGTTTTTTCTTCAGTCCTTTCCATCTTTAAAACTTTCCTCCTTTGATTTTTTGATGTTAACTTCATCCTTTGATTGAATTCGATAAAATTTTATCATACGGTATTTTTTTAGTTATGTTTTAAAACAAATTGTTATACTATTATTTGATTATTTGGAGAAAAAAATAAAGCTACTATATTAAGTAACTTAATATAATAACTTTTTATTTTAATTCTTTTCTATTTTGTTCAATCTCTTTTAATGTTGATTCTAATGATTTTGATAATGATTGAAGAATTCCATCAGCATATTCGCGTGCACCTTGTGTGATTTGTCTTGCATTTTCATTTGCAGCTGACATTATTTGATTTTTTTGTTCATACGCTTTTTTAGTTATCTCATGTTCATCAATCATTGATATTATTCTATTCTCTGCTTCTTTTACAACATCATCTGCTTCTTTTTTAGCTTCTGCTAAAATTCTTTCTCTTTCTTCTTTAACCCATTTTGCTTGTTTTAATTCATCTGGCAATTTTAAGCGAATCTCTTTTATTAAATCTAATACTTCCTCTTGATCAATTATACACTTTTCTGATAATGGTACTTTTTTGCTATTTTCGATTAAATCTTCTAATGTTTCTAATAATGTAAAAATTTCCATAACTAATTTTCTTTCCTTTCAATTTCAAGAGGTCGTTTACTTCATTATGCCTCTTTTATAAAAATTAAACTTGCTCTGCCATATTTCCTTTGGTCTATAATTTTTATATTTTCTATTTTGTTTATTTCTCTTAAATCTCTTTCTATTTCATCGGTTTCAATTATCATGATTCCATTTTCTTTTAACCTAGATTCATGGATGATATCTATTATACTATCCACTGCAATGTCTTCTTTATATGGTGGATCTATAAATATAATATCAAATTTTTCATTTGTGTTTAATGTTCTAAGAGCTTTCTTATAATCTTCATTTATTACAACTGCTTTATCTTTTAATTTTGTTTTTTCTAAATTCTGTTTTATCATTTTAACAGCATCTCGATTTATATCACATAAATATGCTTTGTCAGCACCTCTGCTTAATGCTTCTATGCCAAGTTGTCCACTCCCTGCAAATAAATCAAGTACAACTGCATCTCTTAAATTATTTTGTATTATATTAAATAATGATTCTTTGACGCGATCTAGAGTTGGCCTTGTTGATAAACTTTCTATTGAACTTAGCTTTGTTCCTCTAGCTTTTCCACTGATTACTCTCATATCCCTATTTTATCGTTATTTTGCTCCTTGTCAAGATTATTCATTAAATTGTAATATTTCTTTAATATGTATGTAATACACCTATTTTAGCACACTTTATAGATAAAATAAAGAGATAAATGCTATTTTTTGCATTTATCTCTAGTTTTTTATTACAAAATTGTAATTTATTCATATCTCTTCTTAGCTTTTTTCTATATATTCTACGTATTATTAGGTTATTTTCTGCTATTATGAGTTTAGTTTTCTTTATTTATTTCTTTTAATAATTCTAGTTGTGATATTAGCAATGATTCCATTTTTGCTTTATAAACATCAAATTGTTTTTGAGTATCTTCTAACTCTTTCTTCTTTTCTGAAATAGATTGCTCTAGTCCCATTGTGGCTTCTCTAGCCTTGCCTTCTGCTTCTTTTATTATTTGTTCAGCTTGTTTTTGAGCAGCGTTTTTTACTTCTTCAGACGCAGATTGAGCCATAAGTAATGTACTTTGTAATGTTGATTCAATTTGAGTATAATGTTCTAATTTAGATTTATATTCATCAACTTGATTCTTATAATCTGCTATTTGCTTATACAATGATTCGTAATCTTTTGTTAATTCATCTAAAAAATCATCTACTTCTTCTGGGTCATATCCATTTAATGTTTTTTTAGAAAATTTCTTATTTTCTATTTCTAATGGTGTTATCATTTCAATATCCTTTCTAAAACTTATATTATTACTCTTTTGCGTTTAATAGAAAATTCTCATTAGTTATTTTTTAGCCAAGATACTGGAAGTTTACTTTTTACATCTTCCTTACTATCTGTTGCTATATCATAGTTATATGGTGCAATTAAAAATATTGAATTAGATATTTTTTGCATGTGTCCTTCTAATGCATGAACTGCTCCACTAACAACATCAATTATTCTTCTAGCTACATCTTTATTTACATATTCTAGATTTATAATAACTGATTTTTTCTCTTTTAATAAATCACAGATTTCCTCTGCTTGTTCAAATGTTGTTGGTTGAGTAATAACCATCTTTACAGATTGTTGCATATTTACAACTCTTCCTGATTTTCTTCCTCCGAATAGACCTCTTGGCTCTTCTACCTCTTGATCCTCTTCTTCATTATAGTCAGCTCCTTCTTCATAGTCCTCATCTGCAACATCTTCGGCTGTGTTCATGTTTATCATGTTCCACAATTTGTTCACTACGTTTGCCATTTGATAATAACCTCCTAATATTTCTCATTCGTTATTCTTGTACGATTGTTTTTAGTATCTATCTTTTTTCAAGCGTTGTCAATACTTTTATTTAACTTGTAATTGTAATTTAATGTTTTTGTAATTTTTTTGTAATATGTGTTTGTTTGCTTTTGAACAATATTTATTGTCTTTTTTAGTTTAAATATAGCACCTTTTGTCGATTTATTTTTTATTTTGTTTCATTAATTTGACCTTCTTTAGGATTTAAAATTAATTCGTCATACAATATAATAGATGTCCTAGCATTTTTATTTACATTTTCCAATTCTTTGATTTCTGATGTACTATAATTACTTACTATTGAATAATCTTCTCCTCTTTTTTTGACCTTTACCAACACTCTTTCTAAATATCCAGCTTTTGTTCTTATTACATAATTTAGTCCATTATCTTCTATTATTGCCGTATTTGCAACTTTATATCCCGATTGATCCCACCAAATTATATCAAATGAGATTTTTCTATACATTAGCAATTCATCTATTCCCTCACTAAAGCTTAATACTAATGTAACTTCATCATCATTTTCTTTAATTATATATTCAATTTTAGCATCTACATTTTTAGTACTTGGAAGAGTAATTTTTATCTTATCTCCTACTTCTGCTTTTTTAGCTTCTTCTGATTTACTAGTACATGCAATATAACATTTAAAATTGTTTATTATCTTTCCTGTTTCACTATTTGTTGATATTATTTGTCCTGTTTTCAAATTTAGATTGTTTAAAAATTCTTTATTATATTTCGAAAAATCATTTGTCGTTAGTGTTTTTTCAAGTCCATCTACTCTATATGATACCATACCACTTACAGGAGCTGTTACATATTCTGAACCATTATTTAATTCATTTTCATATTTGCTTCTTTCATCTATCAATTTTCGCAAATATGAACCACTTGGACTATTTTCTCCTGCAATTCTAGCTTTTTTGCTTATATATGTATTTAACTTTTTCTTAGTTTCTTGTATCTTTTGAATATTATTTAGTGTATTAATATCACTTAAAGCTTGATCAATTTGACTATCTAACAAACGTGTATCTGCCAATACCAACTCATTACTATTATTATTTTCAATGGTTTCTTGTATCTTTATATCTAGTGCCTTTATCTTTTCTTTTAGAGAATTCTCACCACTTGAATAATATCTAAATATTGATTCTCCTTTGGCAACTCTACTTCCTTCATCAATAATTTGTTCCATTCCATTTTTGTAGTTTTCGCCTTTAACTACAGTTTCTTCTCTAATAATATAACCAATAGCCGCTTCTTCTTTAGATATCTTTCCCTCTCTTACAATAAATGTATCTGTTGGATTTTTTATTAAATTAATTATAGAATTTAGTAAATATGCTAAAATTACTACAACAACAACTGAGCCCAATAAAACTTTTGCTTTATTAAGCTTTTTACTTGCTTTTTTTGTTTGCTTTTCAGTTCTAAATGTTTCAGTTGTTTCTTTCACTTTTATATCCTTTCTGTTCTTTTCATATTTTCTAATATAATTTGAACATTTTCTTCAGCTGTTTTTTTGATTCCATCAAGCCATACAGCTTGTTTATATGCTCTAAACCATGTTAGCTGTCTTTTCGCATATCTTCTACTTTCTTGCTTTATTTTCTCTATCATCTCTTCTTTTGTAAGTTTATTTTCCAAATATTCTACTACTTCTTTATATCCTAGACCTTGCATTGCAGTTGGAAAAGAATCATATTTGCGGGTCACTCTTTGCACTTCTTCTATTAAGCCTTGTTCAATCATTATATCAACTCTTCTATTAATTCTTTCATATAATATTTCTCTGTCCATACTAAGTACAAATATATGATAATTGTATGGAACTTCTTTTCTTGATTCAATTTCAAGTTCTGTTTTTGTTTTTCCTGTTGTATGGTATATCTCTAAAATTCTAGTTATCCTTTTTCTATCATTTTCACTTATTTTTTTTAGTGCTTCTGGATCAATTTTTAAAGCCATTTCATACAATTCTTGTACTGATTTTTCTTCTAAACTTTTTCTATATTCTAAATCAGTTTTTTCTTCTTTAAAATCAATATTATATATTAAAGAATTTATATACAACCCTGTTCCACCAACGATTATTGGAATTTTATTTCTTGATATTATTTCTTCTATTGCTTTTACTGCATCTTTTTTAAAATCTGCTACACTGTACCTCTGATCAGGACTAACAAAGTCAACTAAATGATGTACTGCCATTTGTCTTTCTTCAAGAGTTGGTTTTGCTGTTCCTATATCCATGTCTTTATATATTTGCATAGAATCTGCTGATATTATCTCTCCATTTAAATTTCTTGCTAATTCTATCCCCAATTTAGTTTTTCCAGATGCCGTAGGTCCACATATAACAATTACATCTTTTTTTTCATTATACATTGTTGTTTGCTTTTAGTCCTTCCATAACAGATTGTGTTCCTAATTGAATATTTTTTATGTATATACATTCTACAATTAATATTGCAATATCAATTAGAACTAGTGTAATTATTTTTTTAGAAAACTCTTCTTTTTCTATTTCTTTAGATTGTGCTTTATTAATTTGAAGAGCTATTGGAGATGCAATAATCATCATATTTATTGGCATTAATACTAGCAAAATCATATTTTTTGACTTGTTAGCTATTTCTCCTATTATTCCAATGTTACCAATTCCATATATTATGTTTGATATTATAAACATGAATAGAATTAATGCTATACATGTTATGATTTTTATTTTTAATTCTGTTCCTTTTAACATTTTTAATAACATAATTATTGAAAATATATTTAATATTATAATTGCAATAATGATAATAGTATGCATCTTATCTCCTTTTCTATCTTCTTGAAAATTTCTTTTCTATATCTGCTCTTGACATTTTTATTGCAATAGGTCTTCCATAAGATCCTACAAATGGATTATCTAATTTCAAAAGACTTCTCATTATTTCATCTACTTCTAGTCCATTTAATGCAAGATCTGTTTTCATTGCAACTTTTTCAGCAATAGTTGCTAAAAATTTAGATTCTATTTCTCTAGTTTCTATTCTTGCAACTGTATTTATTTCTCTCAAAGTTTCCATAAAGATTTCTTCTGTGTTTAGCTCTATACAAAAACTTGGAACTTGTGTTATTTTTACTGTGTTGTCACCAAATTCATCAACTAATATACCTGCTTTTAAGAACAAATCTTTGTTATCTCTGAAAATTCCCATTTCTTTAGTTGTCAAATTTATTACATCTGGCAATAACATTAATTGTGAATCTTTATTTGAACTATAATAATTTCTTCTTACTTTTTCATAAATAATTTTTTCTCTAGCAGCTATTTGGTCTAATATGTATAATTCATTATTCATTGTTAATATGATATATTTTTCAAAAGCAAAACCTATAAATCTATAAGATGGTGTATTATCTTCCCCTTCTTTTTCAAATAATGATATCTCACTATTAGTTATTGGAGAGATTATACTGTCTTTAGCTTCTTCTGCTTTTTTCTCATCATATTGTTTTTTAGCCTCTTCAATATTACGTCCAAATAATTTTTTGTACATTTCTTCAAAAGATAAATCTTCATTTTGAGTTATTTCTTCTTTTTTATCTGCTTCCTCTGTATTACCAGTTTCAATCTTATTTTCTTTTGCATCTTCAGTTTGTTTTTCTTCTGGTACGTTATTTGCTTCTTCTGTTTTAGTTTCTTCTATTTTGGGTGTTTCTATATCAATTTTCTCTGATTTAACTTCTTCTATTTTCTCCTCTTTTGGTTCTTCTTTATTTTTATTATAGCCTTTTAAGTATTCTTCTAATAGCTTACTTCTATCTATTTTTACATCTTCAAGTTCTTCTTTTGCTTCCTGATTTTTTTCGGCTATTGTTTCATTTTTTTCTTCTGGCATAGTAGTTGTTTTAGAATTTTCTATAATTTCATTTTCTTCTTTGTGTTCATCATATTTTACTTCATCAATTTGTTTTGTACCTTCTGTTTGTATTTTTCCTTTCAAAATATTAGTATATCTTTCTAATCCTTGAGCAATTTCTTCTGATGTTTTTGCCTTTGTTATTTCATTGATAAATGCTTCTCTGCTATTAAAATCAAGATCTGTAATAACATTTTTAAATTCACTAAATTCAGGTTTTGGAATTTTAGATTCTTTAATAAATTCATCAGCTTTATTATCTAGTTCCTTTATCTCAGTTGCATAATCTTCTGTTTTCTTTTCTTCAACTTTTTCATAATTCAACTGATTTCTGAATTTCTCATCATTTGGAGTATCCCAATGTTGCTCTGATTTAGGAGGAAATCTATAATCTAATGCACTTACTTTTGGTTTATTTATTGACCACGCTTCTATTCTTTCCTTATTTTTTACCTCTTTTAGCATATCGTTTGGAGTCATGTCTTTAAATTCTGTTTGTTTTAATTCTCCATTATCACTTTTTAATAGTGCTTCTTTTATTGCATGGTATACTGCTTTAAATACACTTTGCTCATCTTGGAATCTTACTTCCAATTTTGTTGGATGAACATTCACATCAACCATTTTAGGATCCATGTCTAAATTTAAAATAATAAATCCATGCTTTCCAAATGATAATACATCTTTAAATCCTTGATCAGCTGCACTTGTTAATGTTTTATCTTTTATATATCTATTATTTACATAAAATAATTGATTTGAACGGTTTGAACGTGCAATACTTGGTTTTCCAATAACTCCTGTCACATGAATATTATCATATACATAATCAACTGATATTAGATTTTGTGATATTTCTTTTCCATATATAGCATATACAACATCTTCTACTTTTCCGCTTCCATTAGTTTGTATTACTGTCTTTCCTGTATTTATAAGCTTTATTGCTACTCCTGGATTAGCTATTGCAATTCTTGTAATTGCATCTTCTATGTATCCTGATTCAGTGAAATCTTTTTTCAAGAATTTATATCTTACTGGAGTATTAAAGAACAAATCTTTTATTGTAATGCTTGTACCTGTTGGAGTTCCTTCTTCATGCTTATCAATAATGTCTCCTCCTTCTACAGTTATCTTATATCCTATATCAGCTTCTGGAGTTTTCGATACCAACTCTACTTTAGCAATAGCTGCTATACTTGCTAAAGCTTCACCTCTAAAGCCCATAGTTTTAACAGTATCTAGATCATTTGCACTTCTTATTTTACTTGTTGCATGCCTTTCAAAAGCAATCTCCATATCATCTGGTTCGATTCCTTTTCCATCATCTGTAACTCGTATATATGAAATTCCACCATTTTTTATTTCTACTGTTATATTTTTTGCCCCTGCATCTATTGAATTCTCTACTACTTCTTTTATTGCTGATGCTGGTCTTTCAATTACTTCACCAGCTGCTATTTGATTTATTGTTAAATCATCAAGTAAAACAATTTTTCCCATGTCTGTTGTTCCTTTCGTTTTTTATCCTTTTTTACTATCCGAATTATATCATTTACAAATATTTTTGTACAGTATTCGTAACCAATTTATTTAATTATGAATAATATATACCATACAAAAGATTTATAAATCTTTAAGAGGAGGTATTAAAATGAAAGGTTGTTGTAACGGAGATATGTCATGGTTCATCATCTTAATCATTCTTCTTTGCTGCTGTGGATGTGGTAGAGACAATGATTGTGGATGTATGCCACCACCACCACCTTGCTGCGGTAACTAATTTAGTTAATTAGTTTGCTTTTAGTCTCTTGTAGACAATTATAAGTTTTATTGGAAGGAGGACATTTAGATGTCAGATAGATGCGGATGCGGAAGAGATAATGACTGTTGCACTTTAATAATAATTCTTTTATTATTATGCTGTTGCTGTGGCGGAAACAAAGGATTCTGCTAATTCCTACTTTATAGATAGATTATCTGTATAATTGCAGATAATCCACATTTATAAATACTTACACTAAAATACCGGAATATTTACTTACCGTAAATACTTCGGTATTTTTCTTTAATTATCACTAGCTTTTTATAATTATTTTTTATCCATGCTTTTTATGTAAGAATCAGCCTCTGTTCTAGATTTGAAAATAATTGCATTCAAGTTTCTCTTTTGAAATATGTGTACCATCTTTTTACATTTATTTTTCACTAATTTCTTCATAATTTATGGCATTAATTTGAGCTGGATATGTTTCTAACACATTACCATCATAAGTTACTTTTATTCTTTCTCCAATTTCTAATTTAACATTAGTATCAATTTTTAATTTTTGTACCATTATTAAATCTGCTGATTTTCGTATCTCTTCATTTTCATCTGGCTTAACAAAAAATAAGTTTTCTTCTATTTGTGTTATTGTTCCACAAAATGAATATTCAACTTGTGTCATCTTTTCTTCATATTTTCTCATCTCTTCTTTAAAATCATCACACTTCATAGACCAACTACCTATCTTCACATCATCAAATCCAGCTAATGTATGGAAATCTATTACTTTATATCCTAAGCCAAAATATTCTATTGTACCACCATCTGCTATCCTTCCTGCTGGATTCTGTATACAAAAAATAGGTTTTTCTTGATTCTTTGCTCTATTATAATCTACTGTAAAAAATACAATTCCTAAAACAACTATTATTCCTAAAATACCACAAATTACTTTAAAAGTCTTTTTCATAATCATTCTCCCTTTCTTCTTACAATTTTTATTTATTCTATCATAAAAGCAGATATAATAAATAATATAATACTTGGTATTATAAATTTACTCTTTTGGCATTTCTCTTTGAATCCACATCATTATTACATTTACCACATAATCAATTTCTTCATTTGAAAGTTCATGTCCTTTTTTTATGCCATGAATTTTTTCTAAACAACCTCTACAACAGCAGCCCGTAGCATGTTGTGCAATAAAAACTGGATGTACTTGCCTCATTGGTGTTTGTTTTCCATCATTATTAGGATTTTTGGGTGCAATTCTCTTTGTTATCAAATCTCTCGCATCAGATCTAATTTTATCCACTCCTTTTTCTTGTACATAATCTTTCATTTTTTTATTTAAATGAAATGAACCTCTAAATTTGCTTTTAGATAAAGAATCTAGCAAGCTTTCAACATTATTTTTCAATTTCATTATTCCTTTACTATATCATCAAATTTACAATCTATAACCTTTTCTAAATCTTTTAATTCTACTTCAACCTGATATCCTATCTTCCCACCACTAAATATTATTTCATTAAAATCTTTAGCTGATTTCTCTATTACTACTTTAAATGGCTTTTTTAATCCAATTGGAGAACAGCCACCATGAACATACCCCGTTAATAATAGTAAATCTTTTTGATGAATCATTTCTATGCTCTTTTCATTAACGCTTTGAGCGCATTTCTTAAAATCCAATTCTTTTTCAACTGGTATCATAAATACATAATTTCGTTTAGATTTTGCAATTGTTACTAATGTTTTAAATACTTTGTTTGGATCTTCGTTTAAGGCTCTTGCAACTTCAACACCACTTATTGCATTTGTATCTCCATAAAAATATTTATTATATTTTATTTTCTTTTGATCCAATATTCTCATAACATTTGTCTTTTCCATAAAATCACCGCCTTTTACAATTTACCACAGAAAAAGGAGATTATCAATTATCTATCTGCTCTATAAATTGTAATTTGTCGAGATGATTTTAACACATAAACAAAATAGTTGCAATTTAGATTCTTCAAAATTACAACTATTTGCATTATTTTATTTACTTTTTTCTTTTGCGTAATCACAAATAATATTTACCGCCTTATCATTTCCAACAGAACAATCCAAACAAATGTCATAGTTTTCTTTTGCTCCCCATTTTTTATTTGCAATTATTTCATAATATGAAGCCCTTGATTTATCAGATTGAACTACATGCTTTTCTGCTTCTTTGTAAGTATCTTTATACATTTCTTTAATTTTATTTATTCTATATTCACTTGGTGCATATAAAAATACTTTTATTAAATTAGGATTATCTTTTAATATATAATCTGCACATCTACCTACAATTACACAATCATTTTTAGCTGCAATCATTTTTATTGTTTCTGCTTGTTTAATTATTGAATCTTTTTCAGCATCTAAAGATAAATAAAATTTATATAGTTCATCATCATTATAATTGCTTTCAATTAGTGAATTTTCAATTGCAAACTTCTTGATTTCTTCTTTATCAAAGAATTTTAATTCTAATTTTTCAGCTACTTTTCTTGCTATTTCTTTTCCACCTGTTCCGTGTTCTCTTGAAATTGAAATTATTAATTTGTTACTTGCAATATCTTTTTTGTCCTTTTCTTCAAGTATGGCAATTTTCTCTTTGTATGTTTTCTTTAGTATAAATGCAGAAATTATGTTAGTCAAGATTTCTGCTATTGGGAAAGTCCACCAAACTATATTTGTTACACTATCAGATAATGTAAATAAATATGCTACTGGAAATACAAATATTACAAGTCTTAATAATGAAATTATCAATGGTCTTATTGCATATCCTAGTGATTGTAACACACCTTGTACTGCAACAGAAAATCCCATAAAAGCATATCCTATGCTTGCAATTCTTAATGAAATTGTACAAACTTCAATAATTTCCTTACTTGTTCCTCCTGATAACGCAAACAAACTTGATAAGGGTTTTGCAAAAATTTCAAAGATTATTGTTAAAATAAATGTTACCATTGAAGTATCAATAATTCCATATTTAATGCAATCATTTATTCTTTCTTTATCTTTCATACCATAATTAAAAGATAATATAGATATTATAGTATTAGATAATCCAAATGCTGAAAATAATGCTATTTGTTGAATTTTATAGTATATTCCAAATGATCCAACAAGAATTGTAGGATCTGCTTTTGCTCCTCCAAGTATTGCATTCATTCCTGCCATCATAACTGATAGTAATGCTTGCATAATTGCAGCAGAAATACCTATTTTATATATTCCTTTAATTATGCCTATTTCAGGTTTAATATATTTTAAACTTCCATTTATTTCTTTGTTTTTAGTATAGTGGAAAAACATTGCTATAAATAAAGAAACAAATTGTCCTATTATTGTTGCCCAAGCTGCACCAGCTACTCCCATTCCTAATGGAAAAATAAATATATAATCTAATACAATATTGATTACAGCACCCGATATTTGTGAAATAGTTGATAGCATTGTTTTTCCTGTTGCTTGTAAAAATCTTTCATATACAGTATATCCAATTGAACCTAATGATAAACAGGTACAAATTTTCAAGTATGTTGTTCCCATAGATATTACTTCTTGATTTCCGCCTGCAAACAAAGAAATAAACCATTTAGAGCCAAATAAACCAAATATCAAAAATACTATAAATATACATATACTTAAAAATATTCCATTTCCAGCTACTTTATTTACTTTCTCTTGATTTTTTTCTCCTAAACTTTTAGATAATAGAGCATTTAAACCTATTCCAGTTCCTACACCTATTGCTATAATTAAAATTTGAATTGGAAAAGCTAATGTCAGTGCTTGGTTTGCAATAGCTCCCTGTTCTCCCATGTTTGCTACAAATATACTATCAATAACATTGTACAGTGCTTGTAGTACCATAGAAATAATCATTGGCAATCCCATTTTTAATAATAATTTTTTCATTGGCGCTTCTGCCATTTTGTTTTTTTGTGTTCCTTCCATTTTACACACTCCTTTTTATTTTTAAAGCAAAAAAATAACGCAAGTCCTTTTTCTCTGGACTTACGCTTTTCGCTACTCGATATGTGTATTATAACATAAATTTTATTTTTGTGTAATACTTTTTTGAAATTTTGATTAAAAACAATTTATACAATATTCTTTACGTTTCTGGCCATTTGTATTATAATAACATTATGCTGTAAAATACAGTATATTGTAGTTATAAGAATTTATTCATATGAAAGGACAGTTGATGTTATGGCTAAAAACTATAACTGGAGAATCAAACGGAAATACTATAACCTCATCGATAAAGGCTTCAAAACTCTTGAAGTAAGAGTTGGATATCCTAATATTAAAAATGTTCAAGAAGGTGATACCATTACTTTCAACGACTATTCTAATATCAAGTTTGAGGTTATCCGTGTTACTCGTTACAAAAATTTTCCTGATATGCTTAACAATGAAGATTCCTCTAAAATATTTCCTGATGTTTCCAAATATAAAGCTTTAGATATGTATCAAGGAATTTATCCTGATGACAAAGAATCCCTTGGTGTTTATGTGTTTGAACTTCGGAAACGTACTGACGAAATGAAATTTTATACTTTAAGTTCTCTCATCAATAATCATCAACTCTTCTGCAAATTTGCACAGGCTGCTTATTCCATTACGGATTTCATTGGCAAGGATTATCCTAACCACTTTGAATGGTATTGGTCGAAAGAAATTCCTAGAGTTCTTCATGGTACTGGCGAAATTCTTATTTGCATAATCAATAATAATATAGCTGGTCTGACTTTCTTAAAAAAAGATACTATGGAAAGCAAGATTTGTACTCTCATTGTAGTTGAAAAATATCGTAAGCAACATGTGGCAACTCAGTTGTTAGAACGTACTTTTAAATATTTAGGTACCACTAAGCCTCTTATCACTATTGCTGATTACAAATTCCCTATGTTTGAACATATAATCAAAAAGTATGATTGGAAGTTAATGCAAACAATGAGAAAAGGATATTATAATTCCTTTTCTCGTGAATTGGTATATAACGGAAAACTTCCAGAATGATTCTTAATCTGTTAATTTCAATAAAAGCCACACTCCTAGATTCAATTGAATTTTCGAGTGTGGTTTTCATTATACTTTTTCAACACGTATTCCTAAAACGCCATATTTTTCTTGTTTTTCTGGTGTATAAAATTCTTCCAAAGCCTTCAATAACTCTTGCTTTGTCATTGATTTATCAGCCATCTTTTCTATATCAAAGTCATTAAATAGTTCTTCAAATTTATTATATCGCAATAGCTCAATAACTTTTACCTTCATAGTAATATCTAATTCAGGCTCTTTTTGAAAAATAATTATATCTCCTATATTAATTTTTTGTCTTTTTTCATCATATAATCTTAATTCTATCCTTTTTGTTCCATTATTTATATAATCAAAATATTGGGGTTGCAATTTTAATATATGCTCCACTTTTTCTACCTCCAGTAAGAATATTTATTTTACTTTGATTCAATATTCTTATAATATTTATTTTTTTCAAAAAATCACTGCCTTTTACAATTTATCACTAAAAAGGCAATTATCAACTAACTATCTGCGCTATAAATTGTAATTTATCTCTACTTATAGCTATTTACTATTCTATTGTTGTTTTCCATAATCCATGTTTGTTGCAATAAGCATATAATGTTGCACCAGATATATATGGAAATCTAGTTTCCGTTGTTTGCCCTGGATATAATTTCACACGAGTTATTCTATTTTCTGATACTTGTGCAATCCACATTATATAATGTTCCTTTTCCATTGGATGTTCTACTTCTCCGACACTTACTACTATTTCATCTTCTACTTTTTTATATATTGGTATATGTTTCTCCGTTGCTGCATCTGTAGTATTAGCTTTCATTTCTTCCATTTTTCTACCACAACAAGTTATATGTTGTACATCTCCATCAATTATTTCTATTATATTGTCACATATTGAACATTTTAAAAATTTTGCATTTTCTTTCATTTAAAATTCCTCCTTTTATTAATATTATACTTATTTAAATTGAAATTTATTTTCTCAGATTTATTCCTGTGTTACTTTTTATCATAACATAAGATTTTATTATAATTATTTATATAATTTATCCTTTCATTTTTGATTTTAATATACCATTTACAAATGTCATTGCAACATTTTCCATTCCACTCCTAGATTCTGCTTTCCATATATATATCTTTGTATCTCCATATTCTGTAACAGCATCTCCTTTTCCTCCTATTATAGAAACAACTTGACTATATGACATTCCTAGTTTAATTTTGTTATACTCTTCCAATGATATATATGGACTATTATACTTTGACTGATTGGATGCTTTATTATTATATTCTTTTGTCCATACATACACATTGAAATGATCATTTTTCTTCACTCTTCCGAGTTATACCCTCTTGTTTTTCTATTACTTCAATTTTACTTCCAAGACTTGAAATTCTTAGTTTATTGCCAATTCCAAGTTTATCCATAGTTTCCTGTGCTTCTTGTACTGTCATTCCAACCAAATTTGGAATAGTCGCAGTCATTGACTTATTCCAAATTATAACCACACTAACTATTACAATAGCGGCCACAATAATTTGCCATCTTTTTATTTTTATCTTTTTTACATTAATTTTCTTTGTATTTTTTTCGCTATCATCTGTTAATATCTTTTGTTTCTCAATTTCAAATTCTTTTTCATCTATTGCACCATTGTCTTTTAACTTCTGTAGTCTATCTATATCATCATATTTGGTATTAATATTATTTTCTACGTTTTCTTTTTTCTTATTATCCAATCCGCACAATATAATTAGTCCAATTATTCCTAGACAATATCCCCAAGCATAACCCGTTGTAACATCTTTATTTAATCCAACGTATCTACATATGTACGCAAATAATATTATATATATCAAGCTTATTACCAAAATTAACGAAATAGTATTATATATATGAATAGCTGGATATGAATCTTCATATAGTACTACCATTTCTATAAATTTAATTGCAAACAATATAATAGTAATTATCGTTATAGTAGTATTAGTCTTCGTAAATATTTTTTTATTTTCCATTTTATTTTCTCCTTATTTAAATTATTACTCCAAATCTTATGTATTTTATAACTTCTAATATTAAAGGCACTAATGCTATAATTGATATACAATTTATAATATTAGTTGCTTTCACTATTTTTTTATTTTCTTCTTTACCTTTTCTAATAGCATAAAAAGACATTGCACATAAAATTAAATTTATAATAATATCAACACTAACTATTCCTAAATTACAATAATCCATAATTAAAAATATTGCACAATATATACTTAGGGTTAATCCTAGTATATCAAACCTAAATTTATTATCATTTTGATTTACTTGATCATTTGATTTTTCCAATATTTTTTTCTTTTCCGCTTCATACTCACTAGCTGTTATAGTTCCCTGTTTTTTTAACTTTAATATTTTTTCTAATTCTACATATTTATTCTCCATATTCAATTATCACCTTCTACAACTATTTTTTCAAAAGTCTACTCCATCAAGTATTGTTATAATCACAAATAACACACCAAAACAATTCATACTCATGTTACTGTATCAATATTAACACCATCTATCATTTGTATCCCCCTTTTTCCTATATTATCAATTTCAATATTATCACAACAAAATATTATTGTCTACTGTTTTTATCGGTTATATTTTGTGGTACTTTTATATAAAATATCTTATATATTTTTTTAAAGAGATATATTATATCACAACTTAATGTATTAAATATATTAAAGTGTACACCTAATCAATTATTCATAGAAAACAACAACACACAACAATAATTTTATACTATTGTTGTGTGTAACTTTATATTTCACTATATATCTCTAATTGCGATTTATTTGGACTGAATATGGTTTTGGAATAAGCCCATGTATTTCTCTTATTTTCATACATTATTTGTAATATTTGAAAACACGACTTCAATTTTATCTGAATATTTGTATATACTATATTTTTACTATCATTTTTTATTTTTTACAATATTATTATATCATTAAAAATCAAAAAATACTATCACTTTAGGAAAATTTAATCATATATAATTTATAACATTTTTTATTTATTGTACCTATAATTAAAAAATAAGACCTTCATTTTATTGAAAGTCTTAATATTAATGGTTGGG
>ERZ857785.1621-NODE-1621-length-23394-cov-2.781267_pt1 | contig 23394 bp, 18 predicted proteins | sample MGYA00519763_ERZ857785 | MGnify/ENA primary metagenome ERZ857785 (study PRJEB31778, sample SAMEA3449365) | human gut metagenome | biome: human gut; feature: human-associated habitat; material: faeces | place: United Kingdom | collected 2010/2012 ...
CATAGCAAGTTATATTTATGATGCCGCTTATTTGGTATTTTTTGATCCGAATTCTTCAAAAATGAGTAAGATAAAAATTAATTATGATACTTATGAGGTAAGTACTATTGTAATTTAAATATTTGATGTTATGGCAACAGGAAAAGCTAGCGGTAAGAAGAAGGGCGAATGCCCGAAGTCAGGATGCATTAAGAAAGTAGGGAGTAATTGGCGAGTGGTTAGCAACAAGACCGGTAAATTATGGCCGGCCAAGTACAAGTCGAGGGATTCGGCTAAGAAAGCCTTAGCGGCTTATCATATGCATTGATGATGTAGGCGGGTAGATGATATGAATCATGTATCCGCTTACTGTTTTAATCTACATGCTATTATTCCTATCTTTGTGAAAAACATGATTTATGGCTAAGAAAGATAAACCAGAGGAAATTCCTTCATGGATAAAGGATTTATATAAGGAGGATCTTGATCGTGTCGTAAGAGGCGAGCGTCCTATGTATTTCAGGGGTATGGATGATAGTCCTTTGAGAAACGTGTCCCCGGAGTTTGATATCCTTAGCGGAGGAGCCGCAGTTAAAGGCATGAATGGGATAAGAGGTGCGTTGTCCCCGTTGAATAATGGCATGGGTAATTATAATTTCAGTATCAGGGGTATAAATAAGAAGATCGGCGAGTTGGTTGATGAGGCGGGGCTATATTTACCTGAGAAATTAAGACCTGTATATCGGACTGTGGTGGATGCTATGTCGAGTTCCAAGGATAAGGGGTTGGATCATATCACGCAGCCGTTGGCCAACGCCCTGTACCCAGCGGACGAGCGACGGGACCGGCGTCTGGAAGGGGAGCATCCCGTTGGTTATGTGGATGCCATAGACGGCATATGGCCTAGGAAGAAATATGGGCTATGGGGAGAAAAAATTGAGAGGAAGCAAGATGGAGGAGAAACAAGAGAGTCTGTTCTTGATAGACCTAGATTCGGGAGCAGGGTATTGGATAATTACGTAGCTTCTGCTCACCCGGTTTTGTCAATAATATATGATATCGCTAATTCAAGGTATACTGATGGCCCTACTCGCATAAATAAAGCTGCGTATTCATCAATAGATCCTATGGGGAAGAATCCGGAATGGTATGAGTATCCTGTTCATTTTATGAAGATGTTCGGGAAATATATATCTGGTGATTTTAATAACAAGTTATATAGCGATAGTGATAATGATGATTTAGGCACAAGAACTAGTGATGAGGCTTGGGCTAAATACAATAAACTCCCTTACGATGAGTCTGTATTGATAGATAATGGTGATGGTACGTATAGTATACGAAAGGAATTATCTAATAGGATGATACCTGATTCGTCTATCGTAAGGAATAGGATTGATGTGAATAGGAGTCTGTTTGATAAGGAAACTAAGGAATACAATGAAGGACTTATAAAAGCTTTAAGTGATGCCGATCCAGAGGAGTATGAGAGGATTCAGAGGGAATATAAGGATCTGAAAAGGGTAAGAGAGGGTGCCATATCAGCGGACGAGATGAATATAAAAGGGTTGAGGTCTCTTTATGATAAGGGGTATGGTGTCGTGAATGAGTATAATTATAGGGATCGTAGACTTGATAAGAACGAGACGGGTCCTCATAGTGTACTTGGTGATTATACGATATATCGTGACAAGGATATGGGCGGATACAGATATAGGGATGTATATGATTTCAATCCCGCTGTCCAGTTTCTTTTGAATGGGGATGTATTTAAGATAGATGGTAGTATTGATAAAAAGGATAGAGGAGGTTCGGTAAATACAGGGAGGGCTTATGGTTCTGGCAAGTATGTAATTGATCCTCGTAGATCAGAGGATAGTAAGATGGCTGTATATGACGAGATATGGGATTATCTGACCGACAAGAAGGGAATACCACAAACGCAAGCTATCGGTATCCTGTCGAACATCGCCGCCGAGTCCGGAGGGGACACCGAAGCCCTAGGAGCCGCCGGTGATTTTGGCATCCAACAATGGCTTGGACCGAGGAAGAAGGAGCTACAGCGCAGGTATGGTAAGAAACCGACATTGACCCAACAACTGGATTATCTTGTGGATGAGTATCAAGGTCGTGTACCGGGGCTAGGTTGGAACTACATGAACCAAGGCAAGTTCTTTGATAAGGACGCTCAAGGCAATGTATATAATTATTATATGTACTCAAAGGCTGATTTTGATAACGCTACCAACTACAAGGACGCTACCGTGGCATGGAATCAAGGATACGGTAGGCCTTTTGGATCGACCTTGAGAAATGAGAAGAGATTTGAGTTCGCTGATATGTTCGCTAATAGGTATGGTGTCCCGGAGAACGAGCCAATGAGATACGAGTTCGGACAGCGGGATTCGGGCACGGGGGACGGAGGTCAGCAGCCCGTACCTGAGACGGTAGCCCCTGCCGATCCTTCTTTGGCTTCCCGCCCTACCATGGACAGCTGGTGGGAGAAGGAAGGCCAAGACCTGTTATATAAGATGCTAGCTCAATCCGGCGCTAACAAGAAAGCTATAGAGGACATCGCCAATAATATTAAGAATGATCCTCAATCGGAGGCGCAGATAGCGGAGGCCGAGCGTATGCGTAGGGAACAGGCAAAAAGGCAGTTGGTTCTTAATATGATACCGGGGTTAAGCCTTAACATAAAAGGTGTGAGTAGAAATAATAGTTAGTATTTTAATGATAAATAATTTGTTATGAATAAGTTGTTGTTTTTATTTGATGTGTTATTTAAGGGGACTTGTTTTACCCCCCCCACTCTAGTAGTTTAGGATGGGGAATAGATGGGTAGATGCTATGGCTGATGATAGGAGGATGGTTATAGCATTGTTAGTAAAATATCTAAGGGGAGGTATGTTATGAGAAGACGTGTAATGACAGGCCCCAAAAGCTTGGATGTATTGTATACATACACTTATAATAGTAATAATTACCATACATTTGTAGCTCCAAAGTCGGCGTATTATTATGTTGAGTGCTGGGGTGGTCAAGGTAATTATGGTTACAATGATAGCGAAGATAGGTTTACCAGATCCAATGACCCTGGGTATGGTGGATATGTGGCTGGATTTATCAAGTTAGTTGGTGGTGATATCATTTATGTGTATTGTGGAAATGGTGGACTTAAGCAGACGAGTAATGTTGTAAAATATAATTATAATGGAGGAGGTTCAGGGCATTCAATGACTAATGAGAGCGCTGGAAGGTATATCTATGAGGGAGCCGGGGGCGGAGCTACAGATTTGAGGTTGTCCAACAATAGCGATCCTCTAAACGTAGATTCTTTAAAGACCCGTATTATGGTAGCCGGGGGAGGTGGTGGAGGATGTGAGTATTATTTTATTGGGCACGGAGGATCAGCGGGAGGGTTGAAGGCGTATCTGGGGGGGCTATGCCAAGGGAACTCCTGCATCCCAAGTAGCGGGAGGATCTAACTCCGGCAATAATTTAACTAACGGAAATGGAGGTCTATTAGGAGTGGGAGGAGGATGTGGTTTTGATGGCGTTTCGTATTCCTCTGGTGGAGGAGGAGGCTTTTATGGAGGACCAAGCGGCGGGATATCGTCGAACGCTATTCAAGCTGGTGGTGGAGGATCCTCGTATATATCCGGTCATCCGGGATGCGTGAAATATGATAAATATGTATTTACTAACACTAAGATGATAGATGGGAACGGGTTCGTATGGACAGATGTGAAAGGGGAATTAGAAAAAATACCTAATCCTTTGGGTGGATTATATGATTTAGGGAAAGGTCATATAGGCCATGGTTATTGTCGTATATCTATATTTCAATAGATATATTCATATATTTAATTGATTTAGTGTTATATTTGTGAAATCATTAAACGTTTTTGATATGAAGAAGTTATTGTTCCTATTAGTTATGTTATTAGCGCCAATGGCGTTGATGGCTCAAGAGATAATCCCGTCAGAAGGGACTATCACCATTGATCTAACTACCTTTACCGGCATCATGGCTTTCGTCACGATGTCAGCTACGCAGTTAGCCAAGGTTGTGACGTATATTGACACCCATAAGTGGGCTAAAGTCCTATCCGCCGTAGTCATAGGTATGCTGGTTTGTATATTAGCGTGGTTTCTAAAGGTGTCTCCATTGCTTATAGGGAGTGAATGGTGGGAGGCATTGCTGTATGGGGTAGCTGTTGGGTTCAGTAGTGCCGGCTTCTACGATCTGGTGAAAGCTATAGGATCACTGTTTGTAAAAAGGATCTAGCATCTTGTAATTATTTGAGATATGTAAAATTTCAAGATTTTATTATCTATAATATAGGCTATTATATTTTGTAATAATATTAGTATTGCTTATATTTGTGCGCCTACCTACTCATCACGAGCGGATAGGCGCATTTATTAATTTAAAACTTTTAGTAAAGGTATGAAAAGTAATTTGATTTTATCATCAGAGAGTAGGGAATTATTAGGTAGGAACATTTCTGTTATGTCCAAGGACGGGTTTGTATGCATAACGGAAGTTATGGAAGCCTTGAATGAAAAACGTAAATCTATGGGGTTGGAGTCTAGAAGGCTTGATCATTTGTTTGCTACTAATGGATTTCAGGAAAAGATGAAAGCTCTTGTTAGGGAGCTGAGTATTAATGATATATGTACTGTAAGAAATCTTACGGTACAAAACCATGAATTGAAAATCAATAAGATAACCGATCTCAAAAAATACGGAATGGCTTACCGAAGAGGAAAGGGGGAGGGTCAGAAATGGTATGTAAATCCGTATTTTTTTGTTATGGTAGCATTGGAATTGGATCCAGAGATATACGCCAAGGTGATAATATGGTTGCATGATGGATTCATAGAGGACAGGAATGCCGCTGGCGAGGCTTATATCAAGATGAGTTCGGCCGTCGCCAGGTTGGTTAGCGACAAGAGTCAGTTGTCTGATAAGATATCAAGGGTAGCTAAGGCTATTAATTTTATCGTCTTTAACAAGCATGAGAGTGGGATAAGGAATACGGCCACAAAGAATCAGTTAAACGACATAGTAGCTGTAGAGAATGTTATTACCGGCATTATAGATGGAGGCTTTATAGATACTTATGATAAGCTTATAGACTATCTTGGGCATGAATGGAAGAAGAAATGGGGTAATCCTGTTGCGGCTTTAAAATATTAGTATTAAAGAGACTCATCGTTATATAAATGGTGAGTCTCCGTTTTTTTTAGATTATCTTTGTGTCAGAACGAAATTAATTTGATATGGGCAAATATGTAATCAAGAGGAAGATACCTAAATATCAAGAGGCTGGGGAAGTCACCCCTATCATGCCCGGTAATGTTGTTGGTCTTCAGGGTATTGGAGTGGAGCCTTTGGTTTCGTCTACCCAGATAGGATTTGATATTCAGCAGCCTGATATTAATACCATTGATACAAGTGATTTGAGCGCTTTGGTTGACAGTAATAAGAAGGTTGATAAGTCTGGTAGTACGGATGTTTTTGATTTTACCACTATCCCTTACTATGGTGCTGATGATATAGGATCTAGGTTCACTCAGATGGGTCGTGGTATAGGACGTATGAGAAGCGAGGGATATGGCGATTTATCCACCGGGGCTAAAACAGCTAATACGATAACTACCATAGCCTCGGGAATTAGTGGTATCATGGGGTTGGCTCGTAACGTGGTTTCTGGGATAGCGTCAGAGAAAGGTACTCGTACCAATATTAGGTTAGCTCAGGAACGTGAGGCTAGGCAAAGAAGGCAATCCCAAATGCAGTACAAGGATGGCGGGGGCGTTTATCTAGGACCTAATAATAGGTTTGATAGCGGAAGCCTTACCGGTGAGTATCTGTATCCGTTACCTAAGTCGATGGAAGATCAAGCCAACGTGGAGGTCGAGAAGGGCGAGTACGTGGAGCAGCCCGGGGAGGCGCCGATGGAGGCCATGGGGCAGAAGCACGCCGATGGGGGAACGCCTGTTTCTTTGGAGCAGGGTACGGAGGTTATTACCGATGACACCACCATAGAGCCGGACTTCGCTAAATACATTAGGGATACGTATGGTATTAAGGCTACACCAAAGGATACGTACGCTACGTTAATGGATAGATATAAGGTTAAGATCGGTCTTAAATCAGCTTACGATGACCAGAAGAAGGCGTTAGAGAAGTTGAAGAAGAACGATAAGATAGATGATGAGAATACGAAACGTTTAAACGCCTCTGTATTATCTAAGGCCATAAATGATAGTAACGATACGGTTAATGGATTAGAGGGGAGATTTACGGACTTCGCTAATGTCATATACAAGGAGCAGGAAGACCGGAAGATGAAGAAGGATGAGGATACGTATTTCGCCAAGGGTGGGGAGATAGATAACATCATATCCAGATCCATGAAAGAATACGGTCTTACGGAGGAGGATATAGCCGATGCTAAGAAAGAATTGCTTAAGAAAGTGGCTGGTATTCGTCAGAAGATGGAGAAAGGTGGTAGCTCTTTATTCGATTATCTCCTTACTTTCCGCCCTGTAGAGAATAAGTACAATAATAAGGATAATACGTTTGGGTATCAACGTCAGGGTCAGGACGGTTCTTATGGCGGCATTAACGCTGATGAGAGACTGGATTATTATAAGACGTTTAATCCTGTCGCTTATGAGGCTTATATGAATGCCACGGGCAATACTAAGGCTAGGGCGCTACAGGACGCTATCTACGGGCAGACGAGTGGCTGGATGGGCTTGGCTACGGCTGAGAACTCGATCATCGCCAACGCAGAGGCGCTTCGGGATTACACGACGCTCGTTTCTTTTGGCGGTGAGGATAGCCAAGGTAATTACCCGGAAGATAAGAAAGCCTCATATCATGATAGGATGAGAGACAATAAGTTTGGTCAATATTCCTCATCTCGTCCTATGATCGGTCTGGATGTTGTTACAGAGGAACAGCATAAAGCTCTTAACGACGCTGGTATCACTCATTTCAGTCAACTGTTTTCTGACAAGAATAAAGATATTGTTAATAAGATCCTTGGGGAGGATATGCTTAAGATGCAGGCGTTAAGATCCATGAAAGGCATGGAAGGTCTTGACTTCATACTCGATCCCCACAAGGTGGCTCCCGGTCCTATGGGTATAGGTGATGTGGAGGATCCTGATGTTAAGCTGGATATGCCTGAGCTGATTGATCCTAATACACTTCCTAAAACCAACACAAATGCCGGTAAATCGAACGGCGGCAATGGAGGCAGGAATATAGTAGGTGGTGGTCTTGACTTTCCTGAGGTGTTCAGGATGACTCCGGGAGCCGTGACAACGGAAGGTCTGGAAAGACATTACGCTCCTACCGTGGACCCGGTGTTGAGATCGGCTGATCAGTATATGGTTGAGGCTAATCGTGCTTTCCAATCACAATTGGATCAGATGGGTAATGTCCCGGATTCCCAGAGAGGGGCTTTATCTTCCAATTTACAGGCTATCATGAGTTCCAATATAGGTAAGTATATAAATGAGGTAGAACAAGGGAATGTGGCTCAAAGGACTTGGGCTGATAATGTCAATTCTCAATCATGGGCGAATACTTACGACAAGAACATAGCCCAACGTCAAGCTTATCAACAACGGATATTGCAGGGATTGGCTATAAATGACGAGAACTGGTCTAGGTATTTCGATAGCGTCAATGATGAGATTCAGCAGAAGTGGAACACGGCTACGACCATGAATACATTAAGATCTATATTTGGGGATGTAAAGATCGGTCCCAATGGTCAGTTGATCGCAGACCCTCAAGGAGATATATTAAGTTACAGGAGATTATATCCTGCTCAGGAAGTAACTAAAGGCAAGAAAGGATAAAGGATGGCTTCACAATATAGTATATTAAGGAATTACGGCAAGTACGTATCACCCTACAACATAGATGTCATGATGCAGGGTATGGGATACATGCAGCAGAAGATAGATACCAATCGGCAGGCTATAAACGAGTATGCTGATTATATTATCAATTCTGACATTATAAAACCTCAGGATAGGGAATATCTTCAGAATAGGTTAAATGGATTGATACAGGATGTGAATAACGTGTATCGTAAATCTAATTTGGCTTCTGATGGTATAGCCAGAAGTATACAGGCTCGTCTTGGGGAGGCTCTGGATACCCGTGTGTTGAATGCCATTGCCGGCACTAGGGAGATCCGGTCGTTTAGTGAGAAGATGGAGGATATGAAATTGAATAATCCTAAGATGTATAGTCCTATAAACGAGGCTGAGGCTTTCGCCGATGCCGTGGCATGGATGAATGACGGTCAGGTAGGAACACGTCTTAATCCTATACATTATACTCCTTATACGGATTATCACGCTGAGGTTGATGAGAAGATGAAGAACTTCATCTCCCTTAATAAGGGAAAGAAAGTCAATGTGCCGGTGATTGATGCCAATGGTAACAGGACGGGGGAGATGCGTGAGATGTATATAGATGAAATGAGCTATGCTCAAGTCAGGGATATAGCCATGGCTTCCATATCAGAGAACGGCAAAGCTCAGATGCAACTAGAGGGTAGGTATATGGCTAGGACGAATCCTGACCTATTCAATGTCCAGAGTACCTCTGATTTCCTTAAAGGGTATATTGATGATTTTAGTGCCAAGGAAGAATCTATACGGGCAAAGCTAAAGGGCGTTGGCAATGATTAGGTCAAAAAGGCTAGGTTGGAGTCAGAGCTGGCGGATATCACCAAGCAGAAAAATGATTTCGTGGAGGAGGCTGAGGGCGTTATCGGCAGCAACTACAGTCCGGAGCGGGCCGGCATGTTCATGGTGAGGCAGCAGTTCCTTCGTGGCGTGGGGTTACGATGGTCTTATAATAACTCATACGAGACGCTTGGTGTTGATGATTATTATTTCAAGGCTAATCAACAGATGATGGAGAGGGCTAAGTTCAATGAGACAAAAAGGCATAATCTAGCCATGGAGAAATCCGCTTTGATAAGAGCTAGTAAATCAGGTAAATCGGAGAATGGAAATGGTGGAGGCGATGACATGACCGGTCCCACCGTGGTTACGAAGAGTGCCAATCTTGAAGATGTGAATATAAGCGATGAGTTCATGAATGGATTTATAGCCAATGAAAAGGCGGTGAATACAGGCATGGAGAATTTTGTAAAGTCTCTATCAGACGATGCCAAGAGGAAGATCGACGCATGGGCATCTGATCCTGAGAATAGTAATGTGGTCAAGGATATGGATAGGGATCAGGTTATCATGACTTATTTTAAGGCTAATGGTGGATCTACGAATACACTTCTTGATTATAATGGAAAGGATAGTTATATAAAGCTTCTTGGGTTAAATAACCAAAGGAATAAGTATAGTAAGATTAATGAGGGCTTCAATAAGGCTGAGAATACTGTTTTGGATGGTGTTGATGCTATAATTGAGAAAGAGGCTAGATCGTATGAAGGATCAGGTATAGATATTAGTTACGGATTTGGCACATTCAATCTTGGGGATATCAACAATAATGGTGATAAGGTTTTTGATATAGATGGCATAAACGATATAACATTAGACGATTGGGCTAAGCTATCTGCTTATAGTTCTTTGCTAAATGATAATATAAACGTTGTTAATAGTAATATTCAAGGGGAAGCGCCATACGTATCGGTAGATTCAGGTCAGTCAAGTATTATTATGGATCGTTTGAATGATCTTATGGGAACGTCTTTGTCGCTTGATGATATTGAATCTATAATGTCTCTTGCCGTATCTGGGGCTAACAAGAATAGGCATATCGAGGAAATAAAAGACAGGTTTGCTGGGGATAATAGAGCGATCGCTGTCGCTACCGCTATATATGACGAAGCGCATAAGGAAAGAAATGATTTATTAAGGCATAAATGGAGCCGTGGAGATTTGGGTAGGTTAAATGATGACGCAAAGCGTGCTGGCGAGGATTATTTAAGGCAATATCGTCATGAGTACGCCGAGCGTGAGTATATCTTTTCCGGTGATTATCCGTCTAAAAGCAAAGCCGAGTATGATTATATAAAGATTAGTGACCTATTTACCCGTGGTGGTGGTTTTATTCCTAAGGATAAGGATAATGCCAATACGAAGATAACGTTTACCATATCCCCTATAGGTGATGGTAAGTATCAGATCATTGGCAATAATGGAGGTGATGGTAGATCCGTTATTGAGGTAAGCGAGGCTGATCTGGCTGCCAATGACCTTGCTTTCTATAAAGAGGATGTAAATATTCCATCCGAGACCTACGACTCTGGTGTTGTATCTATATCGTTCGCTAATTCAAGTGATAACGCTTATGGGAATATGGCTAAGTCATTGCAGGTGGCTCCATTCGCTTACGCCAGCGGGGCCAAAGATATGACAATGCCTTATATAGATATGTTTACGAATATAAATGACGGTAATATCAGGAAGAATCAGATGATGATCGCTACTGACGTGTTGTTTGATAACGCTTCCATGTACGAGTTAAGGGCTTCAGGATATAAGTACAATAATGGATCTTCTGGCATAAATGTGGATATATATGGTAAGGGGAAAGCCAGTAAGGGAGATACCCCGTTGTATTCTATAGACCTAGATGGCGTAGCTTACGCTGACGAAGTAGCCAGAAAAATTGATTTTTGTCCTCAGTATTATTTGACTATGGCGTGGCAACAGATACTTAGTAAGGAAAATGAGGTGTATTGGAGGAGTGAGGGCAGATCGACTACCGATGACTTCGAGAGTTTCATCTCCCCTATAGCCAGTATCATTGATCAAGAGATAAAAAACAGAAATAGTGGAAATAATGGAAATAATGGAAACCGGTAATAACGTTCCTGATGGAAAGAAATTGGCCGAAAGATATGGCTATCCTACAATGGGTGTTGATGCCACTAGAGCCATTGGTACGAATACCTACGATATACCGGATCGTGATTTGCCTCCCGTGCTTGATCCGTACTCTGCTTCGGAGAGATCAAAGTCGCAGATACCATCATTGTCGGAAAGGATTAAGAATACCGTTAAGACAAATTATTATGATGATATAAAGCATATGTCCCCATTGGGATATATGGCATCTGACCAAAGCTATAAGGGTAGGTTTAACCTTACAGGTCCGGAGATATCGTTGGAGGATTCAAGATATCGACTCAGTAGCGGTACTTGGATACCTAAATACGAGTCTTATATTCCCGGCGTAGATAACGACACGCGTCTATCTAGGAGCCAAGGTAGGACCGAGAAATGGATGAGAGGATTGGGTAAGCTGGCGGGTAAGACTGCTTTATACGGATTAGGCGGCGTTATCCAGCCTTTTTATGGTATTTACGCCGGTGTATCTAGAGGTAATTTTAACGCCGTATTTGATAACGATTTCACGAGATGGCTGGATGATCAGGACAAGAAGATGGATTACGGTCTTGCTCATTATTACAATCGTGAGGAGCGGGATATGAATTTTCTTCAGAGCATGACTACGGCTAATTTCTGGTCTAACGATTTCTTATCCGGTCTTGCTTTTACCGCTGGTGCCATGTTATCATCAGCTGTATATTCCGGTGCTGGATTGATGAACTTAGCTCGTACGGGAGCTAGGGCAGGCGTGGCTTTGGCTAGGATAGGCAAAGCGGCTTCGGATACCAAGAAAGCGTTCGGCGTTTACCTTAGGGCCGCCCGTACGGGACAGAGGATAGGCAAGGGGCTGGACACCCTCGCTTTTCTTGGTACATCTACCTCGTGGGAGGCGTCTGTCGAGGCTAGAAGCATGCTGATGGAGGCTGAGGAGAATTTCAGGCAGTCTTACCGTAACGCTTATGGAAGGGAAGTCCCATATGAGGAGCTTATGAAGTTCAGGGCTGACAACGCCGATGCCGCTAATGCCGTATTTGGCGCCAATGTCGGTATATTGTCATTATCCAATATAGCTATGTTCGGCGATATGTTCGGCATGGATCTTGGCGTGGATAAGTTCATAAAACGCAATATATTTGGCGTAGGCGCCGAGAGGATGAATAATGGGGCATTGAGGACCATAACGCCTAAGAAATGGCAGAAAATAGCCGGGAATACGTTCAATATCATCAAACGTCCGGTATCTGAGGGTCTGTATGAGGAAGGTCTTCAGGGAGTGGCTAGCAAATCCGCCGAGGATTGGGTGGAATCAAGATACAATCCTATGGCTATCCGGCAGAATATAGGCTACATGGAGGCTATAAAGAACGGGTTCAAGGAGACTTACGGATCTAATCAGGGATGGAAGGAAATCGGCATCGGTATGATTATCGGATCGGTTATGGGAATAAAAACTATTGGTGGTATAAAGGAATGGAGCCAAGACATGTCCCGGAACAAGGGGATGGTGGAGGCCTACAACGCCAATGCCGGCGCCTTGACCGAGGCTGCTGTCCGTGCTATTCGTGGCAGTATGGCTCTTAACGCTCAATTATCCGGCGTAGATACATCGTACGAGAGTGATGGTAGGATTATAAATAAGGATTTCAGTGACGCCGTATTCAATCGTCTTCGTTATGATTCGGAGATGGGGATGCTGGATGATACGAAGGAGAATTTCAGGACGGTAGTCGAATATATACCTAATAGCGATATAGCGTCCGATATGAATATGACGGATGAGCAGGTTAATGAGTATAAAGCCGATCTTGTCAACGAGTTTAATAAGAAGGTGGATAATTTTACCATGGCCAACAGATTCGCCGACTCACTTACTGAGGGTATCCCGAACAGGTCTTTTAACGCCTATATCTCCAATATGGTATATAACGGTATTGAGGCTAAGGATAATTTGAATGATATCACCAATCAGTTAAACAGGATATATAAGACGGGTATAGGTGATGCCCTTGATATATACTCTCATCTTAATCCTGATTCAAGCAAGGCTCTCGAAAAACTCCGGAAGCTGACGAATGATATACGGAAGATGGAGAGGAATATCTTAAATACTCAACAAAAGGTTGCATCGAAGGAAGCAATTGAGTCTGATAAGACTAAGTTGGCTGAGGAGAATGATAGGCTTCTTAAATTGACGGAAGAAAGAATTGCCTTGGAGAGAAAGTTAAGCACGTTGATTAATTCAGATGTGGATATATCTAAGTTATCTTTAAATGATAATGATTCTAAGATTAGCGTCTCAGATCTTATGGCGGCTTATGAGACTATAGTTGATTTTGAGAATGCCGTGTCTACCCGTGGGGTCGATAATCATAAAGAGGCCATGGCGTTGCTTAGCGAGTATCGTCATAATCTTGTGGCTTATAAGAATATAAACGAGTCTCTTCGTCGTATGCGTGACAGAAGATTCATCCGGGCGCAGGAGCGCGGGTTCATGAAGATATTGTCGAACGCATGGGGTAAGACTTATGAGGAGGATGATAGCAAGTATGATTTCAGGAATACTGATAATCCTGAAGCAAACGCCCTTTACGCTAATGATCAAGCCATAGACAAGGCTTACCAAGATGGTCTTATAGGAGAGGATGAGGCATTTATGTTCAAGACATATAATCATATGATAGCCAGATCTATGGAGAATGAGATTAAGGCTGATGAAAGTAATATAGTTGAGAGGGTTCCTGATGATGAGGATATTATAAATCCTTCAGATGATAGAGCCAATGATATAGCCATAAAGATCTGGAACGGTAATGAGGATATTTTATCTCCTAGGGAAAAGCAGATATATGATAACAATAAGGATCGTATTAATAATCTTGTAAAAGGATTTGGCGATAATCCTATAGCTAGGATAAATAGGGCTAAGTCAATGATAGATAGATTAAAGATCAATGATAATGTATCAGATAATATTAAGGATAATATTGATGATATCATAGATATGAATATTAATGGTCTTGATCAGGATCAGGTTAAGGAGGCTATAAAGACCTATAACGATCTTATGAATGAGGCTGACAATGGCAATGAGGTTGATCAGGATAAGCTTAATGAGGCTATTGATATTATCAATAACTATTCTGATGATCCTCTTCTTCAATTCGTGGAATGGATGAGGTTGTATGATAATGGAAGTATGGTTGTCAAGGATTACGATAAGTCTATACCTATGGGTGATGTTCTCACGGAGAGCGAACCCGGGACATCCGCCGGCAGGACGGAGGTCAACGCCGCCCAGAATCCGGTGGTGTTGATGGCTCAAAAGAGGGAGATCGGTGGGGTCATGTATTATGAGGTAGGAGGAATGAGGCTTGACAGGTTTATGGCGGGATCCGGGCTTAAGGCTTTCGTCACGCCCGGTGAATATGTTATGGATGATAAGATGGTGATGGATTTTACTGATGGGACGAACATGTTCAGCGTTATTGAGTCCAAGAATCATTCAAGATGGATGATTAGTGAGGATGACGCTCAGGCTTTCGAGAACGCCACCGGTGTCATACTGGGGCGGCAGACCGCCTTATCGACCTCCAACTGGTTCATGGTGTATCGCAAGGGGCAGGATGGGTCTATTGTCCCTTATTACACGGGTGATACGTTTGGATCTAACAACGAGTCGGTGAATCAGGAAGCAGCGGCTAGCCTTCGCAAGGGTGATATGGTAAGGTTTAAGATGGATATGTCAGATCCATACACCAAGGGACTGTATGATAAATACAATAGCCTTAACGCCGTTGATCCTAATTCTGATGAGACTAAGTCGGCTTACAGAGAGCTGGTTGATAATATGGTTATTAAGATCGTGGATAGCGATGGCAATTTCGTCTCGGTATTGAAAGCCAATGACCCGGACTCAAAAGGAAGTAACGCTGATTTAAGGGGTATGGCCTTTGAGTTGTATAGGGATAATGTAGGATCTGTCGCTGGCGAGATTGATATACCGTTCGTGGGTGCAGTAACTAGTGTTTTGCCGGGAAGACCTAATTTTAGCATAAGTGATGATAATGGTACGTTGATGGTATCCGAAAATGACTTTACCAATGAGACGGTTGGTAAGGTCGAGAGCGTAGGATATATAGAGAACGGGGAGGTTACGATGAGAGATAATATTAAGTATAACATATTCCCGTTCTGTACGGCTATCGTTAGGGACAAGTATGGTAATTATAAAAATTCGCGTATCCCGGTTGTAGCTATAAAGACAGGAAATGGAAGAAATTACCTGTACCCCGTAAGATTGAAAAATCAGGATATATCATCATTCTCATCCATGATCGGATCGATGGCTGATAGGATTATGGAGGGTCTAGGCGGAGGCGTAAGTATTGATGATATAATGGATCTTAATAACGCTATAGCCAGATCCGGGTTGGATAATAAGACATATATGATTCCGTTGACGGGAGACGTGGATGTTATCAAGAAACGGCTAGAGGCTGTCAAGGGAGTGGCTAGTAAGATGCCTATGACTACTGACGTAAGAGGATGGATAGGCGATTCCAGGACTAAGGATGATATTTTGATGAATGACGTTACGATCAACATCGATCTTAATAACGATCCTTTCATAGCCCCTAAGTTCAGGATGAGTATTAGGAGGGATGAGACGTTCTTCGAGGATACGGAGACCCCGTTCGGCAACCCGTCCGGTTCCCAATCGGAGTTCGCCTCGCCTACGAAGGCGGCCGAGGACAAGTCTTTGGCTTCCGAAGGTAATATAGTATCGGGAGAAAAAGAAGCCCATGATCCTTGCTAAATAAATTATCTTGATTTATCTTTGCGGTGTCAGTCCATCACCTGACGAGTAAGATATTTAAAAGTTGGTCCCTGCCGGGTGTGTGATGGCCCCGGTGGGGACTCTTTATATTATGCAGTTAGATAGTTTTTTACACCGTAAAATTATGCAAGACCTACGCATCCAGCGAGTGAAGGTCTTGATGATGTTATACACCAGTCATTATTTTGTCAATAACAGACAAAGGCAGTTGCTTGACCATACATACGCTTTAAGCAGAAGTCAGGCTTTCGATTATATGACGGAGTTCAATAAAAGACTTAGTGATAAGGTTGGTATAAAATGTACGATGGATGTACTTCTGCCTACCGATGACGATAACGCTAATATCATAATCGAGCACAATGGTATCATCAAGAAGCTGATGAAGGAGGCCGAGAAGCTGGAGCTTGATACTGATGCCATCAAGCTCATGATGCGTGATCTTCTTAATGAGTTGAAGGGTGATATTGATCTTAATATCCTGATATTTGACGTAACCCAGTTACTTATAAAATACAATCTATTTAGGTTGGACGCCATAACCGAGCAGGAGTTCAAGGACTCTTTCGTCAGGATGGATAGTAGGAATATGGAGATAAAGAAACTAACTTTATCTGATATCAAGAAGGTGGTGATGATGATGGAGGATAGGTATGATTATGCCTTGTATATGACAGAGGAATATAATTGATTACATTTTTTATAAAATTCCGCTAATTTATACAGAATAGCTTAAAATGAGCATTTTATGAGTCTCTCGCCTCAATAGAGGTAATGGTTTGGCAATAATTCTAATTTCTGCATTATGCATAAGTTTGCTTGTTAAACAACTCTTTATTTCTCGCTGCAAAGATACAATTAAATTTTGATTTTCCTCTGACTGATATGCTAAATAATAATAAAAGTGTAATAAAAATAATCTGATTTCAAAAATATTCCATTATCTTTGCGCTGAACGCAATAATAAAGATAAACGATGTATTTTGATCCTCCTTACCGTCCGCTTAGTGACACTTAAAGTTTTAATGACTATACTAAAGAAGCGTTCAATGATGATTCACAAGTTAGACTGAAAGAGTTCTGTGACAAAGTGGTAGCTGAGGGACATAGCTTTATGTTGAGCAATTCTGACTGCAAAGGAAAAAATGAAGCAGATAATTTCTTCGATGTGCTATATGCTGATTACTATATTGATAGAGTTATGGCTTCTCGTAATGTGAATGCAAACGGAGCGAAACGAGGAAAGATTTCCGAACTGTTAGTCCATAGTTATCGCAACACGAAAGATTGGCAATTGAACGACATTAACAACCGCAAGTCACAACGTGTGGCTATAAAACAAAAGGCTTATGCTTAAAGATTTCGATAAGTTCATGTCTCAACTAAAAGAGACAAACCAAACGTTGGACTTCTTCTGTGACTTTGAAAAAATCTCACAGAACGTGGAGGATATAAAGTTAAGCCTGTGTATGCTCAATAGTCTCATTGGGGCATCCGACTTACGTAAAAGTGTCGAAACAATATGGAACAGGGACGAGAAAGTCTTTTCCGTTATGGACATATTGGTAGCAGTTCGTAAATTTCCTTTATATGGCGCTAATAACGTTATTCGGTAGAAGTGATTTTGATCTTGATTATGCCTTGAAGTTATATAATTATTTTATACTTGCAGCCATAGAACGACAAGATGAACTATATGATGCGGGTTATGATGAGTATATAATTGATAGAATGTGTTTAGATCATGTTTTTAATGGTGTTGTATATAATATCATTATATCAAATACAAATAAGGATGTTGATGATATTCATTTGACTATATCTAATGATCTGAAAGTAAATAACGCTATACCTATGTTGATGTCCAAGATAAGACCATATTCGACAGAATATGATTTTTATGGTTTGTATGATTCTATAATAGGATATACTTATTTTCTAAAAAATAAAAAGAACTATGGATTAAGAAATAGTGGACTGTTGCGTACCTATATAGGAGTAGATATTAGTAATGGTCTTGTAAAAATTGGTAAGTCTAAGGATTTATACACTAGGGAGAGTTGTTTAAGGGTGAGTAATATCTATTTTTATATGATTGCATATGTAGATATGGATATAGAGCGTGAGCTGCATATTAAATATAGTGTATATAATGTTGATAGAGAGTGGTTTCATTTGAATAAAAAGCAGGTTAAGGAAATTATAAGCAAATATAATTTTAGAATTATAGAATCAAATGTTAAATATATTGACAATATATATGATATTTGATGAATAATGAATTTCATTTTTTTTGTTGTTTAGGATTGAGCTTTTGCCTGTTCGTGAGGATCGGCAAAAAGATTTGCACTTTTCGTAGAAACATAAGGTTTGTTATTATGTTGTTATTTTGGTGTCCCGTCCGCTCGTGAGAGTAGGCGGGATTTTCTATCTTTGTGTCAAAACGATTTAGTAATGGGACGATCTTGTTATGTTATAAAAAATAAGGAGGGTGGGATAGATAATGTCCTTGCCCCGAACGACCAACCATCCGGATTATACCAAAGGGCGATGGAGGTGTTGGGCGACCAGAAGCAGGCCTTATCGGTCTGGGGTACGGCCTACTCCCCCGACTTCGTGTCTTTCTTTGGCGATTGGATGTCCATGCCATCAGAATATGATCTGGATAGTAATGGGGAACCTAGGTATGATGATGTCATGTCCTTTATCAAGCGGAAGAACTATTTCGTCGGTAATTTCATGGCCGATGAGGTTAAGGATATCAATAACACCCTTACTTCCTTGGGGGTTGATAATATCAATGATCTTAATGATATGATCATATCCAATTTCCTCTCCGGCGGTGATATATTCCTCAATAGATACAATCTTGATAGGTCCGGGATGTATGACGCTGATGAGATTGATAATATCATGACCAACAGATCAGCGTATGAGCGGGTAAGGGATATGATGAGGAGGATTGTCGATTTTATGTCTGACGGGGATCTTAATGAGAAGGATATGTATTTCCTATCCTCCGAGTCAGGTCTTGGTGATGATTATATGATATATGAGGATACATATGACTCGTTAGGGAAGAGAAAGGTCTTGAATCCAATAGAGGTAAGGGATACGATCATGAGGGCGGTAGGCGGTATCAGCGACCGCCGGGAGTTCGATCAGGCTTTCACCTCCATCCCCTACCCTTCCTTGGCACTCCGGTATCAGGAGGATCAGGATTACGCAGATCGGATGTATGACACGTATCGTAATATGACCCGTATGGAGGTTCGGAGTCAGGACGGAAATACGATTACCGACTCGTACTTCAATAGTACCATACCGTATATCAGTATGCCTAAGGATGTGAAGGGTCTAAGGGATAAGGTTGGGGAGATAATCGATATGGATGATTTTAAGGACATCAAGGACGTTGCCGGACGTCTGCATGACATAGCCATGGATCTTGCCGACATGGGTGTGGATATAAGCGAGGCGATCAGCGATGAGATGATTATATCCAGACCGGAGGATATCCGTGATCTTATGGCGTCGCTGGATGTCATGTTGTCTTCCATACAGGCCGGCAATTCGGTATACGATAGCTTTATCTCCGATCTTGATAGGATAACAGGAAAAGGGAACCCGATATACGAGGTTCAGGATACTTATTCTACTGGGGATAGGATGGTGTATGTAAGGTCCGGGAATACATCCCCTTCCGATATGTATGATAGGAACATGTTGTATATGGGTAGGAATACGTACCATAACACGGCTCCGATAATCGACACCGATCAGGCCTATGAGATGTTGGCCGATATCGGGATAGAGCGGCCCTCGTACTTGCCGGCTGGCGTGGTTCCCGCAGGGGCTTCCCGTTCCGATATTGGCGTGGTCAAGGATAACATAAAGAAGCTAGTTATGTCCAACATCTCATCCTCGAATACCGAGAACATGATCCTTACCAGATTAATATACCAACATCCCGTGACTCCTGAGATGGATGATGTCGATATTGATCGAGAGTTCAGGAGATACGAGGCTAGGCAGGGAAAGGATCGGGATTTTATCAAATCCTGTACCTCGTTGAGGAAGATCCAGATCAAGGAAAGGTTAAAAAAATCGGATTTATATAATAATGTCTTACGTTTCCTTGATTTTAATGGATTTTATAACGTATCTTTGAACCACCATGACAGAGGTACGTTAAAAAGCATGGAGATGTCGTTGCCGGAAGGTCAGGTAAGGGATCTTCTGTTTGACGTGGCTATCGAGTCCGGTGACAGTAGCATGAGAAACCTTTTCTATCTGGATAGTCAGGACAGGATGATGGATGCCGGGTTTTACAGGTATCTGTACCAAAGGAATCCGGGCCTGCTCCGGGAGGTCAACGGCGGCGTCGAGGCGAGACCGGACGGTTCGTTCTTGGCTCGTGAGAGGTATGATGATTTCGTGTCATTCCAATCCGGCTTATATGAGAAGGTAGGTGAGACGGTTGATGGTGCGATATACAGGTTCGTCGATGATCTTATATACTCCGATCCATCATCATATCAAGAAAGCGTGGTACGAAGGATGGGTGATGTTACGGTAAGGAGTGACGATAACCGCCTGTCAAGGCTAGAGGATAATCCCTCATCCAGTAAGATAGTTAATGAATACACTGCTAATACAAATAAGTTGATGCGAGATTTTTCGTGTAGTTAATCTCTCTTTGACGTCGTGAGACGTTTTCTTTCGAGCATTGAAACATTGAATTTTATAGATTTGCGATGAATCCGGGTCGTAGTGATACGCTCCGGATTTTTTGTCTTGTATCGGTTCTTATTAATCCCATTTACAAGACATGACGTACTTTGATGATGACACATATCACGATCCTAGGGCTATTAATTTTTGAACTTTGTAACGCCCGCCATCAGGTGTGGTTATTATTAATTCAAAAATAAATAGACATGGGTACAAGTGGAGACAAAATCGTTTTGTTAGACGGTATGGGTTCCGGTAGTGGAAGCGCCACTAACGGTTTATTATCTATGATTCCGGGGATGTTCGCCAATTTAATAGGCGGAAATAAGATGGATCCGAACTTGGTAGCGGCTTTGATGAACGGTCGTAACAACCAAGACCAGTTCGGAGGAGCCAACGGCTGGTGGTTGTGGATTATCGTCCTGTTCTGGCTATGGGGTGGCCGTGGCTTTGGCAATGGTTTTGGCAATGGTAATGAGTGTTGCGCTAATGGTCTTCCAGCTCAATTGAATAACGACTATGGTCGTGAGTTACTGATGCAGGCTATCCAAGGTAACAGAAGCGCTATTGATCAGATTTCTAACGCCCTTAACTGTTCTACCTCTCAATTACAAAACGCTATCTGTAACGTACAAGGCGCTATTGATAAGGTGGCTGGTCAGGTAGGTATGACTTCTCAGGCCGTTATCAACGCCGTACAGCAACAAGGATGTGAGATCGGTAACCAGATTAGCGCATGTTGCTGCAACTTACAAAGCGCTATGGCTAGTGGATTCAATAACATCCAACATTCGTTAGACACCGTAGGATGTAATATCCAGAACGCTATCACCCGTCAAGGGTACGAGAATCAGTTGGCTATCACCGGTCAGACGAACGTATTGCAGAACAATTTGACTAACGGCTTCAATAACGTTATTCAATCCAACCAAGCCCAGACTCAGGCGTTGGCTGCTAAGATAGATCTTCAAACTCAAATCATCAATGACAAGTTCTGTCAACTTGAGATGCGTGAGATGCAGAATACTATCCAACAGCTTCGTGAGGAGAAACAGGCTTTGGCTACTTCCGCCATCACCCAACAACAGACACAGAACATCGTTAGTCAGTTAGCTCCAAAGCCCCGGTTCCGGCTTACGTCGTACAGAACCCGGGTTGTTGCTATACTCCTACCGTAAGGGTAGCTAACGAATGTGGATGCGCTTGCGGCACTACTAATGCCGTATTATAAGAAAGGGGGACAATATGGCTGATTTCAGAGGATATATGATCGGTTCATTCGCCTCCTCCCGTCTTGACAGGGGAGGCATCCCGGTAGTAGCCACTACTGGAAAGGTATCTGACGCTTCTGCGGCCGAACCTACGGTTGATTTTGGCATCAATCCGTGTCAGTGGAACTCACTACCTCCGGAAGGAATATTGTTATGGAAAGTCCGTCATCCGGTGACGGAGACAGAGGCTAGTTATCCCGCCACGATCGTTCTTCCGTCTGGCTTATCCACCACCACTCCTGTTACGGTATCCAACGCCGGGGTTATCGTTAACAAGACACCTATAGTGGATAAGGTTGGGGCACATATGACAGGACAGGATATTACGACTCCCGTGGCTTCTGGTGATCCTATAGTAGGAGCCTACACCGAGCATCTTGTGTATTATAACAAATGCACCGGGGTATTTAGGATGTTAGGTCATACGGCTACGGCGGCTACCGCCCCTAGCGCATGAATTTACTAAGAAAGAATAGGGAGGGTAACCTCCCTCCCATTTAAAAAGATCGTTATTATGTTTAAGGATTTAAAGAAAGGATATCAGGTTTATACGTTGGACACCTCAGGGGTTCCTAAATTCTTTATGGGTACGGTGGTTAACGTCTCGGAGCCTAGGTTCGCCCAGTCCCAGTTAGGTCAGTATCAGCAGTTGCAAGATCGGGTTATGGATCTTACTATAGAGGTGGACGGGAAGTCCATGACATACGTAGTTCCAGAGAATCAGAACGTGGCTATGGCCAACGGCATTACGCTAGCCTGCTCCGTGGATCCGATAATGAACCACCTGAACGCCATGAAACGAACCAGTACGGATATCGTGAATAGCGTGGATAAGAATAAGGAGATCATAGAGGCATGCGACAGTATCTTGGAAGATATCAATCCCACTTTTAAGCAGACTAAGGATCAAGACCGAAAGATTAAGAATCTTGAGGAGAAGGTCGATAGGATGGGGTCTTCTTTCGATGAGTTAAAAGAGTTGTTAATTAAAAAATTAGGTTAATATGAGAGTTATAGATTTAGGCAATGGCCAAGAGGAATATGATGATGAGATCTATGATCGAAGAGGCGGTAGAGGACGCTCCCGTCGTTCTGACGGCACGTACATGGGTTATGATGGCGGGGTATATGACCATTATGGCAAGGATCGTGACGGGATGATGGAGGAGCTGGAGCGTCGTGAGCGTAATCTTGAGAGACGTGAGAGGGAGCTGGAACGTAACGAGCGGGAGCTTGAGAAACGTCAAAGACATCATGAGCGGGAGGATGAGATGCACCGTAAGGGATGGTTTGGCGAGCGTGACATCCGTGACGAGTACGATAGCATGGATCCCTACATGCGTAGAGGTCGGAGAAGTCGTTACTACTGAGGAGCAGACGCTGATGACCCGGATTATAAGCGGTATATAGACACCCATGGATATCACTTTTCCAAGGAGCTGGCTAGGGAAGCCGCTGACAAGATGCTTAACGCCGACGGATCCAAGAGAAGATGGACGATGGAGGATGCTAAGCAGATGTTCGATAAATGCGGGGCCAAGAAACCTGATAACGCCACTTGGGGAGATGTCCAATATCTGTTCGCTATGTTTTATAGCGACTACTTTCCTAAGGTACTGGATTGCGACCAGAAAATAGTCAAGGCTGTCTTGGCTTATCTGGAAG
>ERZ857785.1623-NODE-1623-length-23376-cov-9.268042_pt1 | contig 23376 bp, 18 predicted proteins | sample MGYA00519763_ERZ857785 | MGnify/ENA primary metagenome ERZ857785 (study PRJEB31778, sample SAMEA3449365) | human gut metagenome | biome: human gut; feature: human-associated habitat; material: faeces | place: United Kingdom | collected 2010/2012 ...
CGGGGTATGCCCAGTTTTTCGTCACGTCGGTGAACATCTGCGTCACGTCAACGCTGACGACCGGGATAGACTCCGTCTTCGTCTCATTGCAGCGGGTGCAGGCATAAGTCCGGATGCCGGTCTCTGTCGCGGTCGGCTCCTTCGTCACCGTGCCGCTGTCCCAATCATGGCCGAGCGCCGGATATACCGCCTCATTATACGAACTGCCGCACGCGCAGACGTACTTCACAAACCCACCCTGCGTACAGGTCGCCGGCCGTTCCTGCCTGACGTAATTGTGCTCATGCGGAAGCTGCTCCCAGACCGCATGGAAAGTATATGTGCTCACGGTGCTGCAGCCCTGTGTCCAACTGCTATCAAATACATACTGTGCGCTGCTGTCATTGGCATAGAGCTTCTTCTCAAGCTTTTGCTCCGTGATCTGCTGCTGCGTGAGCCAGCCGTGCTTTGCCACGTACCATGTTTTGTCAGCATTTCTGCACACATTCCAGCCAATGCACCGATACCCTTCGCGCGTGAAGGTGCAGGACGGCAGTGCAAACTTATCTCCCATCGTCACGACCTGATTACTCATACTGCCGCTGCCGCCGTTGCCGTCAAACAGCAGCGTATATTTCTGCTTGGGCGTCTGGCTGGTCGTATTCATGCTGACGAACACGCCCACGCTGTTGCTGCTGCTTCCGCACCGTTTGCATTTGAAGTAAGATGCATAGTTTTTCAGATACCCGAACGTCTTTGTCACGCAAAAACGCGACTCGTTCTTTGCGCAATAGGTGAACTTCTTGTTCTTCTGGTCGACCGCTGTGACAAAAATCGTGTGCAGACCCCAGTATTTTGATTTATCATGCCCTTTGCCGCAGTACACCATCACAACGTCTCCTGCCTTCAGCTTCTTGAGGTTCGCGTCGTTGATGCGATAGGTCGTGCCGTAATTGCTTTTCTCAAGAAAGCTCACCATAGCGCCCGGCTCGGAATAGCTCACATCCTTCAGCCCGCCCTCCCGCAGGCAGCGGGAAACAAAGGCTGCGCATTTTCCGCCGTATTTATCAAATTCTGTTTTATTTGTCGCCCACGCAATGGCTTTCGCCGGATCATAGGCATACTTTGCATATGCGGACGTCGGCAAGAGTGCAAAGACCATGATCAGCATCAGGAAAAATGACAAAGCTCTCTTTTTCATGTGGATCGTTCTCCTTCTGTTCGCATTTTAGACGAGGCAGGACATAGTGTATTCATTGTAACATCCCGGCTCGGCGACCACAATATCGGGTATTTGTACGAACTTCATGGGTTGAAACTGGCGAATAGCACCAATTGGCAGATAAAAAAACTGCACCCCGCGATATTCACGGGGTGCAGCAGCAAGACAGGTGATTACTTCTTCACGTTCTGGCAGAAGTTCATCAGGATCGTCGCGACCTGCTGGCAGCTCAACTCGACGAACTCCGTGTTGTTGTACAGGTCGAGCGAGGTGTGCTTGTTGAAGCCGCAGTTGAGCACCCTGAGATTGTAGAAGTAGCCGATGCCGTGCAGGGTTTCGGCATTCGTATCCGTGAAGTATATTAGCGTGACGGCTTGAAGCTCCGCCGGCTGGAGGCTGCCATCATGGTTCTTGTCAAAATGATCCGCTGCGGCCGTGTCCGCCGCCGCCGGAATAACTGCTTGAGCCGCTTGAGCTGCTCGACTCGCTCTTGCGCTCGATCTTGCGGCGCGCCGTGGTCGTGTGGGTAAAGACGTCCTCGCGCCGGGTCAGCTGCAGCCCATCGGCCGTGACGTAGGCCGAGGCCTCGGCCTGACGGTAGACGGAGCGCATCTTCATCTTCAGCAGCTGGCACACGATCAGCGCGAGCAAGAGCCCGATGCCGAACGAGATGCCGAGGCGGCGGAGAAACTGCGGCCACGTGAATTCGCCGGAGTCGACGCTGAGGATCCCGGCGCAGCCCTCAAGATAGTCCGAGAAACCGTCGTACCAGTCGTCGTCCGCAAAGTCGTCGAGAAAGGCGTTCTCGAGCTTGATGAGCTTGGCGTCCGGGAAGATGGGCTCTGCCTTGTCGCCGTAGACAAAGGTGGCGTACTTGCGGTTCGACATACTCAGCAGCAGGAGGATGCCGTCGCGCCCGCTGCCATAGCCGAGCGACTGCGCATGGTAGATCGAATAGGACGCGGTCGCAGCGTCGGGATAGCCATAGTCGCCGAAGTCATCGACTATGCAGATGTACACGCCGACACCGTAGTGCTCCGAGATCTCGGCGGCGCGCGCCTCGAGCGTTTCGACCTCCGAGAGCGTGAGGATCGCGGCTTCATCGTCGACATAGGTCTCTGCCGCCATGACGGGCAGCACGAGCGTGACAGCCAGCAGCAGCACGAGCAGCAGCGCGGTCAGTTTTTGTTTCATGGTGTCCGCCTCCTTACATAAACTGCAGGATGACCGTCAGCGCGACCGTGACCACGCCTGCGATCGCACCGAACGTGCCCCAATAGCGGCCGCGGTCGGTCGGCAGGTCGCCGACAAGCTTGCCGGTCTGTCCGTTCATGGCGAAGAGGAAGCTTTCGCCGTTCCACTTCGTGCTCAGCATCCACACCGGCAGCAGGGCGTAGTGCACCTTGCCGCGGTGCAGGCGGATGTCCGTGCGGTCGGTCACGCACGTGCCGTAGCCGGTCACGGTCTCGCGCAGGGCGTTTTCGAGCGTCTCTCTGCTGCGGCGGTCGGCGCGGGCGCGGCTGTCGTCCACGGTGACGTCGTACTTGTCGGCCAGATAGCCGGGCAGGTACGCCGTGGAAAACGGCTGCATCTGCGTATAGTCAAACGGCTCGATGGAGTCCATGTGGTCGTCGGGCATCTTGCTCGAGGCGTCCACCGGGATCTTCTCGAACGCGAGCGACCCGGCGCGGAATACGTCGTAGTGCATGGTCTCGGTGACCTCATAGTCGCCGGTCTCATATACGCTCGTGTTGCTGGCCCGGTAGCTAGCCGAGCCCTCTGCCCCGCCGTCAAACAGCCAGAACGGGACATACACGCCCTGGATCTGCTCGATGTGGTTGCCGGCCGTGAACGAGCGCGGCAGGAAGGGCTTGCCCCGGTAGTGCGCCCGGAGCGCCTGCACCGCATCGTCCTTTGTCATCTTGAACGGGAGCACGAACTCCGGCTTGAGCGCGCCGGAAAACTGTCCCGGCACGACCGTCGGGTTGCCGCAGTAGGGGCAGGAGGTGGCGGCGGTGGTCTCGTCGCAGATCAGCTCCGCGCCGCACGACGGGCAGGTATAGACCCGCAGGCTGTCGGCATCCGCGCCCCAGTCGCTGCTGAGACCGGAGGTGTCCCAGTCGCCGTCACCGGCGGGGGCTTCGGCCTTCGCCGCCTCTGCCTTTGCGTCGGCCGCTTCCTTGGCGGCGGCAGCCTCGGCCTCCTTTTGCGCATAGAGCGCCTCGATGTCCGCAACGTCGAACGATGAGCCGCAGTAGTCGCACTCCAGCTTCCCGCTCTTGGCCGAATAGTGCAGCGGGCCGGTGCACGCGGGGCACTGATAATTCGTTACCTGGGTGGGCATGGTCAGATGCCTCCTTTCGTCCGGATGGCGTTACGGCTGGATGTCCCCGTCGTCAAACGGGTCGCCGCACTCGGGACAGAACTTCGGCGGGTTGGTCGGGTCTTCCGGCTCCCAGCCGCACTTGTCGCATTTGAATTTCTTCACGGCGGCCGGGCGCGGTTTGCCGCACTCGGCGCAGAATTTGCCCTTGTTCACCGCGCCGCACGCACACGTCCAGCTCTCGTCCGCGGGTTTGGGCTGGCCGCAGTTGCCGCAGAACTTGCCGGTGTTGCCGGTCTGGCCGCAGGCGCACGTCCAGCCATCGGCCGCCGGCGCTGCCGCCGGGGCAGCGGGCTGCTGGGCCGCCTGCTGCTGACCCATGGCGTAGAGATTCTGCGCGTTGATGCCGCCCATCTGACCGGCCATGCCCATGCCCATGAACGCCATGGCCGGGCCGGTGGCCGTGTTGGACGCGGCCGCCTTCATCGCGTCGCCCTGCGAGCGCGAGAGCATTGCCGCCGCGCGCGTCGGGTCCATATAGGCCGCGTCGCGCTGCATCTCCTTGATCATCTGCTCGTCTTCCTCGTCCGCCTTCACGGACGAGACGCCGAAGGCTACGATCTCGAGGCCGCGGCGGTCGCGCCACTGCGCCGAGAGCTCCTCGTTGAGCGCCGCGGCGATCTCCTGCGTGTGGCCGGGCAGCGCCGAGTAGCGGATGCCCATGTCGCTGATGCGCGCGAACGCCGGCTGCAGCGCCGTGAGCAGCTCGCTCTTGAGCTGACCGTCGATCGTGTCGCGGGTGTAGTCCTCGGTCACGTTGCCGCAGACGTTGGTGTAAAACAGCAGGGGGTTTGTGATGCGGTAGCTGTACTCGCCGAAGCAGCGGATGGCAATGTCGATGTCGATGCCGGCACGCTGATCAACCACGCGGAACGGCACCGGGCTCGGCGTGCCGTACTTGTTGCCGGTCAGCTCCTTGGTGTTGAAGTAGTAGATGCGCTGATCCTTCGGTGCTTCGCCGCCGAAGGTGAAGCGCTTGCCGATGTTCTGGAACACCTGTCCAATACTCTCGCCGAGGTTTCCGGCGAAGATCGTCGGCTCGGTGGACGCGTCGTAGGTGTACTCGCCCGGCTCGGCGCAGACCTCCACGACCTTGCCCTGCTCGACGATGAGCATGCACTGACCGTCGGCGACCGCGATGCGCGAGCCGGTGGTGATGATGTTCTCATCGCCGTGCGTGTTGCTCGAACGGCGGGTGGTTTTCTTCTGTCCCTTGACCGCCAGCACGTCGGCCGGCAGCGCCTCGCAGGTGAAAAATTCCTTCCACTGGTCGGCCATGACACCGCCGGCGGCTCCGGCGATCGCTTTGATAAGTCCCATAAGCATGCTCCTTTACGCAGATGTTTTTCATCAGATCTAACTGTTTTTGATGATTTTTCAGCTATGCCGATAGTATAAGGCATTGGGGTCGGAAATGCTAGGCTTGCGGCGCAAAAACCCCGCTGAAACCGCAAAATACGACTGAGTAGTAGACAAGGTGCACAGCCCGACGATGGTCAGGTTGTGCACCTTGCAGTATCCTCTGCCTGCGGCGCGGCGATCTCATCGAGACGCCCGCAGCGGCGGAAGAGGTCGATATACAGCATGAGCTCCTCGCGTGGGGTCACGCCAAGCTTGCGGTTGATGTTCGTGTTGTGCTTTTTGGCGGTGGAGACGCTGATGTACGCGCGCGCCGCGACCTCCTCTAGCGAGCAGCCGTCGATATAATACTGCAGCACGGTGCGCTCCATAGGCGTGAGCGTCTGCACCCGGTCGCGGAAGCCCGAGAGCAGCTCCTCGATATTCTGCGGGAGGCCGATGGTATCATTGAACGTGTCGATGAGGTCGTTGAGCGGGGACTCGGTCTCGCCGCCGTAGACGTGCCAGATCGTCACGGTCACAGGCTCCTGCTTCTCGCCGCAGCCGGTGCAGCGAGTGCGAGCAGCAGCGCCAGCAGCAGAGCTGCCACGCGCGGATAGGGTTTCATGCGGGAGACACCTCCTTGCAGGATGCTTTGATTCAGTGTAACGATTTTTCCGCCGCGGCAACCGGAATTCCCCGCTTTTTTGCGCGCACTTGACAGCGGCGTGCATGCGCAATATGCTGAAGGCGGCGGGAATGACCGCAAATTCTATATTTATATTCAGGAGACATTGTTTGAAACAGACAAGAACATCGGAGCGTGTGCGCTGACCGGGAGGCCGGCAAATCCACACACGCCACGCCTCCCGGCGCAGGAATGCCTTTGGGAGGAACCAATGAAACGCGAAAACAAACGATAGCAATACCAAGCGGGCTACTACAAGACCCACCCCTGCCGCGACAGCTTTCCCTGCAGAGTCTGCGGACGGCTCGTGACACCGGAGGGTGCCGGGAGCAGCCACCGCAACCACTGCCCGAACTGCCTGTGCAGCCTGCACGTCGACATCACGCCCGGTGACCGCGCAGCCGACTGCGGCGGCATCATGGAGCCTGTGGCCGTCTGGGTGCGCAAAAACGGCGAGTGGGCGCTCATTCATCGCTGCCGCCGCTGCGGTGCGCTCAGCGCCAACCGCGTGGCTGCCGACGACAACCCCATGAAGCTCATGAGCATCGCGCTCAGGCCGCTGTGCGCTCCACCCTTCCCGCTCGAGCGGATCGAAGAACTGGCAGCGTGCATGGGCGGCGACAGCCGTCTGCCATGACCCGCAAATGAAAAACGGCCGACGCTCCGAACGATACGGAGCGTCGGCTGTGATCGTTGCCGGCCTTTGTGCGCAGCAAACGTCCTGCACCCCCGCTGCACACGCAGATCCCACACTGACATACGGAGAAGCCGTTTCCCTCATGCACACGCTGCGAGAGAAACGGCTTCCTCTTTTTTGCCGTGTGATACATGACAGGTCACGGCAGATCCGGCAGCCAGTGCTGGCTCTGCCGGTAGCGGAGCGGAGTGCACTGATATTCGCTTCGGAAGCACTTGGTATAGTAGCTGCTCGAACAGAAGCCGACGCTCTGCGCAATCTGTGCGATGCTCCGGTCAGTCTCCGACAGATAATAGATGCTGCGCGCAAGCCGGTAACGCACAAGGTACTGAAACGGTGTCATGCTGTACAGCCGCTTGAACATACGGCAGCACTCGCCGCGGCTGATGTGTGCCGCCGAGGCGATGTCGTCGAGCGAGATCTTCTCGCGGTAATTGTCCTGAATGTACTGCCGGAGCGTCTCCATGCGCTTTTTCTCCGTTAGCGAGACGCCGCGCGGCCCGTCCGGCGCAGGGATGGTCTGCTCGTACAGACTCAGCCAGATCTCCGAGACAAGGATATGCGCGCGCAGCTCATAGCCCGGCCGGCGCGCCGAGAGCACTGACGGCAGCAGCTGAAGCCGGTCGCAGATATCATTGGCCCAGCCGCTACCGCGCAGCAGCATACAGTCGCGCTCGCGCGCTTTGACGATGGGGTCGGCATAGCGTGCGGTCAGGCGCGGATCCTCCGCGCCGGTAACGTATTCCGGCGGAAAGGTCACCTGCAGCACCGCGGCATCCGCACCGGCACTCTCCATGCTATGCAGCACGCCGCTGTTGACAAAAGCGCCTTCGTTTTCGCGCACCGTGATCTCCCGCCCCTGAAGCAGGATGCGGATGCACCCATCCGTCACCAGATAAAAGGATACCGCGCTGCGGCGATGATATCCCGTCGTCCGTCCGCCCGACGGGACGGTCTGCGTGCAGACCTTCAATTTTGCGCTCGACTCCTGCATGCGGATCCCACCTTTCACAACATTGGAAGCATTGAAGCACGGCAAGCATCTTTTGTAGTTTTTAGTACAAAAAATACTACCACACTTGATGGGATTTGGTCAATGACATTTGCGAATTTTCAGAAACAAAAAAATATTATCTTCTTTTACGACAATTTTGTCTGTTCCGTCCGGAAAGATTGACACGCACCGCGCCGCACGGTAATTTTGATACATAGCATCAATATATTGCATATCAAAAGGTCCGGGACAGCCCCGGCTTTTTGAGAAAGGAGAACAAACATGGCACACAAGACCGAATTCCTTTACTTGTCCGAACCCGATACCATCGCGGCCGGCGTTCTGGATGTGCCCAAGTGCATCAATAACGCAGAAGAGGTTTTCACCCTTCTTGCCAAGGGCGACTATCTCATGGGCGGCAACAACCATAACAATCACGGTATGTATATTGTTTTCCCCAAGGAGAGCCCGTTCCCGAATATGCCCGTCGCCGGACCCGACCGCCGCTTCGTTGCCATGCCCGCTTACCTCGGCGGCCGCTTTGACATCTGCGGCCAGAAGTGGTACGGCTCCAATGCCGCCAATAAGAGCAAGGGTCTGCCGCGCTCCGTGCTGATGGTCACCCTGAACAACAAGGACACCGGCGAACCGCTTGCCTACATGAGCGCGAACCTTCTCAGCGCCGCGCGCACCGGTGCCGTGCCCGGCGTCGCCACGCGCCACCTCGCACGCAAGGACGCAGAGGTGCTGCTGTGCATCGGCTGCGGCGCGATCGGCACGTCCTGCCTCAACAACGTCATCACCCAGATGCCCAACGTCAAGAAGGTCATCTGCAACAATCACTCCGTCGCCCCGGCCGAAAAGCTGGCCGCCCACGTGCGCGAGCAGTTTGGCATCGAAGCCGTCGTCGAGCAGGATCTCGAGACGGCCGTGCGTCAGGCTGACGTCATCAACGTCGCCGCTTCGCGCACCGCATTTCTGAACATTCAGGGTGCGTGGGTCAAGCCCGGCTGCACCATTCTGGCATCCGGCCCGGTCCATTTTGACCAGCAGGAGGGCGGCTCCTACGAGCAGGACGGCGGTCTGTGGACGAAGATGAAGGTCGTCTATGACCACATCGGACTGCACGAGGCCTACGTCGAGGACGCCATCGCCACCGGCGATAAGGAAGCGTACTACGCCGGTGTCATCGGCGGCCCGGTGTACCACCTGATCGACAAAGGCATGAAAGAGCCCCTGCAGGATTCGCTTGCGATCGGCAAAATCATCGCAGGCGAGCAGCAGGGCCGTACCAGCGATGACGATATCATCTGCTTCATCGCCTGCGGCATGTCCGTGTTTGACCTCGGCCTTGGCTACGATCTGTACGAGACCGCTCTCGAGAAGGGCATCGGCACAAAGCTCCTGCTCTGGGAGAACCCGGCGCAGTGCGAATGAGCCGCGCCGCCAGCATCGTTATTCTCACTTTCCCCCATACCGCCGTGCCCGCGTGAACAGGCACGGCACAGACCCTCAGCGCAAAAGGCGGATGTCCAAAAGCATCCGCCTTTTGCGCAGATTGGATAAGATGTCGTTTTTTGGACTTATCTCGATGGAAATGGCGGTTATTTTTATTTTTTTTGTACCAAAAAAATCGCTATTTTTACGATTATTTGAACGATTTTTTTGTGGAAAACGATTATTTTTTGAATGGCGCGCATTTGTATGATTCCGGAAAATAGAACAGTGTGCACAAAAAATAGCAGATTATACAGATGCAATTGACTTTTTCGCCAACTCAATTTATAATTTCGTATAGCGTACATCATTTTTTCGAATGCATTTTCATTCATGGCGGAAGTTTGGCGATATATTGCTCATCTGTTCACAGCCTGCTAATATATTGCCATTGTCACCGGAACGGTGCTGCAGCATGGCATGCGGCAGGAATGCGTCTCGTGTGGGTGCGCGCAATCATAAGGAGTGAAACTATGCAAATCAAGGTCAAAAACCGTGAGACCCTGCTCAGCCACGGCGATGCCGAGGGCCGAAAGATCGTTCTGGACATCACGGAAAAAACCCTGCAGCAGCTCGACGCCTACGAGCGCATCAAGCGCATCACCCACATGGAGGGCGATGTGCTGTGCATCGGCAGCCGCCGCTGGGATCTGAGCAAGAAGCGCAACGTCTACCTGCTCGGTGCCGGCAAAGCCTGCAACCATATGGCCATGGCGATCGACGAGATCCTCGGCGACCATCTCACGCGCGGCATTGCGATCGTCAAGATCAGCGAGCCGACGGACGTGTTTCATAAAACGGAAGTGTACGTCGGCGGCCACCCGCTGCCAAACGCGGAGGGACTGCGTGCCTGTAAAGAGATCATCCGCCTGATCGACAGCGCCACGGCCGACGACCTGTTTATCGTCGTCATCAGCGGCGGCTCGTCCGCGCTCATGAGCTGCCCGATCGAGGGCATCTCGCTGCAGGATGAGATCGACACGACCGACATCATGCTCAAATCCGGTGCCGGTATTTATGAGATCAATGCGATCCGACGCCACATCTCCGCCATGAACGGCGGCATGCTCGCAAAGCGCATCCGCGACCGCGGCGCCGAACTTATCGGCTTCGGCATCTCGGATGCCGTAGGTACGCCGGCCACCGGCGATATCGGCGAGCCGTACAAAAATTATAAAGGTACGCCGATGGGCCCCGACCAGACGACGCTTGAAGAAGCGCGGCAGGTCATCCGTGACTACGGTGTAGCCGACCGTCTGCCGAAATCCGTTGTGGACTATCTCATGCACGTCGGCCCCGAGGGCGAGACGCCCAAGGCCTTCCCCGAGAACACCTACTTCCTGCTCAACAGCCTGCCGGACTCCTGTCTGACAGCCAAGCGCATCTCTGAGGAGATGGGCATCCCGGCCGTGATTCTCACCTCGTACCTCGAGGGCGAGGCCAGAGAGGTCGGCTCCGTATTTGCCTCGCTCGCCCGCGAGATCCAGAACTACGGCAACCCCGTCAAGCCGCCGTGCGTACTGCTGTGCTCCGGTGAGGCGACGACGCAGATCCTCGATAATTCCACCATCACCGGCCACGGCGGCCCGGGTCAGGAGCTGACGCTGTCCTACGCCATCTCTGGAAAGAAGGCGCCCGGCTGCGTGTGCCTGTCCATCGACTCCGAGGGCACCGACGGCACGACGAAGGTCGCCGGCGGCATCACGGATTCCACAAGCTATGATGCGGCGGAGGCCAAAGGCATCAACGTCTTTGACGCCCTGCGCGGTCATGCCTGCTTTGAAGCGCTCGATGCCATCGGCGACGCAGTCTTCACCGGCAACACCGGCACGAACCTGTGCGACCTGAACATCATGTATGTGCCCGAGCTGCCCGGCAAGCCCCGCAAGGGCAGCCGCATCCGCAGCGTGCATGCCCGTCAGATCATTGACTGCAAGTGCCGGCCGATGGTCGAGGTCGACGTCATCACCGAAGACGGCTCTATTGGCACGGCCGCTGCGCCGACCGGTTCGTCCGTTGGTATGTACGAGTCGTTCGTCCTGCGTGACAATGATCCCGCCGAATACAACGGCCTGTCCGTACATAAGGCGGTCGCCAATGTCAACGACATCATTGCCCCGGCACTCATCGGTATGGACGCGATGGATCAGGCCGCGATCGACCGGTGCATGATCGAGCTCGACGGCACTGAGAACAAGACGAACCTCGGCGGCAACGCCATCTACTCCGTGTCCGTGGCGTGCTACCGCGCGGCGGCGGCAAGCTGCAAGCGTCCGCTCTATGATTACATCGCCGGCGGCAAGATCAGGACCGTACCCATCCCGTCGTTCAACGTGCTCAACGGCGGCATGAATGCCGGCATCCGTCAGGCATTCAACGAGTTCATCGTCATGCCGTACCGCGCCAGCGACATTGAGCAGGCCGTTGAGATCGCCGTGAAGGTCTTCAACCGGCTCGGCACGGTCATCCGTGCGTACACCGGCGCGGAGCCGCGCGTGGGCGGCTCGTACGGCTGGTGTGCCCCGTCGGAGGATCCGGAGGTCTGCCTTGACCTGATCCAGAAGGCCATCGACGACTGCGGCTACAGCGAACAGTGCGCGTTTGCACTCGACTGCGCCATGACCGAGATGTACGACCGCGAGCACAAAACCTATTACCTCAACGGCAGTCAGGTCACAAACGACGAGCTGGTCGCCTATGTCAAGCGCCTGACCGAGAAGTACAACTTCGTATTCATTGAGGACATGCTCGATGAGGACGACTGGGACGGCTTCGTCAAAGCGCACCGTGAGATCACGCGCACCTACATCATCGCCGACGATCTTACCGTCTCGAACCCCGCGCGCATCCGCAGGGCTTACGAGCTCAAGGCGATCGACGGCTTCATCCTCAAGCCCAATCAGGTCGGCACGATCACCGAGGCGCTCGCGGCACACAAGTTCGCCAGCGAGCACGGCATGTTCTCCGTCACGTCCGGCCGCAGCGGCGGCGTCGTGGGTGACGTGGTCATGGATCTGGCGGTGGGCCTGCAGATCCCGTTTATCAAAAACGGCTGCCCGCGCAGCGGCGAGCGCATCGACAAGCTCAACTTCCTCATGCGCGTGAAGGACAATTATCCCGGCTGCCACATGGCAAAGATCGACGACATCGTCCGCTTCTGAGCGGAGCAGTTCCCAATACCCGGAATTCCCGGCAGGCAACTGCCGTGTAATTTAAAACGATCAAACGTGACTTGAAGCACTGCTTTGAGGAGCAAAGGAGGAAAAACTATGAAAAAAAGACTCACCGCACTGGTACTGGTCCTTGTCATGGCGCTGAGCCTCTGCGCATGCGGCGGCGATAAGACCGATGGCAACCAGGCGACCGGCAACAGCGATTACACCGGCCCGAGCTACACGCTCACGCTCGGCCATGTGATCGCCGACGGCACCCCGACGGACGAAGGCGCTGACCACTTTGCTCAGCTCGTCTCCGAAGCTTCCGGCGGCAAGATCAAGATCGAGGTCTACCCGAACTCTGCGCTCGGCGATAACCGCGCCATGATCGAGTCCGTGCAGCAGGGCACGCTGGACATGGTACTGCCCGCCGTGGCAAACCTCGCCGCGTTCACGACGGCAACGAAGCTCTTTGACCTGCCGTTCCTGTTCAAGAACGACGCGCACGCCGAGGCCGTTCTCGACGGCGAAGTGGGCACGAAGATCCTCAGCGATCTCGAGTCCTCCGGTCTCATTGGCCTGGCCTGGTGGCTGCAGGGCTGGCGTGAGCTGACCACCGACAACATCGAGTTCCACAAGGCCGGCGATCTCAACGGCTGCAAAATGCGCGTGCAGGACAACGAAGTGCACATCATGACCTGGCAGCTTCTCGGCGCCAGCCCCACGACCCTCGCTTACTCCGAGCTGTTCACCGCGCTCCAGCAGGGCACCATCAACGCACAGGAGAACCCCATCTCCAACATCAAGCTCTCCGGCTTCTCCGAAGTGCAGAAGTACCTCATCAAGACCGACCACATCTATGACCCCATCCCGGTCGTCATGTCCAAGAAGACCTGGGACAAGCTCGACCCCGCTGCACAGGAGATCATCAAGAAGGCCGCCAAGGAATCCGCTGACTGGGAGCGTGACTATGCTGCCGATTACGATGAAAAGACCCTCAAAGAGTGGGAGCCCGACGGTAACGGCCCGAAAGTCATCTTCCTCACCGACGAGGAGAAGGCCGCTCTGCGTGAGACCGTTCAGCCCGTGTACGATAAGTACGCCAGCGCCATCGGTCAGGATCTGATCGACGCCGTTGCTGCAGCTGAGCCGAAAAACTAACATCTGAATGCGATCTTAGCACCGGCTAAGCGAATTCAGGCAATCTTTTGGGGGTGTTCCGGCCAGGAACGTGCTGTTTCAGCACACGGCGGGGCACCCCCGCGTCGAAACAGACCCAAATCTCTATCATTTCAACATTTCAACACTTCTACACCACATCCCATATGCCGCCCCGGCGGCAGTGAACAATACCGGCCGCTTCGGCGGCGGCAGAATGGAGTCTGACCAAATGAAAACGAAAACAAAATCGCCGTGGTACAACCACATAGAGGAATGGATCCTTGCGATTTGCTTCGGACTCATGACGGCGATCGTCGGCGTGAACGTCGTTTTGCGTGCGTTCAACCACTCGCTGTCCTGGGCCGACCAGGCGGCGCGCATCCTCTTCGTGTGGTGCACGCTCATCGGCATCAGCCTCGGCGCCTTCACCGGGCAGCATCTGAAGGTCGAGGCCATTGACAACTTCCTGCCCAGAAAGATCACCTACTGGATTGACTTGTTCGGCGACTTCGTGTCGTTCGTGTATGCGATCGTCGTGTCCTACATGATGTGGGTCTATATCCAGAACATCATCCAGTTCCCGCAGTATTTCTCGTCCATGCCGTGGCTGAGTGCGGCGGTCATGTACATTCCCGGCCTGATCGGTATGATCGGTTTCTGCATCCGCATCATGCAGGCCTCCCTCATCCCGAACCTGAAGCTGCTGCGCGGCAAGGCCTACCTGACCAACACCATCAAGGGCCCCATCCCGCAGGAGGAACTCGATAGGCACAACAAGAAAAAATCCAAGAAGAAGGAGGAAGATCAGTAATGGTAGTTGGCGTTCTTTTCGGCGTTCTGGCGATCTGTCTTCTTCTGACGGTTCCCATTGCTGTTTCGCTCGGTATTGCGACTATCGCGGCCGGCTTTTCGCTCAACGCCGTGACCGGTAACCAGATGCTCACCATGCTGGCGCAGACCACGATCACGGCATCAGACAACACCTCCCTGCTGGCAATGCCTTTCTTCATGCTCTGCGGCTCCCTGATGGACCGCTCCGGCATTGCCAAGCGCCTGATCGATGTCGCGGAAGCGATCGTCGGTGAGGCGACCGGCGGCCTCGGCGCCACGACCATCGTCGCGGCCATGCTCTTCGCCGCCATTTCCGGCTCCGGCCCGGCCTGCGTGGCCGCGCTCGGCGGTATCCTCATCCCCGCCATGGTGCGCCGCGGCTACTCCACAGAGTACGCCGCCGCAACGACGGCCTCCGCCGGCACCATCGGCCCCGTCATTCCCCCGTCCATCCCGATGATCGTCTATGCGGTCTCTGCCGGCACGTCCGTCACGGCGCTGTTTCTCGGCGGCGTCGGCCCCGGCATCCTCATGGGCCTGATCATGATCCTCTACAACTTCCTCGTCAGCAAGAAGCGCGGCTACAAGGGCACGCCCCGCGGCGGCGGTTTCCTCTGGGTGCTCAAGCAGATCTGGAAGGGCCTTCCCGCACTGCTCATGCCCGTCATCGTGCTCGGCGGCATCTACTCCGGTCTTGCCACGCCGACGGAGTCCGCCGTGCTCGGCGTTATCTACACGCTGATCGTCGGCTTCTTCGTGTTCCGCACACTGAACTTCAAGCTGCTCAAGGAAGCACTGGTCGAGGCGGCCATGATGTCCGCTCCGGTCATGTTCCTGCTCGGCGGCGCGGCTGTGTTCGGCCGTCTGCTCACCCTGCAGCGCATCCCCGAGATGCTCGCCACGGCGATGCTCGGCCTGTCGAGCAGCAAGTACGTGGTCATGCTGCTGATCATGGCGTTCCTGCTGGTCGCCGGCATGTTCATCGACACCACGTCGAACATCGTGCTGTTTGCCCCGCTGTTCTGCCCCATTGCACAGAAGCTCGGCCTGGATCTCGTGTACTTCGGCATCCTCATGGTCGTCAACCTCTGCATCGGCTTCCTGACGCCGCCGCTTGGCGTCAACCTGTTCGTCGCAAAGAATATATCCGGTGCGCCATTGGGAGGGTTGGTCAAAGAACTGATGCCATACATCGGTATCCTCGTTCTGGCGCTCGTCCTGATGGTCTTCTTCCCGCAGATCGTCATGTTCCTGCCGAACCTGGTAGGCGGATGACGCCGGACACCCAAGAACTACTGACGGTAGCGTGAGGCAGACGCCTCATGCTATCGTCTGTTGTCAATGTACCGCCGCCGCATCCGGCGGCAGAAGGAGCTATTTATGATTGAAAGAATTCGTGAACTTGCAGCCGAAATGAAACCGGCCATGATCGATCTGGCACAGCGCCTGATCCGCACGCCGTCGCTCAGCGGCCAGGAAAAGGACGTGGCCGACCTCATCCTTGCCGAGCTTGAGAAGCTTGGCTATGACGAAGTGTTCCGCGATCCCTGGGGCAGCGTCTGCGGCATCATCCACGGCACCGAGCCCGGCCCCGCCATCATGTACAACGGCCATATGGACCATGTCGACATCGGCGACCCGTCCGAATGGCACGGCTATGAGCCCTACGGCGGCGTGATCGACATCGATGAGATGTACAACGAGGCCGGCGACGCGCTTGAAAAGACCGAGGTCATCCACGGCCGCGCCGCCGCCGATACCAAGAGCGGCATCGCCTGCCAGATCTACAGCGGCGCGATCCTTGCGCAGCTCAAGAAAGAGGGCATCGGCTTCAAGGGCGACTATATGGTCAGCTTCGTCGTCATGGAAGAGCCCGCCGAGCAGATCGGCATCATCGGCCTGATCGACAACGAATTCCCGAAGCGCGGTCTGCACGTCGACGGTGTCGTTTCCTGCGAGGCCACCGCGCTCAAGATCTACTGCGGCCACCGCGGCCGCGTCGAGATCAACGTCGAGGTCGCCGGTGTGACCAGCCACGGCGCATCCCCCTGGCTCGGCATCAACGCCGTCAACAAAGCCACGAAGCTCATCGACGCCGTCGAGGCCTACTATGCCGAGCACTATCAGGTCGACGAGAAGCTCGGCAAGTCCAGCATCGCGCTGACCGTCATCAACTGCACCCCCGGCACGATGTGCATCGTGCCCGACCGCTGCAATATCACCTATGACCGCCGTCTCGTCCCGACCGAGACGCCCGAGGACGCCATTGCTGAGATTCAGGCGATCATCGACCGCCTCTCCGCCGAGGATCCGGACTTCCACGCCACCGTGAAGGTCTCCGCCGTGCCGCGCACGACCTACACCGGCATCACCGAGACAAAGCCCAACATCAAAGAGGGCTGGCGCATCGCCGAGGACCACCCGTTCGTTGCTGCGGCCTCCAACGGCCTGCGCAGCATCGGCGAGCCCGTCAGCTACGGCTACTGGGACTTCGGCACCGACCTTGCCATGGTCAGCGGCCGGCATCACATCGCCTCCATCGGCTATTCCCCGATGCAGGAGTATTACTGCCACCGCCCGGTCGACAAATGCCGCATCGACTTCATGGAGCGCGCGCTCGTCGGCAACATTGCCATCTTCCAGGAGCTGACGAAGCTCAGCGGTGACGATTTCAAGATCTGACGCGAAAGGAGCACCTGCCATGAATTACAGCCCGATCGAAGAAGTGGCGCTCACGCAGAAGCTCATCCGGATCGAGAGCACGAACCCCGGCGCATTTGAATACAAGGTGTCGGATTTCGTGTACGATTTTCTGGCGCAGACCGGCGCGGATGTCCTGCGCCACGAGGTGAAGGACGGCCGCTGCAACATCGTCGCCACACTCAAGGGTGAGCAGAGCGGCCCGCGTCTGGTCTACATCTGCCATCAGGACACCGTCCCGCTCGGCGACGGCTGGCACCATGACCCGTTGGCAGCCGAGATCATCGACGGCAGAATGTATGGCCGCGGCTCGTGCGACATGAAGTCCGGCCTCGCAGCCGGCATGCTGGCGTTTCGCAGCATTGCTGCCATGGGCAAAAAGCTGAAGCATGACTTTCTGTTCATCGCCTCGATGGACGAAGAGGACATCATGATCGGCGCGGATAAGCTCATTGCCGACGGCATCGTTCGAGCCGACGACTATGTGCTCGATGCCGAGCCGACGAACGGTGCCATTAAAGTCGCCCACAAGGGCAAGACCTGGTTCCGGCTGGACGCAAAGGGCGTCGCCTGCCATGCAAGCACGCCCGAAAAGGGCAGCGATGCCGTAGCCGCACTTTCGGAGGTCATCTGTGCCATCAACCGCAGGCTCAGGGCGCTGCCGGTGCACCCGGAGCTTGGCCCGTGCGCAGCTACGTTCGGCATCATCAACGGCGGCCTGAACCTGAACATCGTGCCCGGCGAGTGCTACTGCACGATCGATATGCGCCTGACACCGCCGACGACGAACGAGCAGTCCATCCGCCTCGTGGAAGAGGCCATTGCCGAGGGCTGTGCAAACGTACCCGGCACGTCATGCACCTACAACGTACTTGCGCAGCGCCCCGCCGTGGAGAAGGATAACGATTCCTACCTGCTCAAGATGCTTCGCGCCGCGACGAAGGATGTCACCGGTGAGGAAGCCCCGGTCGATTTCTTCCCCGGCTACACGGACACCGCGGTCATCGCCGCCACGACCGGCAACCGCAACTGCATGTCCTACGGCCCGGGTGATCTGTTTTACGCCCACAAGCCGGACGAATTCGTCGAGCTTGACGACATCACCCGCTGCACGCGGGTCATGACCCGGCTGGCCGAATCCATCCTGATCGACGCCTGAGAGGAGCCGCACCATGCACGAAAAAGCCGCAGCCCTGCTGCAGAAGGTGCAGCTCCCGCCGATGTTTCGCGTGCGGCAGGTATTTGACCGCACGCACATCGCGCCGGAGGACATCCCGGACTACATCGCCGGGATGCTTTCAGACGCGCCGCACACGCGCAAGATCCGTCCCGGCATGCGCATCGCCATCACGGTCGGCTCGCGCGGTGTGGCCAATATCCCGATCATCACGAAAGCGATCGCGGACTTCGTCAAGAGCCGCGGCGCGCACCCGTTCGTAGTCCCGGCAATGGGCAGTCACGGCGGCGCGACCGCCGAGGGTCAGCGCGCCGTGCTCGCCGGCTACGGTGTGACGGAGGAGACCATCGGCTGCCCGATCCTCTCGTCCATGGAGGTCAAGAAGATCGGCGTCAACGCCGACGGCATGGACGTGTTCATCGACAAAAACGCGGCCGAGGCGGACGGCATCATCGTCAACTGCCGCATCAAGCCGCACACGTCATTCCGCGGGCCCTTTGAGAGCGGCATCATGAAAATGATGACCATCGGTCTCGGCAAGCAGGTCGGTGCCGAGACGTGCCACCGCGCCGGGTTCAAATACATGGCCAAATATGTGCCCATGTTCGGTCAGGCCATCATCGAAAACGCGCCGATCCTGTTCGCGGTCGCCACGATCGAAAATGCCTATGATCAGACGGCGGAGCTCGTCACGGTCGACGCACCCGACGTTTACGAGCAGGAGCCGATCCTGCTGCAGCGCGCATTTGCAAACATGCCGCGCATCCTCGTCGACAGCTGCGAGCTGCTCATCGTGGACGAGTGCGGCAAGTATTTCAGCGGCAACGGTATGGATCCGAACGTATCCGGCAAGTTCCCGACCCCCTACGCCTCCGGCGGCATCGAAAGCCAGCACATCGTCGCACTCGACATCGACGAGGCCTCGCACGGCAACGCGCAGGGGCTCGGCCTCGCCTCGGCCACGACCGTGCGCGCGGTCAAAAAGCTCGATCTCGACGCCATGTACGTCAACGGCATCACCTGCAAAATGCTCTACGGCTGCGAGATCCCGCCGTTCATGAACAACGACCGCGAGGCCATTCAGATGGGGCTGGCCATGTGCGTGGATTACGATGAGGCACACCCGCGCATCGTGCGCATCCCGAACACGCTGCACCTCGAGCACATCATGCTCTCCGAGGCGTATTACGATGAGGCGCGCCGGAACCCGGATCTCATCATCGAGAGTGAGCCCGCGCCGCTGGCCTTTGACGCCGACGGCAATCTGGCCTTCGATCTCGACAACGCGCCGTGACTCCCCCGTCCGGGCGCCGCGGCAAAAACAGAAAAACCTCCGGCATCTCTGCCGGAGGTTTTTTAAGCGGTGCGGCCGTGCGGCGCGTCAGCGCTCGTATTCGTATGCGCTGGCCGATGCTTCCACGGCCAGCATGGAGTAGTTCCAGTTGTTTTTCATGGCCAGCTCCGCGCCGAACGGATCGCGGATGCGGAAGCTGTCGATGATCGTTCGATGATCCTGCGCGGAGGACGCCATATGATTGTCGCGGAAAAACAGATAGTCCAGCCGCGCGATCGGCACCCACAGCGCCGAGCAAAACTCCTGAATGTAGGCATTGCCGGCGATGGCAAGGATCTTCTCGTGAAAGGCGTGGTCGGCCATGAGCAAGCCCTCGGTATTATTGTCCGCAGCCATCCGCCGGAAGATCAGGTTGCGATGCTCAAGCTCGTCGATGTCCTCATTGGTCGCCAGATCCACAGCCAGGCGCACAGCCAGGCACTGCAGCGTCTGCATGGGCAGATAGTAGCTCTCGATCTTGTCCAGATCCAGATCCGCCACGACGGTGGCCTTGCCGGGATAGGTGAGGATGAGCTTTTGCTGCTCAAGGATCTTGAGCACCTCGCGCACAGGCGTACGGCTGACATGAAAATAGTCGGCCAGCTCCGTATCGGAGATCTTTTCACCCGGCTTCATCTGCATGAGGATGATCCAGTTGTGCAGAGTCTCGAGGATCTCCGCCTTTGTGCAGGGCACCTCGGTCGGGTAAGGAGAATCAGGCAGCGGCATGATCGGACCTCCAGATGAAATCAAATTCGCGTGATCGACAAATCATTATTTTTTTATTATATCATCGTGACCGGGACACGTCAAACCGCAGTTTGCGCGTGTCTGCCCGTCGCGGACAGCCGCTTGCAATGACAGGAAAAATGTTGTACACTGGGTACATCTTGTCACAAGCGATCAACACCCAGAGGGAGGGACTCACGGATGCTGTTTGACGCAAAGATCAGCGCCGCTTATTCCGGCCTGACGTATTCCCAGCGGAAAGTGGCAAACTATGTGCAGGAGAAATATGAGGACGTCGCGTTCGAGACCCTGGAAAAGCTCGCGGCCAAGGCCGGCGTGAGCACGACGACGGTCATCCGCTTCTCCCGCGCGCTCGGCTACTCCGGCTATTCAGAAATGCAGGAGGACATCAAAAAAGAGATCCAGACAAAGGGCTCGCTGCCCGACCGGCTCGAACGTGCCGCCGCAGTCAGCGACAACGATCTGCTCAGTGACACCTTCACGACCGATATCAACAACCTCAACCAGACGTTCGCCGGTCTGCAGCCGGATGAGCTGGAGGCGGCCATCCGCCTCATCAGCGGCGCAAAGAACATCTATGTGCTCGGCATGCGCAGCAGCTTTTCCCTTGCGCACTACATGGTCTCACGCCTCGGTGAGATCAAGAAAAACGTGCACTTTGTCCAGCTCACCGGCCTGATCTATCCCGAGGAGATCGTCAGCGCCGACGTGGGCGATGTCTGCATCGCCTATATCTTCCCGCGCTATTCCAAGACGGGCATCAACATCCTTGCCTGGATGCGCAGCCGCGGCGTGAAGATTGTGCTCATCACGTCCAACAACAATCTCCCCGTGCGCAGCTATGGAGATATCTGCTTTCGCTGCGCGATCCAGAGTGTGTCGTGCAAAAATTCGCTCACGGCACCCATGTGCCTGACCAATTATCTGGTTGCCGAGCTGGCGCTGCGCAATTATGACGAAGCACATGAGGTGCTCTCGCGCACCGAGGATATCCTCAGCACCGGCTTCTACCTCGGCATCTGACACGTGCCTGCGGCGCGGCGGACGGCATCCGCTGCAGGGCCGGTTCCTTGCACGCATCTCGGATCGTTCTCCCGTTTCACTGTACAAGTATCCCGGACATCGTTTGCGCTCTCCTTTCGAATGGTTGCGTGTCGACTGCATGCTTCCAGAGCCTGCAAACGATGTCTTCTTTTTTGTTTTTCATTGGCGCAAACGGTTGTACCTTAGCCGCCGCACGTGCTACAATTTATCATCATCCGATCCACACAGGAGGTGCCGCCATGCAGCCGAAAACCCGCGCCGTCATTGCGCTCGATGCGCTGGGCCTTGCCGCGCTCGCGGCGCTGTTCGTGCTCTGGTGCGTGCGCACGCCGAACCTCACCGCTGCGGGCGGCATCGCCGCCGGATGCAGCGCGGCGCTGTTTGCCGCCGTGGGGCTGCGGTTCGTGCCCGCGTGGGTGCGCTTCTGGCAGCGGGGGGACGATGCGCCCGCCGTCCCGGCGGCCGAGCCCGCGCACATGGGTGCACGCATTTTCGCTATGCTGCTCGCGCTCGATCTTGCGCTGCTCGTACTCACATGGGGCGTCCGCGCCCTTGCCGGACGGCCGGAGGCGCTCGCGCAGGCGCTCGAATTCTGGCGCTGCCTCGACAGCCGCCACTATCTCGACATCGCGCGCGACGGCTACATCGCCGCCGGCGAGCGCGACCGCGTCGTGCAGCTCGTGTTTCTGCCGGGCTACCCGCTCGTGGTGCGCGCGGTGATGCTGCTCGTCCCGTCGGACATCTGCGCGGGGCTGCTGACATCGGCCGTGTGCTTTGCAGGCGCGGGGTGCGTGGTCTACCGGCTGCTGCGGCTCGACCTGCCGCACCGGCAGGCGCTGCGCGCGCTGCGGTTTCTCGTGCTCGCACCGGGCAGCTTTTTCTTCGCCGCACCCATGAGCGAGAGCCTGTTTCTGCTGCTGACGGCGGCGGCGCTCTATCTCGCTCGCACACGCCGTCCCATCCTCGGCGGGCTGTGCGGAGCATATGCCGCATTCACGCGCTCGCTCGGGCTGCTGCTGATCGTGCCGCTGCTGTGGGAGCTGGTGCACAATGCCGTACAGCGCCGCCGTGTCAGCATCCGGCAGGCCGCCGGGCTGCTGCTCGTGCCGCTCGGCTTCGCGGCGTACTGCTATATCAACTGGCGCGTGGCGGGAAACCCGTTTCAGTTTCTCATCTACCAGCGCGAGCACTGGAACCAGCGCACGGGACTGTTTTTCAGCACCGCCGTATATCAGACGGACTACCTGCTGCGCTGTCTGCGCAGCGGCAATTGGCGCGACGCGCTCGGCCTCTGGCTGCCGAACCTCGTCGCATGCTTTTCCGCGCTCATTCTGCTGGCAAAGACCGCGCCGCGGCTGCGCGCAAGCCAGACGGCGTGGTTTCTCGCGTATTACATCATCGCCGTCGGCGCGACATGGCTGCTGAGCGCGCCGCGCTACCTGCTCGTGCTGCTGCCGGTGCCGCTAGCACTGGCGCAGTGCACGCGAAAGCCCGCCGCCGGGCGCGTCCTCTCCGCCCTGAGCGCGCTCTGCTCGCTCGGCTATCTCATCGCCTTTGCCCTGCGCTGGCAGGTGTGGTAAGGCGGCAAAAGAAGGCACACCCATCGTTCCGCTCAAAAAAGCGCAAATAAAGAAAGAGGGCCGCCTGCGTATTCCCAGGCAGGCAGCCCATTGCAGCTGTAACTTCCGCCGTCCGGAAGCCGATTACAGAATTTTCGGAATGAGAAAGGCCAACAGCAAAAGCACAACGATCGCAACCATGATGTTGCCAAGCAGATTGAAAAAGAATTTCATGACATCATCCACTCACAATTCACGCAATTTCCGGCACTCCGGCAATCTCTGACCGCCGCCGGTACCGTCACAGAAAACACCTTTAAGGTATCACAGATCCGCGCAATGTGCAATCATAAATTGGGAATTTTTTCGTTTTTTGGGCTTTTCTCGAGGCAGCCCCGCTTAAGTGTCCTTTTAATAGGACAGCAAATATGCTATCATCGAACCAAATCGCAAGGAGGGATCTTATGCTGCACCTGCTCTATGGCCCTGCCGCCAGCGGCAAGACCGACCTGCTCATGGGGCGCATCCGCACAGCCGTCGCGGCGCGCACGCCGGGGCAGGTGCTGCTCGTGCCGGAGCAATACAGCCACGAGGCCGAGCGCGCGCTGTGCGCCGCCTGCGGCGACAGTCTGAGTCTGTACGCTGAGGTGCTGAGCTTCACGGGACTGGCGCGCCGCGTCGCGGCGGAGACCGGCGCGGGTGATGCGCCGCTGCTCGATCAGGGCGGACGGCTGCTGTGCATGGCGCTGGGCGCGCTGGCGGCTACCAGCTTCTACCGCGTGGGCCAGGGCGAGGAGGCGCTCGTGCTCACCTTCGGCCGCGTGACCGATACCAGGGGTCCCGGCCTGTACTGGAAGATTCCGCTCAT
>ERZ857785.1651-NODE-1651-length-23045-cov-13.745237_pt1 | contig 23045 bp, 40 predicted proteins | sample MGYA00519763_ERZ857785 | MGnify/ENA primary metagenome ERZ857785 (study PRJEB31778, sample SAMEA3449365) | human gut metagenome | biome: human gut; feature: human-associated habitat; material: faeces | place: United Kingdom | collected 2010/2012 ...
CACGAGCCAGCGCAGTTCGGGATTCGGCATCGAGTAGATGTTCTCCATCGTGTCAACTTTGGGATTGAATCCCACGGCCTTGAAGTAGTCCTCCTGAGTTATGCCGTATTTCTCCTGGAGCATATCTCCCAAATGAATGTCCACCGGGAGACTCTTGTTGCTTCCCTGTCGGAAGCCATCCATGTTCTTTACGATTTCGGGAAGCTCCTTTAAGTACTGCTCCCGAGTTAAAGTTTTTTCTGCCATATTGAATTTATGTTTTCAGTTATTTTACCAGAATCTGTACCAGGTCGTCCACCTCAGCCACGTTGATGGCAATGAATTTGGTTTCAGCACCGCTTGTCGAGGGTGAGAAGTTGGGATACGTACCACTGGTATCCAGAGTACCGTCAGTCTGGACATATCCAGTCGTTGTAATCTCAGCCTTTGCGATACCATGAATGACGGCAAATCCTTCCATCATTACGGTTACTTCTACCCCAGCTGCCGTTGCAGGGTATGCAGGGTACTTGCTGTAGTTAACAGCGATACCGAGGTATACTTCACCTTCAGCTCCGGTATACGGAGAGATGGTACCATCGGTGTTGAGTTTTACCGGATGACCCTGAACGATGGTGTCACCGTCCTTTACCGGAAATGCCTGATGAAGCTTGTGCGATTCACTTTTGTAAATCACAGCCTGGGGGGTTCGTCCACCCACTTTATGTAAGTCTGCCATAATTTAATTTAATGTTTAAGTTACTCTTCAGTTTTATTTCTTGATTTCGCCCCGGAGTTTCCGGTCTGCCAGAGTCTGAGCTACGTCACGAGTGGACTTGGGAGCCTGGTTCTTCTCCTCGTCCTCTTCGGGATTGATAGAAGAAGCACGGCCCACGTCATGAGAGCCGCAGTGGTTGCAGTGCATCGGGAATTTCTCTTCCAGCTGGGCGTCATATGTCTTACGCAGAGCCTTGAGAGTTTCCATCGTAGTTCCCTCATTCTCCAGAAGTGCCAGGATGTTCGAGTCTACGTTCTCTTCTCCGGAAACTTTTTTGTAGGCTGCCACCGTTTCCTCACGGAAAATCTGGATGTGGCCATCCCAGTTTTCTTTTGCCTCCTTGTACGATTTGAGGTCTTTCTCGAGATTGGTCTTCTCTTCCGTGAGAGTCTGAATCTCCTTGTTCTTTGCCTCGACTGCCTCAGCAAAGTCCTTGTTCTGCTGTACCAGAGTCTTAATCTGGGAAAGAGCCAGCTCGGTCGAAACTTCCTGACCTTCAGAAAGGGTCAAAAGATTTTCACCAAAGAGACTCGTCAGCATCTGCTGCAATTCTTTGTCCATGTTTGTTTTATTATTTTGGTTATTGTGGTTACCCTTTCCGGCACCCTTTTCATTATTAGATTGGGTAGTATTGTACTTTATCTCTTTTTCTGAAAGAACCTTGAAGTCGAAGAGAGATACCCGCTTTGCTGGGTTGTTAGCCTCAGCAGCCTTGTCCTCAGAGAAAGAATAGTACTGACTTCCTGCATAAGCAGGGCTGTTTAACTTACCACTCTTGATAAGTTGAGCAAATGGGTCTGCTCCGTGCCATACCAAAGAAGTCTCTTTGTAGGAGATAATCTTTGTAACAATCCTACGAATGAGTTCTCCGTTTTCAGTGTAAGTTCCGAGTTTGGAATAGAACTCCCACATATCATCGAAGGTATGAGAAGGTTCCCATACAAACTCAACTGTAACCGAATTGGAGTGGATAGATGGTGGGTCCATTTGAATACCACGAGCAATGCGAGGATTTGATAACCCATCGATTTTCATGATACCGTTTATACCTGCCGGAATAATTATTCCGGTTTTTTCATCCTCGTAGGCTTCCTGCCATTCTACAGATTTAACTGCACCAATAGCATTGGCTACATCAGTCTCATGGTCAAGGTTTACTGACTGACCCACAAGCAAAGGCATAGATTCCTTCAGAATATCTGCCGAAAACTCGGTTGGGTTATACTTCTTTGCCACGATTGCGGCAGAAAGCATTCTGAACATCGGCTCTATAAAGTCACTGTCCTTTGGCTTTAACATTTCTGGAGTTACATTTGGCATGAACTGGTTGACATTCAGAGTGCCTCCCCACATACCAAATCTTTCCAGGGACTTCTTAGGGTCTTCACTGAAGTTGCCAGTGCCCTTGTAGAAGTTTTCAGAAAGAGAGTGAGCATCTATAACTATCTCTGGTACATCAGATACCATCAAGCTATGAGCTGCACTTAACACCATCACATCGGTGTTCTGTTGTCCCATTGGCATAATTATCTTGGTTTACTGTCTTGGTCTCCTCGTTTAGGATTTGGATTATTCTTATCTCGGGTTCTACGGTCGGACTTATCCTTATCATCTTCCCGTTTCTTTTTCTTCTTACCAGTGGTAGTATCACCCGTACCTGAATCATCATCGGCTTCAACGGGTTCTCGAGGTTCGGGTTGGTCAGGGGCCTCATAACCCATATCACGAGCAAACTGGTCCTGACTGATTATACCCTGATTATAAAGGGTTACATTCACCCGAGCACGGTACTCACGAGCCTGTTGTAACTTGATATCATCAGAAACAGTAGAAGTCCCGAATTGAATTGTTATTCCCTTATTATTGAACCCCGCCAGGCGCAGTTCTAGAGAATAAAAGAACTCCAGTACAAAGATTACAAGGGTTTGTATATTCTTTAACTGAGATATCATCTTTGACAGCTGTATACCAGCTCCACCCTCAGTACCAGATTGTGATGCAGAAACCCCTATGATAGAACCATTTACTCCCAATCCATTAGCAACAGATTGCTGATTCATGTTCCAAGGGAGGTTAATGTTCTGCATAGAAGCCGAGGTAGACTTCAAATCAAATTCGTGGTCATCTATATAACCAACTACAACTCCATCAGACATACCACCAACAATGTTGGTTTTCATCTTTCGGAGCGTACTGTTCAGACGTTCTTGGTAAGTTTTTTCACTTTCACCAGCAGTACGAGGAGGTTTAGCCATCTTTGCTTCCAAGAATCCAACCATACCCATGATTTCCATGATATGTTTGAAATTCTTCCTCATAGTATGCTGACCAGCAATGGAGTCCAGAGCAGACATGAAAGGAGGTACTCCGTACGGTTCGTCAGTGTCGTTGTACATCCCAACATAACAGTAGGTCTCGGTATTCAATTTGATAAATGAATCTTTAAGACCGTCTACTATACGTGGATTCCTTTGATATGGATGATATACTCCATTGTTTTCTCTCTTAAACCTGATAGTCTCGGGCTTAATGAAAAGAATGGTTTCCAATCCAGAAAGTTTCTTGTTTGGTACTCCCTCTGCAGATATTGCACCACTAACCAATAGTTGAACAATGAACTTGTTTACCAACCCGTCTATACCTGCAGTATACCTCGACCACCTCTTTGTAACTTTCTTTAGATGTTCCCTCATCTTGGTAGACTCCTCAGCCGTGTTATTTGGGAAGTCAATGGTATGACCAGTATTGGACAGCTTGAACATGTCCTGTAGTGCAATACTTACATCCGGGTTTATTTTGTATAAGTCCCGAATGATAGGTATTAGTTCAGTTCTGAACGTTGGGGTAACTAAGTTCGTCATACCATTAAGAGTGGTAATGAGTTCAGAGTTCCCCACACCATCATCTGGTTGAGAAACCCTGCCCGGACTTATTGAACCCTTTCCTTCATCTTTGTTCTTTGATTCTACAGGCTTTGACCTTAAGAACCACCTGATAGGATTAAGTTTCATGTTATATAAGATTGTTTATGGTCTACTGTGGAATCACTACAGTATTAGATGCACTGTGACACCTGATATGGTTAGTGATAGCCTTTCCAAAAATAGCGTCATCTGAATATGTCTCACCTTCCAAGTCAAGGTCCATAGAAGAGTTGTTCATCCTGTGCTTACCCCGAGCAATAGGTCTTCCTGCACCATCATATATGAATGTGTAAGCTTCTTGTACAAAGAACGGGTCTTTCACGATTACGTTTTCTTCCCGTATATCCTTCTCCAAGTTCTCAATGATGACAGACCTATTTTTGGTTGTGGTCAACCAACCAGGGAACTTATCTTCTTCAGGTCTATTCTTACGTTTCTTCCTAAGAAGCTTAGTATAGAAGTAAAGGTTTGGATAACCCTCATCCTGAAGTATGGTTGTCACCGTCATACCAACGTCATTGGTCTCAGGAGCTAACTTAGCAAAGTTATACTTCTCCCCGATATCACCAAGTAAGCGGGCATATTTGTTCAAGGGTATTCTGCCCTTGTATACTGCAGCTTCTTCTCCATCTCGGTCCATACAGGTGAAAGCAGAGTAGTCAGTACCTCGTCCAGTAGCACAGTCTCCACCAATGAAGTATTCCTTATTTGGGTCTGGCTCATTGAATTCTTTGTATTGACCTTTCAAACGTGTATTGATAATCGGGTAGTCGAATAGGCATTCCTCAATAGCTTTGATATCGGCCAAATCGAATACTGTATTACCAGATGATAAGAAGTCACCATCTATCTCCTGAGCAGTTCTCTTTGGACCGAGTGCAGCAGACATTTCTGCATACCACTTCTCATCTCTGTCTGGGTGCATCTGCCAATACAGACGTATGGGGTTGAATGGATTACCTCCAGATATAGCATCTACCCAAGTACTGTGGAAGAAGTTACCTACACCATAAGGGGTGTTATGAGACACGTAGTCTTCATTAATGAGGTAAGATTCATCGTGTTCAACGCAAATATCGTAAATGGTATCGTAATACTTTCTAACTACTTTAAGCTTAGAAAGATAGATACTTGTACACCTTTTACCAGATACAATGCGTTGAATATAAGGTTTGTTCAGCTTAATTCCGAACTTATATTCAACCTCCTTAGATATCTTATCTAACACTCCATAATAGTAACCAAGCTCTTGATAACGAGATCTTATGTAAGCTACTACTCTTAAGTCGTAGTTGAATCCACCTTTCAGCTTAGACCCAAGCTTCATGCCATAAGAGTATTTTGCAGCTTTTTGACTGTTCTCAGCTACTGTAACTATCTGGAGATTGGTTACATAGTTGTCTGAAGGATTGTTGTTAATGTGGTCAACTACATATCCTTCTGGAATTTCTCCTAAGAATACTTTAGCCACCAGATTGTGGACACATATCTTTTTCTTTTGACCCTTATTCCACAACCTTATATTTAGGTATCTCTCCCTATTATTACAAGGTCTTGGTAACTTCTCTACCCTCGTCCCATTCTTTACAATGAAGATTCTTCCCCAGTTGGAGACTTCATAGTTTGGATAACCAGGTATGGGTTTGCATATCTCTTTCTTGGGTTTTACGGTTACTGGATTCTGCTCCAGACCACTTATACCAGTATGATAGAAGATAGCAGGTATATCTCGTTTGATTATCTCTGAAACAGGTAACCAACCTTCAAGAGTATACAACTTATGTTTTGGAGTACATTTAATAACCCTACCTTGCTCATTGTGAACTTCCCAAGTTTTAAGTACACCCTTATTTACAGAACCAAGTACTCTCTGCCACTTTCCAGTATGTGATAATACTCTCAGTCCAAGATGTGATATATCCATCTTACCAAAAGTTTTGGGACAAATAGAATCAACCCTAAAAGGACCATCCTTGCCAATAATCTGGGTATCTCCCGTAATACAAGAGTTTACTATAGCAGCACCACCGGTTGATAGAGTAGGGAAAGCTGAGGCCCAAATAGTTGAAGCCCACCTAACAATAGCTGCCTCATCAATTACTAACAACGACAAAGATTCAGAACGACCAGCTTGGTCAGATGTTGGTATAGATTCAATAACTGAACCATTTGCAAACTCTATAGTTGATACAGAACCAAACTCCCCTACACGACCATTTATAATTGGCTCTTGCAGATATGAAGGAAGGTTCTTGTACATGAACTTAATCTTCTTCAGTACCTTCTTTGCTACGGTGTCCTTGATTGAGATAATATTTATCTTCTTGTTAGGATGATACATTGCTAACCAAAGACAGTAGAGAGAGATTAGCTCAGTAATACCAGCCTGACGGAACTTTAGGATGATATTGAACCTATTGAGCATGAATTGGTAAAGAACTGCCTTCTGAAAAGGATAGAGAAGGAACTTTACCATACCCAATACGGGGTTAATCACGTAGCAGAAAGTAGAGAAGAAGAACGGGTCTTTCATCACTCGAACCAAGGTCTTAAGTTGTTCGGGTGTAAGACTTGCATCTTCAACTAAGGTCTTTTTTCTTGCCATGTTAGAAATTGTATGAAATTCTTAGGTATGGGTCGAGACCTAAATTGTCCCGAAGTTTGGGATAATAGTTGATATTCAACCCAGCCTCATAATTAAATTTACTGGTATTGTACTTCAGGCCTAAATCTAAATCATGGAAGTTATGTACTGGTCGTAAGGTATATTGAATCACTGGATTGAATCTTTTAAGGAAAGGTGTTTTCTTATAGGTTAATTTTCCATCCAGGTAATTATACTGATATCGAGAATAGTTGACTGTATATTCTTCTGTAGCTGCTCTACAGTCTGTATTGAATGTAGTGATAGATAGCTTATCTCGATTTGAAAGTATCTGCAATAACTTTGGAGCCTTTGGATAGTTAGTTAGAAATAACTCATTGTATTCAATCTTGGTTGAATCTTTCTGAATGATAGTAACTACTCTATCAACATATTCAATACGTTCAATAGGTACTGAATCTATCTGATAGAGGAATACCATCTTGGGCAACTTAAAATTTGGAAATTCTACCTTTGCTGTAAAAGGTTTATTAACCCAAACCGTATCAGGTTGCTCAGTAGAATTTTTAATACCTTCCTTTAATTCCGAGTTTCGGTTCCATAACCAGAATATGGTTAAGGCCATAAATATAAGGATTAAGATTAGGATTACATTTTTCATTTTCTGTATTTGTTATTTTGTTCTTTTTCATTACCTTAAAAAGTAGATATAGCTTTAGCTATAGACGATATCATATACGTATATAGATATATAGATATACTTTTAATGTATATCTATTATCACATGGGCTGTACACGTATTACGCATACGTATATAAGGAGGCTACCTTAAAGAGTTTTGTGAATCTATTGGTTCATAAATCTTTTAGTTATGCAAAAGGCAATTAAGTTTAGGGATTTACCCGAGGTTAAAGAATTGAAAGCTAAGTATACTATCATTACTATAAAGAGATTAAGGCTTAAAGCTAAGCAGGTCGAGATAAATAATAAATTGAAACAAATGTACAAAGATTTCAAATCAGATTCGCTTTCTTCAGACAAGTCTTAATCCATAGTGAGATTTCATATACAGTCCCCTTGGTTAAGGTATTCCTTCCCTTATTTAACCAGTAGGTTGGATTAGCCTTATCGAAGTATACCTTAAAGTTTTTAGGAAAGCCCATTATAACCCTATACTCTTCAAGGCCTATAATCCTTCCATGAGGATTGAATTGCCTTGAAGATGGTCTAACGGTTAAGGGATAACTTCTTTTTCTATTACGGTATACCCCAGGAAGAGTCTTCATCTTCTTGGTTCTCATTGGCCATTTGTAGTCATTCTTAAACTCTGTTTTCCATAACTTTCTCACTTGAGCTACAGTTAGAGTAGTTTTTGACTTATCTGCATAATGGTACATTGCCAACTTCTTATCATCCGCTTCTCTGTAATTTATATCTCTACGTACTTCTTTCTTCAATTCACATAGATTTTTAGGCTTAGTGACTTGAAAAGTATGAGTAAAGAGGTCGGGATTAACTTTAGAATCTTTACGCACCCCTATCAATACCATACGTTTCCTACTTTGTTGGGAATTACCGAATACCGAAACGGAGTGACAGTGAACTATAAATTTATAATCTGGTAAATTATGCTCCCATTCCCCGATAGGAATAAAATCTAGAAGCTTTGGGAGGTTCTCCAGCATAAATATTGAGGGTTTGAACTTCTTTATACTGGAAAGATATAAATTAAGGGTGACATCCTCCCGGGGGTTTCCCAAGGATTTTTTTCTCGAATAGGAGAATACAGAGCTATGACCACATGAGGGAGAACCGAGTATTAGGTCAATTTTGGTGTTTTTGACCTTTTCAAGGCTCCTTACAAACGGTATATTGCCAAAATTGAGCTTCCATTGCTCCTCTTTTTTGGAGTGAAATACTGCTCTTGGCTCTACATTGGCTATAAGATGCTCTTTAAACTCAAAAAGGAGCGCCCCTTGGGCTCCACATACACCTAAAACATTCATTGGAAAATAGAATTTTATAATATATACCTGAAGGTCTTGCAAAGAACTAGCTTTGCTATTGTTCTAAAACATATTGTATGATGAAAGAGAATGTTCCCTGGATGCCCGGATTATATGTAAGTGTTGATGGTGATATCTTTGAGTTAAGGAATAATAATTGGGTACAGTTAAGGATATACCACAGTTTATCCAAGAATCATAAATACCGTCGAGCTTATTTTTATTTTAGAGGAGGAATACGTTCGGTTTCAAGGTTAGTAGCAAAAGTTCATATACCTAACAAATATAATAAACCTTATGTGGGTCATAAGGATAATAACCCCCTAAATAATAGGGTAAGTAACCTATATTGGTGTACACCCAAAGAAAATACTGAAAAAGCTGTGAGAGAGGGTAGAATGAAGCCGGGGGGATAAACGAGGAGATAAAAACCCTTATTATAGAGTATTCGGAGATAAACATCCAAAATCTAAATATAGCAACGAACTCAAGATAAAGATTTATAAATTCTATCAAAAACATCCTAATTGGACTACTAAACAACTTCAATCTAAATTCAAAGTTAAAAGCTACCGTCCTTTACGTAAGATTATACGAGGTGAAGATCCTATTATAGCTGAATACTTGAAGGAAGTTGAATAATCTATATTATATTGCATAAAATAATAACAAAACCTATGAAAGTTGGTGATTTACTACTGGTAACAGGACCTGCCTTCTTTGAAAAGACGGCAATTAAGGAGAGGAAAAAGGGAATTTACACCCTTGAGAATGGTATCAAGACTGATAGAACTCTTCATCCTCTCAACTCGAAGTACAAAATCGAAGTTTTCGATGAAGAAGAGTACAAAACTCTGATAGCTCAGAGAACTTTAACCCGAGGTATTGACAAGTTGGCCGCTATCAATAAGAAAGGTATTGAAGATACCAATATTATTAGGTATGCAGCGGCTAAAATAAGCCGTATCCTCGAAAAACTTGGAGATATATGATACGATTCATCTTACATTTGGCCATAGTTAACATACTTAGTTACACTGCATATAGCGGTGGAATGATTTGGAAAGCCTTAAAAGGACTTGATAAAGAGTGTGAAGGTAATGAATCTTGGTCCAAAGGTAAGAAAGAAGCCATACAAACACTCATAATTTGCATCACCTGCTTAATCATTATATCATGTATAATACGCTAACAGCTACTCCCCCGACTTGGTTGGGTTATACCCTACTCATCATGTATGTTTTAGGGTTTATTTTTTGTATCTTCCTGATAAGTGTAATCAAGGAAACTCCATTAAGGAAAGCCAGTAATCCAGTAAGGTATGGAGTTTTATTTCTTATTTGGGCGGTAAGTCCGGCAGTAGTAACCGGGCTGTTTATATTAACATTCAACGTACTCTTCAGAAATGGCAAGAAGACGAATCAACACTGAGATAATTCTCCCGAGGGTTAGTGACCAAGAGAAGAAGGATATTCCCGTATGGGATGCCTATATAGAGAAAGTAATACTGGACGGAGATATTCCAAGCTTGATAGTGGACAAAATCTATGGAAAGATAAACCCCTTGATAAGGAGGTGTCCTCAGAAGTTTAGTGGTAAACTTAAAGGTAATATAGAAAATATCCTAACCGATACTGAGGTAGGTATTTACAAGAAATATGGTATAACCTACTCCAAGCTTAGAGTAAAGAGGGAAAACTACGATTTAGTAGTTACAACAAACCAAGACCAATCATTCGATATCTGGGAATCTTAATCACAATTATATGGCAGTAAAAGTTTATACACCGGGTCAGTTCTATGCAGCTGGTGGAGTAGTAGAAGAGATGTTCTACGAAGAAGTATGTAGAAGTACATTGAGAGCACCGAAACAATACATTAGGAAGAGGATAGGTTTTGTTTCTCCTTTCGAACAGGTAATCAAAAACCTGAACAGTGAAGCCTGGAGAAAGTTACACTATATGAGGGCTAATGTAAGAGGGGTTGATTATACATTGGTACATGACCCGGAGAATAAGGATTATCCATATCTATTTGTAGAGACCAAGTTCTACCTGAAACAGAGAGCAAAGATTCAAGAACCAGACCAGAAATAATCATTACATTCACACAGTTAAGGGCAGGAAATTTCCTGCCCTTTTCTTTTAGTCTACATAGTGGCTGCCATTTGGAACTCCTGGTCACCGTCTTGGTAACATATTATCTTGACTAATTTTTGGGTACCTTCATCATTTAAGAATAATACATTGTTAGGTAAGTATAAATTAACACCCTCTACCTCCATATTCACAAATACGTCTGGTATGATAATCAGAAAAATTATTATTGTGTGCTTGGTTCAAACACTTTAGCTTTACCCCATCAATATGGCCGTACATAAGGTCAGAGGCAATACTAGAGGTAACTACTGAATTAGAAACAACAATCAAGAGGTTTTGATTGTTGTTATTAATAACTAACTCTACTAACTTCATATCATCTTCTTCAATTATAGGTATATTACCCGAGTGAAACATAAGGAAACTTATAGCTATATGGTTTATGGATTAAAAGTAAATTACTATGATTTACTTCCTTAATAGGAATAACATGGCTTGTCCTTTCAATCTTAGGCAACACTTCTAGAAAATATCTTCAAATATCAGGTAGTTTTATTTATATTTGGAATATTTTGCATTCTGGTTTGATTTCTTGGGTGGTGATAAGAATACAGTGGGTCTATAAGAACCTTAGTGATAACCTTTCTATCCATGATATTTATCGGGGGATAGGTTTGATACTGAATCCAGGATTAAGGCCTTTGATAAATTGATTAAGGTTTATGAGGCAAAGGTGTATGGGAAGTCCTTATAATGGGAGCCTTAAAAATATCCTGGAAAAATTTTATGAAGGGCCTTTGGATGGGTTCTTCATTTTGTGTAGGGAGAGGGGGTGATTCGGTAATGGACATATACCTATGTGGTATGGGCCTTTCAGGAAGAGCTTATCACGAGGAGCCTAAGGGGGCTAGCAGTAAAAAGGTTTTGGTACCTTAAAGAGTCTTATCATGAGGTCTTCAAAAACATCTGGCAGTAAAAAGGGGCCACGGTGTCCCTATCGCAAAATTAAATTTTATTAAAAATAGGGGACATATTATGTCCCCTATTTATTTTTAATGGGTTTAACTTTATTTATTTATTTTTTTTTCGGTTTCGTTCATTGCAAGCAAGAAATTTTTAATCGTGTCTTTTTTTTCTGTGTTAGCATTTGCATCGACAATGAAAGCAGAATTTATATAGACTTGCTTTGCGTATTCTTGCCACGCTTTTCTAAGTGCTTTTCTTTTTTCTTCATTTTTAGAGGTTGCAATAAATTCAGCGATAAAAGCATCTAATTTTTTGCGTAGCTTTATTCGTAAATTCTTTTTTTCTTTGTCTGTTTTACACTCTACAAAAATTTCTTTGCGATAAATTGATTTTCTTTCGCTGGTTGAAAAAATTTCGTTTCCGATTGCTAAAATTTCATTTGCTTTCATAATAGTAAAATTTTTTAATCAATTTAACTTTTGTTAGTTCTTTTCTGTAATACAAATATACAAATAGTATTTTTAATTACAAAATTTTAGGCATCAATTTTGATTATTTTTTTCCTATAATAGAACGAATTACAATAATTTATGCCTATTAAGGAATTGGGGGTAAATGGGGGGTAAGTGGGTTTAATGGTTAGTCGGTTATAAGGTTATTGTTAGCATGAGGGTTTGTTGGTATAAGGTTGGATTAAAACTTAGCCTTAGCTAGCACCCCCGAGGTACCTTAACTCCTTGGGTTAGGCCTTTAATGTTCATTTCAATTTTCGGCCTTAGTCCTCAGGAATCTAGAATATTTTTATTTTATAAATAACTAATTCTCCAGCTTGTTAATTATAAACTTCTATGATATACCCTTGCTTGCATTAAATTACACCTTTCATTTAATTCCGATTGAAAGGAAATTTAGTAAAGGTCCTTTGGCAAGGTACCATTAGGTACCAATACAGCCTATTATAAAAGGCCTATAAGCCAAGCCACTAAAAGCGATATAAGGCCTTACCAATACAGCCTATTATAAAAGGCCCTATTGGGTGCCAGAAGGTACCTTTATTGAATCCTTAAAGGCCTTATAAGTTCATAAATAAAAAAGGCCTGAGTTGGCAGGCCTTAACAGAAAGAAATATGAAAGCAAATGGGGGGCCAACTCCCCCCCTACCCTAAATATATTCCGGATAACCTTCCAGGTCCTTATACTCTGTCCGAGCATAGTTATAAAACCCGAGCAGCTGTTCCCTGGTGTTATCCGGGTTCTCAGTATAATCCAAGAGTTCGCATACCCAATCGAAATCATCCCTATATACCTCGATTGCAATAAACCCCGCCAGGTAATCCAACTCGAGACAGTTATCAAGGTTATATCCGTTATTTTCCAAGGCCCTGATAATCCAACTATCAGGATTAACCTTATAAATACAAACCTTAAAAGAGTTTACCGAGTAATTCATAATTTTGTTCATAATTTTACTTATTTAATTTGTTATACTGCATCACAAATATAGATATAATATATTATATATGCAAATAAATATACTGGGCCTTATGAAGGCCCAAGGCCATAATCCCAAAGGCCACTAAAAGCCAATCCTTATATAATATGAAGGCTATATTAAGGTACCTTAACATACCCTAAAAGGCCTTAAAAGGTACCCTAAATGTGCCTTAAACCAGCCTTAGCTTGAGAAATCAAATCTCCAATACTCTATTCCTGGCATATCGATTTTAGACACCTGTTCCAAAATGACCTAAAAGACTCGCATATATATATATATAATATAGATTGTACTCTTTAAGGCTTGGGATTAAGGCCCATCTTGGGTACCCATTAGTGTACCAATATGAATAGAGAGTCAAGCTGTAGATATCAAGAGTCAGTGGCCTAATGTCTCTTTATCGAAAAGGCCTTAGCTACTGCCTTAACCTTATCCTTAATAAGACTTATATTATATATAGATTTGAATAAGGTAGGGGTTTGGGTACCTTAAAGGCTGCCTTTAGGGCTCTCTTTGGGTCTTAGGGCCCTAAGTCGACTTAGCTAATACGTATAGTAACATAGATAGCTCCAGAGTTCTTAGGGTACACAGTAGGCCCTTACCTTACCCACTACCCAAAAATTTGCCCTACCCAGATTTTAGGGCCCTTGGACTTTTTCATTATCCGGATCGGTCACAAGGACTGCTTGTTAACTTTTGCCCTATCCTAAGGGTCAAACTAAAAGGCTTCTAAGATAAAAGCCAATCCTAAAAGCCTTATATAATTGATGGTTTATATTATATGTATTCCTTAATGAATATTATATAGGTATATGTATATTAGGATTGTTTGAATATTTGTATTTATTCTTGTTTGGGGGGTGGGGTGGGTAGTCTTCTTTTAAGGATTGAGCCAAGAGGATTATACCCTTGGGATATTTTCTCCTGCCCATGGGAGTATCTATCATAGTTATTAAGGTTTGTACCTTTTCTATTGGTGTTAACTCCTTTATGATTTCTTCTATTGATTTCATGGTTATTCTTTGTTTTGGGGCATATCTTCTTTTTCTACCCAGATTTTATCCATTGAGACTGAGTGGAATTTTCCTTCGATACTGAGGATTATGGCTTCTATGTAGTTTGGGCAACAGTCCCAGTGTTGAATATATCCTTTGTGATTTACTGAGATGTAGTTTCCTGTGGCTTCATCCTTTTCTTGCAGAGTGTAAGATACTAAAATGTTTTTCATGGCTTTATTTGTTAATGGTTATGAATACTCCTTGTGACCTTAATCCCTTTCTTCTCAGGGTTTGTTCGAATTCGGTTAACTTGAAGCCCCTGGTTTCTGCATATTGCAGGAAGGTTCGGAAGTAAGCCTCTATTGAGGGGTCTCCAATGATATGTGTGTAATTATTCATATTGAATAAGCTTTTAGGATTAGAAATGATACTATGGCTATTACTGAGCAAAGGATGACCCATTCCAGTAAGCATTGCAGTATTAACTTAAGTGTTTTCATATCCAGTTATCTTTAAGTTGCTAGATAGGGTTGTACTGCGGGGAGTATACGGTAATTCTGTTGAGGTAAGTCGATTAAGTATTTAATCTCCTCTATTGATAGGATTACATGTTCCTCTGAATCCCTGTCGTATATGGTAGCACTTTTTAAGTGTTTAGCCTCCATACCTCTAAGTATGTTAATTAACATTGATTTGGTTAATTGAATAGGCTTACGAGTTTGTTTAATCATGGCTTATTAAATTTAAGGTTTATTTTTATCTTTATACAAATATAGCAAATATTTGCTATTTTTGCAAATAAATATTAACGGCCTTTACCAGCGTTCATCTTCGATGGTTATATGAATATTAAGGTTTTGCTGAGGGTGTTCTTTTAACCATCTCTCAATTTCACCGGCTCTTTTGAGGCTATCAATATAATCGGGAGCCAATCTTTGAACTGCTTCAAATTTTAGGCTCCCGTCGGGATTTACTAATTGCCTTGTCTCGGGCTCTTTCTTTTCCTCACTTTGGTAGGATATCTGGTACCAAATCGTCGCTGCCAGTACTAATATAATGGCTATCAGTAGGGGCCTTAAGCACCCTTGTTCTTCTTTCTTTTTCATAGTTTTGTCTTTAATGTATCTCTGATACCGATTAGTTTTAATTTCTGTTCTGGAGTTAACTTTGGGTCGAGGATAGCTTTATTAGCCTCATTGTATAGCTCTTGCATCTTTATTCTATACAAAGGCCCTTTGATATGCTTGCATACCCAGTTGTATTCTCTTTGTATCTTATTGAATGCACTCATGCTACTATCTCGATTTTGAGTCCAGTGTTATGACTGATAATCTTTACTTCATCATCTCCAGTTGAGAGGATAGATACCACCTGTTGCATTGCCCCTCTGAAAGACATCTTGGGCATGGTCTCATCCGAGAATTTAACCCAGAGAGTATGTTTGAACCTTTCCGGGATTCCATCGGAGTAGTATCTTACTTCTACCCGATAATCAAAGAGTTCTAACCCTAATCGGGCATCCAACTCTTCAACCATATCAAGGTAGGTTTCTTTGATTGCTTCTTTGATGCAATCCCTCTCTTCTTCTTGAACATTGCTCGACTTCTTTAACCCATCCAGCAATACCTTTTTGTAATCTTTCATAATATTCGATTTTATTTCTTTTCTATATTACAAATATAATGAATTTAATCTATATTTGCAAATATAAATCAGAGGTCAAATGAGGTATGCTTTTGCAATACTCTCATCATTCTCATCTACCCATTCACTAACTTCAGTTTTCCGGGTTAGTTCTACCTCCATGCTATGTGCAGCATGAATACTTTTGTGAAGGTGATTGTGGAGATAGGACCAGATGAGCAATTTGTACCTTTTCTGCTGTGCCATAGTTGTAAGTGTTAAAAGGTAAAACCTATGTAAACTTCCTTGTCTCCTTTCCTGAGAGTTTCATGATTAGTGTCTTCCCATTTGTAGGTACTGTATTTCTTAGCTTCCCTGATGTATTCTCCTCTTACCCATACTTGAGAGGCATTGGGTTCTTCGATGGGATTCAGGATAAAGTATTCCCCTTTTGCTAAGTCCTTAATCTTTTTCTTTTCCATGGTATTATATTTAAGGTTTATTATTTATCGGTTTATTATTTATCTTTCGTTATGCAAATATAGATATAATATATTATATATGCAAATAAAACTTCTCGGCATCAGGCAGTAGGAATAGGTTCTAGAGATTTTAATCCTTATAAAGGTAAGTTTAGTTTAGTAACACAAAAAAGACCTCTAGATAAGAGGTCTTAATGGTCCTTTATTTATTAGGCCTTAGCTGGTATAGGTCTCGGCTTGTAGTAGTAATCTTCTTCCGGAATAAGTGGTTGCTTGTAAAGCTCGAACCCCAGACCGGATTCATCAGGGAACTCCATAGCTATATTTACCCCTATGTAATTATCCTCAAACAGAGGCAATACCTTGATATCTATCTTGTTCTCAATACTCTTTGTACCGAAGAGTTTGTTAGTAAAGTTGAGAACTACTTCTTTGATTGTGGAGTAATATTTAGGTTCATACTCCTGGTACATGCTGTGGCAGTAAAGTCTGCTTGCCCGAATTAAAAGGTCTATCTTATGATTAACGTGCATAGTTATAAAAGGTTAATATTACATTATTCTGTTGAATACGAAGTATTTCCCGTTCTCCTCGGGAGTATGAGAGGGGAAATGATAAAGCCCTTCACTGAAGTCTCTATTTATGGTAGTTACTGTACGAAGAGTTCCCTCTTCATTATCCACCACATCTAATATCATACCCAAGTTTATAAGCTTATCGGTATCGAATGCTCCTAAAAGCATTCCTGGGCAGATATCATCCATAACCTGCATACCGACGTAGTTCCCGTCTTCACTGAGGGTATCGATGTATTTGCCGTTTTCAACATATTGGAAAAGGTTGCACCAACCCGTGATTGTGTGTATCTTTATCTTGGTAGCACAGGCAGATGCTGATAAAGTTACCTTCGAGTTGGTGCATAGCCAACCCTGCCGATTGATTCTCTCATCGGTAAAGACCAAGTCTTCCTGATAAGGTGGATAAGGTAAACCGAATACCTTTAACTTCTTACCTTCATTGATAAGTTGATTTACTCGGTTTACTACTTGAGTTGCGTTTAATACTTCTTTCATAGTAGGTGTTTGTTATAGATTGAATTGAATCTCTTCTTCTCCTTGTTCACTTTCACTTTAATACTTAAAAATCTATCCAGGAATGATATTAAGTACTTACCCTGATAATCATAATTTTCAAGGGTATATTGTATCTTACAAAAATCATCTTGTGATAGATATAGAGTTACCCAGGAATTCTTAACCTTTATTCCCTTTAATTTACCACCAAGAGCAATAGCTATAGTGTCATTGCTACTGGGTCTAATTATTAAATCCATAGCCTTTTGATTTTTGTTTATACAAATTTAATAATTATATTTCAAATATGCAAATAAAAATCAATGGCTAATCTTGGATTTCTGGGTCTACTTCTTCATAGGCTATTCCTTCTTCTATCTCTCGTCGGATTTGGTGATGGTCTTCGTCAAAAACTTTTAAGGCACCATGGTAGTCCCCTGTTACGCTATCGAGTTCTCCGTTTTTAAGGGTTAATCCTTCTTTCTCACCTATGTTGCCATCTTGTTTGGTTGCAACTACAACAGGTAGTTCTTTGAAGTCATATTGGTTCTCTACATATTCAATTTCCTTTATACCACCCTTGTCAGCCAACTCCCTTTGAATCATTTCCATGGCTTCATCTCTAGTTAAAGTCTGCTCTTCTTGGGCACCATTATTGAATTGATTGTTCTGTTGAGCAAAGATATTCACGGTACCCCCTCCAGTTACTGCCCTTACTAAACTCTGAAGAGAAGTTGTAGATTGCTGTTTCAATCCAAGGGCCTTATTGACTTCGGAGGTGATGAATGGAGCATATCTTCCGCCCTGAGAATCCCTGAGTATTTGAACCTGCTGGCTTACTTCCATACGGTCTTCAAGTGCCCATGATATGCAAGCTCCCATAAGAGAATCAGCAATCTCATTCATCTTGCTACGGTCAAATAAACCGTTGTCTAGAAACGTTTGTTTCATTTGCATCTGAATAATTGCTGGTTCACATTTCAAGAAATCTGCGAGTTCATTTACGGAATAAACCTTTGCCCATAATTTCCCGTTGTTGACAATCCAGATATGGATAATGAACTTGGTCAGATTCTTGAGAGCTTCATCATCTCCAGCATTAGCCTGTAGAGCTAATTGGGTTACTCCCATTCCCCTTGGAAACCTTGGAACTATCTTTTGTTCTTTCATAATGTTAAGTTTTGGTATCTAATAGTTAATCCAAAGATAAGTAAATAAAAAGGCCCTATTATGGCAAGGGCCTTTTTGAATTAACTCTTTGATAGTCAGGTTGCTGGATCACTGAAATAGGCTTACCTTCAATCTTGATGAGCTTATTGACAGTTGAAATTCATTTACTTGATTTTCGAACTTAAGCTGGTTACTCAGTGTCAAAAGCCCTGAATATAGCTGGTCTACATGTTTGGGGTAAATTACCTCTATAGTAACTGAATTTAATCTATACTCATAGCTCAGATTTACCTCTTCTTCTCCGGCTGCCTTGTATGATGTCAGAATATTATCCGTTATCATAACAGCCAAGGTCAAAAATGTCCTCATAAAATCTTAGTAACTTTAGAGTCTTGTATTATTAGGATTTACTTCTTTCCCTTGGGTTTATTACCCACCTGCTTGGATTGCTTTGCCAAGCTTTTGGCTGCTGCGTATGTCATCAAAGCATTTACAACCGGTCCCATTTTCTTTTCCATTTCCTGCCGTTTCTTTTCAGCAGCCTCCAGTTCTGCCTTAATCTTGGCATCCCTTTCAATTGCCTTTCTCCCCTTCTCTAATTTGTCATGAATGTTAGGGAAAAGACTTGCCCGTAGAGGTATAACATGTAAGGCAAAGAATGCCGAGAATAAACCTTCCGAAAAAGGTTCTCCGACTTTCTTGTTGGAAATATTCCAGAATTTATTCTGTTGCTCTTTTATGGCATGGAGGAATTTTTCGTAGGTGAACTGCACCTGCATTTTTTTACAGGCTGTAATGGTTGCCTCAATTCGGTCCTTAAATTCCTGACTGAAGGCCTCCATAAATTTCTCCCGGTTAAAGTTGTAATGTTCCCGGTCCAACTTGAATTGCTTTACATACTCCTGAGTTTTCATAGTGCTTTGTATTTTGTAAGTTATTGGTTTATTAAGTGAGTTAATGCTTGTTCTCTAGTTACCACCTGGAAAAGGTAGCCTATATGCTTATCTTCCCAGTATGATAACCAAATATGTTCCTGGAACCTAAACCTATTCCTCTCTACCTCAGGAAGATTCCTGGGAATCCCCGTGATATATAATAGGTGAGGCCCATTTGTATTCTCAATGAATACCGGGTGCTGTAAATTCTCATCTACCGTGAAATACCCTTTGATTGCATAATCCGGAAGATACTGATTAGACCTTACACTGCAATCAAAGGCTAAATCCTCTACCTGGTATAATTCAGGGTTTATGGGATATTCAGCGTGGGTTTGCACCCTTCCCTGAGTTTGAAGGTAATAGGTAATCCTGGACTTATCAAGCGTTACGCTTTTTACTCTTTCTGGAAACATGCTTTTTCTTATCTTTTACGGGTACATAGTTTTCAATCTCATCCAATCGGTCCGTTACTAAAGCATATACAAACAGCTTAGCAGAACGGAAGAAAAACCTTCTTATATTCTTCTCCGTAATGTAGTGGTCGTATATCTTAAAGAATTTCTTTTGGTACTTGTGCTTTAGACTCCGTTGTGTGAGATATGACTTAAGAACTTCTTTGTGTAATTCTAGCAATTCCTTATCTACTTTCTGAATTGCTTTCTCGGGTAAGCCGACAACCATAATTTTTCATATCATTAAAGTGTTGTTATACTAATGGGCTAGGGCTTTTACCTTAGCCCTGGCCCCCTCTCCTACTTAGATTGCAACGGATTCCTTGACGAATTGGTTCTTGTACTCGAGGTACTCCTTCTTTGCTTTCTTGAACTCCTTGGAGTCCTGGTCCTCGATTCGGAGCATTGCCAGCTCCAGCTGATGAATCTTGTTTCGGACCGTCTGCCGGAACTTTTTCCGGGAAAGAGTGTCCTCGCAGTCTGCCGGATAGATGTACTTGACTTCCCGTTTCGTTACCACTTCCTCGACGAGGTTGGCTTCGACCTTTTTCTTGGTCTTATCGACCAGTTTCTCTTTCTGGGTCTTCTTGACCTTCTTCTCTTTGGCCGCTTCAGGAGTTTCCTCTTTTTTAGCCTCGGCCTTCAGAGCTTTTTTGGATTTCTCGACCTTCTGGGTCTTTTCTTCGATAAGGTTGTTGATTCCCTCTACCAGGTTGGTCTTTTCGGTTTTCTGAGCCTGATTTTTCTTGTTCTTTTTCATGGCTAACAATGTTAAAGGTTTTACAATAAATTAAAAGTGTTTTATTATTTCTTTTTCATAGTGCAAATATAAGGGAACTTTTCTATATATGCAAATATTTTTATCAATTTCTTTGAGGTTGTGTTCTTGGCTTCTGTGTGTTAACCTCTTGTGGCTTTTCCCTTTTATTGTTTATGCAAATATAGATATAAATATTTATCCCTGCAAATAATTTTGCAACTACTTTTCTGGTACGTTCAAGGTATAGGTTAGTTTACTTCTCGGATAACTTCTTTAATGTCTTTTTGAACTTAGCCATATAGTAGCAATCCTTGATAGGACATTTACCATCTGGAGTTTCTACATTAGCCCCACATTTACCTTTATACCTCTCATATAAATTCTCTTTATCCTTGTCCTCCACTTTACATTTTGTATATGGAGTTGCCTTATATGGGCAACATTTCCTATGAGCTGCACAAGCAGCTTTAAAGTCTACTGTACTCATTCGTAGTATTCTTTTACCTTAGTTAACCGACCTTTGAATTTGAACGGCATTACATAGTCTCCCCACCACCCAGTTAGAGGTATAATACACCCGATAATGGCATAGTAGTAGAAAGTTTTTGCAACAAACTGCTGTTTCTCATCATCCCAGAAATCATCTGTTCTAGCATCTTCATCTTTGTCAGGGTCTACATATACCCAATTATAAGATATCCGGATGAATAGCCATTGAAATATCAGGATATTCATCCATCCCAATAGGGTTACACCGAATATCTTTTTCCATACCCAGCTGTTTGTCGGTTTCTTTACTTCTTTTCCCATAATCCGTAGTTTGGTGCTAATGTTTTAAGGGGGTGATAAATGTTTAGTGTTTTCCAGATATATTCTGCCTGAGTTATTACTGCTTCCTTTGCTTCCTGATGAGTAGAGAATTTTCCCCACAATTCAGGTATGTAGTTTAGGGTACGGTCTTTTACACTTATGTAGAAGTATACCTCTGTGTCAATTATCTGACCAATCCTCTTACCCTCGAATATAATCTGAGCTTTAGGCTTGAATTCAAATACATCCTTGCTTCTTGAACCGTGAACGTACTTGTTTACTTTGAATTTAATCCGACCTGCCATATCAATCCATATTTCGTTCGAAGTATTCGTAAAAATCTACATCCTCAGTTAACTGGTCCATGAGTTCTTCCACATCCATATCCAGGTGTACTGATGCACCAGATACTTGCAGAGTTATACCAGAACCATAACTGCCAGAAGACCCATGAAGATTTAACTCCTTGGGTCTCTCTCCGGTAGATTCATCCCGATAGTGAATGATACCGTTTTTGTAGTCATAGCTCTTTACCTCGGATAAGTGTCTTGACTCATCCCAGTTTTTCCAGTGAGGAGTAGCATCGGGAGTAGGGGGAACTGTCTTAGTATCCCACAATACGCATATTGTACAGAATACTGATACCCCTATAATACCTTTCTTTACTGCTACCCAAAGGGTCTTAGCTTCATCGGGTTCCCCGTCTGGAGTGTAATACCTTTTCATAATCTTACTCCTGCGTATTTATTCCTGATTCTTTTCTCGAAGGACTTCCCAACGGATTCTCCGTTTTGGATATCCTCTTTGAATATTCTGAAGTCGAATTCAGATACCGAATTATACCGGTATACCTTTTCCCCTTTGAAGGTTATCTCAATGTCCCTTGTCTCGTCATCAAAGATAACCTTCTCAATCCTTGATGAGCCTGTGATTTTAATTGTGTCTTTCATCTTTACTGTCCTTTAAGCTCAAAAGTGTTAAGTCCCATAGCTACCACATTATTTTCTTTACGCAATGCCTGGCATGTGAAGAAAATATCCCAGAGAGTGAAGACGGAATCAGAACTCATTTCCATTAAGTCCTCTTCCATCATATAGAGTGTACTCATGATAGTATTGAACCATCTTTGGTTTAATCCGGTTACCAACATAGTTTCAACATCCTCATATCTTTCGTTGAACGTATTGCCTTGAACCATTTTGAAGACTTCTATATATTCCCTTGCCATTGATTCTACCGCTTCTAGAGAAGTTCCATAGCAGGGGAATATAATTTTCCATTTATCTAAGCTCTTATCCTCTAAAAGGGATTCCAGCGCCTGAATATGCACATCCATAATCTGATTCCATATTTCTTGGGCAGATAGATGCCTTTGCAATTTCAGTTTAATACAGCCTCGGTTGATTTTCATCTTTATAATATTTCGTTATGCAAATATAATACTTATTATTATAATATGCAAATTAAATTCAGTGGTGTTGTATAGGTATATTCAACAAAGAACCCCGAACCCTTCGTGGATTCGGGGAATGAGAAGTTTCACTGATTGCCTATCGGTTTAATCCTCCTCTTTCTTTGCCTTCTTTTTCTTCTTCTTGTCCTTGCCTTCCTTGGCAGGTTTCTCGGCCTTCTTTTCCTTGGCCGGCTCTTCCTTCTTTGCCTTCTCCTTCTTTGGAACAGCAGTCGAACCTGAAGCCAGCTTTGCAGCATACTTCTTTCCTTCTGCTTCGGCCTTCTCCTTCGACATTGTCTTCAGAAGAGTACGCATCTTCTGGCGATACTTCTTCTTCTGGTCCGAAGTCATCTCCTTGCCATCTACCGTAGGATAGTCGTAGGCATTCGGAGTGCTGGTTACCTCTTCCTTCTTGGGATGGGCTTCCGGCTTCT
>ERZ857785.1656-NODE-1656-length-23018-cov-14.238514_pt1 | contig 23018 bp, 22 predicted proteins | sample MGYA00519763_ERZ857785 | MGnify/ENA primary metagenome ERZ857785 (study PRJEB31778, sample SAMEA3449365) | human gut metagenome | biome: human gut; feature: human-associated habitat; material: faeces | place: United Kingdom | collected 2010/2012 ...
ATTAAACAAAATAACCTCAGTGTTATTGTCGGCAATTATGGTTATAGGCATATTCGGCATTATACCGTTTGCCGCCGGTGCCGAAACAAGCGGCAGCTTTGAATATTCTGTATTAGATGACGGCACTGCCTACATAACAAAATACATAGACAAGGGCAGTAAAACAGTAGATATACCAAGCACTATTGACGGTTATAAGGTTACAGAAATAGGTAATTATGCATTTGAAGGCTGCACAGGCTTAACGAGTGTGATTATACCAAATAGTGTTACGAATATAGAGGGCGGTGCATTTAGAGGCTGCACAGGCTTAAAGAGCATAACGGTAGACAAAAATAACAAGAATTATATCTCTGTAGACGGTGTACTGTTTAACAAGAATAAAACCAAAATTTTAGGCTATCCAAATGCAAAGGGTTCATCATCATATGTAATACCAAGCAGTGTTACAGAAATAGGTTATTATGCATTTAGAGATTGCACAGGCTTAACCAGTATAACCATACCGAAAGGTGTTAAAGAAATACGTGATGATGCATTTTTTGGCTGCACAGGCTTAAAGAGTGTAACTATACCAAGTAGTGTTACGAAAATAGGCTATGATGCATTTTTTGGCTGCACAGGCTTAAAGAGTGTAACTATACCAGGCAGTGTTACAAAAATTGAGTATAATATATTTAGAGAGTGTACAGGCTTAACAAGTATAACTATTTCGAACGGTGTTAAGGAAATATATGCTTGTGCATTTTATGGCTGCACAGGTTTAAAGAGTGTAACTGTACCAAACAGTGTTACAAAAATAGGTGATGGTGCATTTTATGGCTGCACAGGCTTAAAGAGTGTAACTATACCAAGCAGTGTTACAGAAATAGAAACATATTGTTACGGATTTTATGGTTGTACAAGCTTAAAAAGCATAACAGTAGACAAAAATAACAAGAATTATACCTCTGTAGACGGTGTACTCTTTAACAAGAATAAAACCGAAATTTTGGTTTATCCGAACGCAAAGGGCTCATCATATGTAATCCCGAGCAGTGTAAAAAAAATTAGATTTAATGAATTCGGTGGTTGTATAGGATTAAAGGAGATAAGTATTTCTAATGGTGTAGAGAGTGTTGGCGATATGTTTTGGGGAATGGGTGAGTCACCACTTGGTAGTTTTCATGGCTGCACAGGCTTAAAGAGTGTAACCATACCAAGCAGTGTTACCCAAATAGGTGATTATGTATTTTTTGGCTGTACAAGCTTAAAAAGTGTAACTATACCAAGCAGTGTTACATATATAGGTGTGCATGCATTTGGATATACATCTAATGGTAATGGTAAAATTAGCGGCTTCACCATATACGGCAAAAAAGGGACGGCGGCGGAAAGGTATGCAAATGATAACGGCTTTAAGTTTGTTGAAGGCACAGCACCTGCAGAGCCGGCAGTACCTACAGGGGTAAAGCTGAACCAAAGCAGCCTAACGCTTGGCAAGGGCGAAAGCTATGGTTTGATAAGCACGGTTTTGCCGGCAAACGCTAAAAACAAGACCTGCACCTGGTCTACAAGCAACAGCAGTGTAGCTACAGTAAGCAACACAGGCAAAGTAACAGCTAAAGCCACAGGCACAGCCGTGATAACTGTAAAAACAGTCAACGGCAAAACAGCCACCTGCAAGGTAACGGTAAAGCCGGCCCCAACAAGCGTAAAAATTAACCCAACAGCTCTAACACTTGGCAAGGGCGAAAGCTATACAATAAGCGAAAGCACAAGCAAGGGCAGCTACGCAAACGGAGCAAACCTAAAGTGGACAAGCACAAACACAAGGGTAGCAACAGTACAAAAGGGCAAGGGCAACAAGGCAGTAATAAAGGCAGTAGGCACAGGCACGGCAAATATAAAAATAACCCTGTTCAACGGCAAAACAGCCACCTGTAAGGTGACGGTAAAGCCAGTTCCTAAGCCAGCTGACCCGCACGAGGGTAAGACATATCATGAAGCGGTAACCAAGAAGGTATGGGTAGAACCTGAATACAAGACAGTAAACCACCCAGCTGTAACTAAGAAAGTAAATCACCCAGCGGTAACCAAGAAGGTATGGGTAGACCCAGTAACCCACGAAGAACCAGTCTATGGCACCACATATGTTTATATCTGCAATCAGTGTGGTGCAGAGTTAGCAGATGCTGACGCGAGAAAATGGCATTTCCTTGACAGTGATACCTGTGGATCCTATAAAGCAGTTGGTAAAAAAGTCCAGACTGGAACTAAAACAGTTACCGACAAGGAAGGCTACTATAAAACTGAGACTGTCAAAGACGCTTGGACAGAAACAGTTGTTGTAAAAGAAGCTTGGACGGAGAAAGTTCTTGTTAAGGAAGGTTACTATAAGACGGTAGTAGTAAGAGAAGCAGGTTGGTATTAATATAAATCAACTTTCTAAATAAAGATGAAATGCCCTCAGAGATTAAGTTCTTTGAGGGCATTTCTTATGTATATATGATGGATTTGTTTATTATCAACTTGTAATAGTTACCTTATATGTATTAAAATTGATACTACAGAGATTTAGTTCTCTGTAGTATTTCTTTTTATTCTGAATAGGGTAAATCTGTAATTTACTTGGCAGAATGGTTCTTACTTTAAGAGTTTTAATTAACTCGCTTGAAAATTGTATATATTATTAAATTGTTATGCGTTTACTCGGTATAAACCTTTTATCAAGATTTATCATATAGATACTTGATTCTTAGGAGGTGGAATTATGATGTACAAGCCAAATCGTGCAAGAGACCGACGCATTTGGTTTTTCTCAGCGGACCTGATTACATAAATCATATTATTCGGGATTTCGGAAGTGATTTTTATAACAAGATCAAGCTGATGATAAACGGGTTGTCTGTTGATACGCCTGCCGTTACAGGAAGTGATTATAATCTTTCAAAAGAGGATATTCACAATTTGTTTGGGATCAACGGCTACGATTCGGGGATAAAAATATTGTACGCCTATCATCCGTCTGCGCACATTCTTAATGGTGAACCAAGAAAAAACTATAATGCAATTATTGAGGGTTTTATTAACCAGGAGTCTTTATAAATGAAATTTGTTATTGCCAAACCGGTAGCCAAAATGAGCGCGGGAGATTTGTTTTACTCCGCACCGAGAAAAAGTGAGATCGACAAAGCTTGCGATGAGCTTTTTCAAATATGCTTAAGAAGGGCTGATAGAGAATTCCCTCGTCATTCTGATTATCCGGAACGCAATGGAATGGTTCCGCAGGTTGAAAAAGAGTTGCGGATGATTCAGAACAGCGAGCTTGCGTTTGTTTTGCTTGTGATGCACGAAATTGTATTACTTTCCAAGGAGCTGGGCTACCCGACCGCAATGCTTGGAATTGAAGCCGGACTTATTGTTGCTTATCTGCTGGGAATGTCCAATGTAAATCCCGCACAATACGGATACAGTACCTTGCAATCCGATATGGCAATTGAATATGTATATTCAGAGCATTTATCGTCTTTTGAAATGAGAATTGCCGAGCCTGTTCGGGAGCATATTCAGCATCGACTGAATAAAAGATTTAACGAATGTGATGTTTATCCGAGGATATATTCAAGAATCCGCTTGCCGGAATTTCATCAGTTAGAAGAAATAGGAAAGCTTTCGGCAGAAAGCGGTGAGGATTTCTACCAGGTAAATTTAGAGAATCCCGGACTGATCGAGAAAGTAAACAATGATATTTGCAAAAAACATTTTCATTGTGAGCCGTACTATTCGACACCGAAAAGTTCGATAGAATTAGCAAGAGTATACGCCTATTCCCGGTGTTGGACGGAAAGCAAGGATAACTATGAAGCAGTTAAGGACTATGTGTTTCAGGATGATACATACAGTGAGTTAAGAAAATCCGATGATTTTTGCGATGATATATTTTCAATTATACGTAATTGGGATAAAGGAGCAGAAAAAGAGTTAATTATTCGTATCTTAAAGGAATATGGAGTCGATGAGAAAGCAATTGCTGTATATCGGGAATTGGAAAACCAGTGGGATTCTGCTTCTTGCCTTGCTGAAGTGAATATACTGCTCTTGCATAAATATTTTCAGGAGAAACATTTGTGAAACGAAAACCCGAAATTCGAGTAATGTCAAGGTTGGAAGCATCCAACTTGAATTGCTTGGTGTGATGAGTTTTTTGTCGTGACATAATGAATTCCTCCTCTTTTTTATTATACAACACTTAAAGGGGATATCTCATTTTGTTTTGTACTATTTAGATGCTAACACTAAAGAACGTGCTAAACTAAATCTGAAATTAATGGAATTTATGTAGATATAGTTGCATGTTAAAATAGACCTATGCAATTATATCTATGATCTATCAAATGATTTTAAATAAAGAAGATAAGAAAATCCCCTATCATTATTCAACACTGATAGGGGATAGTTACTATTAATCTTGGTACATATCAATTAATTCATTAAGGATATGATAGGCTTTCTCTTTGTACAGGTCATTGTTTTTTGACCCTTTAAATTTTATACCATCGATGTCTATATTGCCTAGACCCTGTGCGAGATACTCATCAACTTGTTTTCTGGCAGTGTTGGCTGCATCGTGTCCGAGATTTAGTTCTTCTTGGAATTCTTTACCCCTCACCTCGAACATATGAAGAAGTGTGGCTAGTCCATGCTTTGGTGACTTTTCACTCTGCAACATGAGTAATGCTACGAGTTTATCAAGAATTTCTTGTAGCTGTTCATTTTTTGCACTTATCTCATCCGGTGATGGAGTAGTAGCAAGGTTTAGCTCGTAATCATCTTGTAGACTGTCTAATGATACAGAGTGTATGGTAGAGTTTGCTATGGTGGAATTGACCTATCAAGTACCACAGATATGACAGCATTTGTACTTGTGTTTCCACCACTTGATGAGGATGACAAGTACATCATACTTCCATACTTTTGGTTACCGGAAGATACACTTGCAGTTAGAGTAAGGAGAGACCATGTACCATATGATATATGGGAAAAGGAAGGCTATGTAAAGACAACAGAGGGTAATGTTATACATTATGGATACATTGAAAAGTTCATAGAAAAACTTGGTGAGAAGTTCAACATTAGAGAGATTGCCTTTGATAGATGGGGTGCTGTACAAATGGTTCAAAACCTAGAAAATATGGGCTTTACAGTTGTACCCTTTGGTCAAGGCTTTAAGGATATGTCACCACCAACAAAGGAACTGATGAAACTAACCCTTGAGCAGAGAATAGCACATGGCAATCACCCGGTTCTTCGTTGGAATATGGATAACATATATATTAGAACAGACCCGGCAGGAAACATAAAGGCAGATAAAGAAAAATCCACAGAGAAGATTGACGGTGCAATAGCCACAATTATGGCACTTGACCGAGCAATTCGCTGTGGAAATGATAACGGTGCATCAGTTTATGATGATAGAGGGTTGTTGTTTATATGATACTTTAGTATATTTAACCTTCATAAATCGGTCTTTCCCTTTAAACAACCCATAAATTAATGGAAAGAATATAAATTTAAGCTAAAGTATCTGTTAATTAATAGGTACTTTTCTTTTACTCAAAATAAAAACGGAGCCTTTGCATATACAAAAACTCCGTTAAATTAAATTTATTCTTTTGAACTAATCATATTTTCTATGTCACGACCACCATATATTATACGGACAATGGTAACAGTATTTTTTCCGTTGTCAACAAGATAAAAAACAATAAAATTATCTATTGATAGTTGGTGCATCTTCAATGAATGCCAAGGTTCCCAATCAACTAAAATATATCTTGACGGCATAAATTCTAAAGAACGAATACCCTTTCGTATTTTGTTGATTTGACTTTCAGCATTTTCTGTTTGTAGAAGTTTATTTGAAATGTAGGAATAAATTTCTCGCAAATCATTTAGTGCATCTTGTGAGTAATGAATTATATATTCTTCTGTCATATGCCAAATTCCTTTGCAAGTGCCTCATCAACTTCATTTGCAGAATACACCTTCCCTGCTTTGATAGAGTCCATACCCTTTTGAAGCTCAGCATTTATCTGTTCTTTACTCATTGAACCTAAAGCTAAAGGCTTTTCAGTAGGAAGTCGCAAATCAAATGGTATTCCATTTTTTAATATAATCTGACTATAAAGCATTTGAATTGCACTTGATGGAGAAATTCCCAGCTTAGATAAAATCTCCTCTGCATTTGTTTTTAGGTCAGTATCTATTCTTGCATATACGGCTGATGTATTTGCCATAGTATCGCCTCCTTTACTTTATTATACTTTTATTTACTTGCAAATGCAAGTATTTGCAATATATTATAAACAAAATTTTATTATTTATTTATTGAAAGGACTTGTTATTTATGAAACTTTTAAGTGGTCTATTCCGTTCAAGGGACAAGCCGAGAAACTCTACATTGGGAAGTAGTTACAGATTTTTCTGTGGCCAAAGTAGTTCAGGAAAATGTGTAACTGAAAGAAGTGCAATGCAAATGACTGCTGTTTATGCTTGTGTGAGAATACTTTCAGAAGCAGTAGCAGGACTGCCACTTCATTTATACAAATGGGGTGATTCGGGTAGTAAAGAAAAAGCTGTTGAACACCCACTGTATTTTCTTTTGCACGATGAGCCCAATAAGGAAATGACTTCATTTATCTTTAGAAAAACATTGATGACTCATTTGCTTTTGTGGGGTAACGCATATGCACAGATAATAAGAAATGGCAAGGGTGAAGTAACTGCCCTTTATCCTTTAATGCCCAATAGAATGACAGTCGATAGAGATAAAAACTGTGAGCTTTTCTATCAATATACACTTAGCTCTGATGATGTTAGGTCAATGAAGGGTGCTAGTGTAAGGCTAAGTCCATATGAGGTTCTACATATTCCGGGATTAGGTTTTGATGGCCTTGTGGATTATTCACCTATTGCTATGGCTAAGAATGCTATTGGACTTGCAATTTCTGCTGAGGAATATGGTAGTAAGTTTTATGCTAATGGTGCATCTCCCAGTGGTGTGCTTGAACATCCCGGTACACTAAAGGACCCGTCAAAGGTAAGGGACTCTTGAAACTCTGCCTTTGGTGGCAGTGCTAATAGTTATAAGATTGCAGTCCTTGAAGAAGGGCTAAAATATACACCAATATCAATTTCACCTAATGAGGCACAGTTCCTTGAAACAAGAAAATTTCAGATTAATGAGATAGCTAGAATTTTCAGAGTACCACCACATATGGTCGGTGACCTTGAAAAGTCCAGCTTTTCTAATATAGAGCAACAGTCACTGGAGTTTGTTAAATATACTCTTGAACCTTGGATTATTAGATGGGAACAGTCTATTTGTCGCTCACTGCTTAATCAAGAGGAAAAGGGTAAGTACTTTGTAAAGTTCAATGTTGATGGACTTTTAAGAGGTGACTATCAAAGTAGAATGAACGGCTATGCAACTGCAAGACAGAATGGTTGGTCTGCTCCAAATATCTATTACTATCTTAATGACAGCGACACGGGACCTGCTTGGCCGGGTTCAGCTATGACAGAGGTTTCTGACGGCTGGTATGCTTATACAATTACAAAATATGCGTCTGCAAAGGTTATGTTTAACGATGGTACAAATCAGATTCCAGCACAAAATCAACCGGGTCTTGACGCAACCGGAATAATGTGGTATAAAAACGGTGTATGGTGTGACATGACAACCGACACAGACGGTGATGGTCTGCCTGATTATAGAGAGCTCATAATCGGTACAGATATAACTAAAGTTGATACCGATGGTGACGGTCTGCCCGATGGCTATGAATTTTATACGCTCGGCACTGATCCGACACTCTCCGACAGTGATGACAACGGCATAAACGATGGTAACGAGGATGCAGACAGTGATGGTTTGACAAACCTTCAGGAATACCAACTTGGAACAGATCCATTTATTGAAGATACCGACGGCGATGGTCTTTCTGATTACGATGAAGTTTATGTCTACTTGACCGATCCTTTGAGTGCGGACACTGATGGAGATACTCTTTCCGACTTTGATGATATTGCATTAGGTTTCAGCCCATTACTTCAAGATACCGACGGCAATGGTATTCTTGACTGCGATGAGGTAGTTGAACAAAGCCTCAGCTCCGAAAGAATTGATGATACTCTTTTGACGGATAATTATGCTGTGCCTACAGCACTGATCGTTTCCACAAAAGGAAATATCAACAGCAATACAAATATTTCTGAGTATGACGGGTATCTTAGAGGCGAGGAACGTGAGTATGTCGGCAAGCCCATTGAAATAATGGGCAGTAACTTTGAAACAGGAACGTTGACTTTCACACTCAGTGGGGACTACATATTAAAAAATTATACAACACCTGACGGTGTATCAACAAATGGCTTGTTAATTTGCTATAACGATGGAGAAAACACTGTCCCTCTTGAAACAACCTATAATGCGGAAACCAGAACCATAAGTGCAGATATATCTGCCACGGGCATATACTTTGTTTTTGATGTTATGCAGTGGATTGAAACACTTGGTCTTGAGGCAACAGAGGCACCTGCTGAAATTCAAACCCTTTCATTAGCAGATGATGCTCTTTTATCAGCAGTCGATACAAGCATAGCAACAGTGAATATAAAAGGGCAAGCAGATATTGTTTTTGTTATAGATACAACCGGCTCTATGAGTTCAGCTATAAGCAATGTTAAAAACAATATCATAGGTTTTGTGGACGAACTTGATGATGCGGGTGTAAAGGTTTCCTTTGCTCTTGTTGATTTCAGAGATATTACATGCGATGGACAATATTATACACATATAGTAGATAATACCAATTCAAATTGGTTTGCCAATGCTGAGGAATTTAAGAGTAAAGTTGCTTCCTTATCTGTTGACGGTGGCGGAGACACACCCGAAACACCGATAGACGGTCTTGAAATGGCACGCTGCCTGGATTGGAGAAACACAGCTCAAAAATTCATTATTCTTGTTACGGATGCCAATTATAAAACAAACAATAATTATGGCATAGCATCTATGAATGAAATGGCTGAGCTTTTGGATGCAGATGGTATCAATGTATCGGTTATTTCTGCAACAGGCTATCAATCCATATATCAAACCCTGTATGAAAGTACCGGTGGTGTTTTTGCCAATATATACGGGGATTTCAAATCAGAACTTTTAGTTATAGCGAATAAAATCGATGAAGAAACCAATAACGGTTATTGGGCAGCATTAAACGGTCTTATTCCAAAGATAGTAAAATTAGATGAAGAACCGTCTCCTACAGGAACAGCCGATACAGACAACGATGGCTTGCTCGACAGAGAAGGACTGAAAAGCACATGGCCAACAAAAATCGTTGATGTAAATGACTTTTATTGGATATTGATGAAACCACAGTTGGATATGGTTGAATATACATATCCGTCTATAAATGTTTATGATTATTATTCTGATCCAACTTTACAAGATACTGATAAAGATGGTTTAGATGATCTACTGGATAATGCACCATTAAATCCCCTTGTCCATGCTTTTGTTATATATGAGACCCAAAAAAATGATACCGATTTAAAAGCGATGTCTTTTAATGAAAGACCCGAAGATTATCAATATGCTGATAAGTCACAAGATGAATTAAGAAGCATGCCTTGGATTAATTGGTCCGATTTTTTCTTGGTAAGTGTAAATGATTATAAATACTCTTGGCAGGAGTTAATGAAAATGTTTTCAACAGGGGATATGCAGGATGTTGCATTAGATATGGTGGAGCATTTTATGAGTGGTTCCGGAGAAGATTATCATAATAATACATTATCTAAGGAAGTTGAAGATCATGAAAATACAGAGACTTATGTAAATGAAATTTCTGAGATATTTGAGGATCTTATAAAATCAAACAATGGAAATATAGCATCAGTTAAATATGATAAAAATAATCGAGATGATTCTTCAATGGTTAGTAAAATGAGGAATAAGGTTAACGAACCAATATATAATGATTATTTTTCTGGATTAGGTATATGTGTTGATGGATTATACGGTAACAGAATAGAAGTTACATCATATGAATTTGATGGTGTAAACTATAAATATACCTTACATTTTACAATGTATGATATATTTGGTCTGGATAGCAGTGATATTACAGACAATTATATAAGCTTTGCCCCCCCTTTGGCATACTTGCTGGTTTTAGAGCATGGTACATTTTGCAGCATTATGATGAATATGCTGGGAAATATCAGCCTTTTATTTCATATATGGAGTTTGATAAAACATTCGAAGGAACAATTATATGAAAAAAAGAGCGCATATTATATCTATAGAAGGAACAATTATATGAAAAAAAGAGCGCATATTATATCTATAGTGTGTATTTTTGTTTTATGCATATTGTTGATAGTTTGGTATATTTCCACCTGTGTGGGACCGATTATTTCGTATGATCCTGATAAATTGCTGAACTATGAGGATGAATATACTCAAATCGCTGAGTTATGTTATCAAGATTACTTACAACTGAGTGAGAACGATAATATAGAATATTCAGTATACCTATTTAATCTGGATAAAAAGAGACTTACATCTTACAATCCTGAAAAACATACCATTTCACTTACTGATGAGAAATATCAAGCCTTAAAAACAATATATGATAATTACCGTCTGGATAAACATGACTTGGATTTTATTGGAGCATGTGATAATTTTGTATCGTTTGGTATAGCCAATGGCAGAGCCTCATTCATCTATTCTGTCAACAATGAGAAGCCAAACTTTGTAAACCGTCCCGATGATGATTATAAAAGTATTTGGGTAGAAAAAATTACCGATCATTGGTACTATGCATGTGTACAAAAATACGAATAACTTTCTGTTAGATGTTATGCCAAAAAGTGGAATCTTAATTTGCGGTTGGGTATATTGATTTGTCGGGTTACGTTGATGTATATGAACAAGTTAAATTATCAGAAAATCTGAAGAAAAATATTGATTTAGAAGAAATGCAGAAATTATATCATAATTTGATTTTTGATAATAAAAATAATTACATATGGTTTGTATGGAGTGACTAATATGAATAATTTAAAACAGTATTATATCACATTAAAGCTCGTTTCTTTTTTGCTCTGTTTTTCAGTACTGCTATATTTTTGCGGTTGCTTTAGTAACTCCTATTATTATCCTGATGTAGCTAAAGATGCATGTTTTGAAGTATATCATGCATTACTTGATGGTGATAAGGAAAAACTGAAAAGTCTGCTGTGTGAAGATCTTCAGAATCAGGATGATGTTGACGAACAAATAGATGCATTTATGAATGCTATCGGCGGCAAACTTGTTTCGGCAGACGAGGATAGTTACCACTACGATAAGCTTGGTGCTTCAAGAGATTATGGTGAAACTGATGAATATACCATTTTAAATACTTATTCTGAGTTAAAAAACATAGATGACAATAATAATAATAATTATGCATCCTTAGGAGTAGCTTATTTTCATTATAATAAAAAGAAGCCCGGAAAATTAGGAATATATGCTATCGATTTGTCAAAGGATGGTTCGTACAGAACATATGCTATAGCACATAATGATCACAGGTGATGTTTGTTTTAAGGCAACAATCGTGATCATATCTGTTTTATATTAATGAGGCGGCCTGATATGAAAAAAAGTTTTGTTGTTTTTATGACCGTGATCGTCATATTTTTGTTCTCAGCCTGTGTAAAACATGAAGATTATTCAGACGAAACCAAAAGAATAACAATGGATGTATACGATTGCCTTTTAGAAGGCGATTCAGAAAAGCTGAAAAGTTTATTTTGTGAAAAAACAAGAAATAGTCCTGACTTTGATAGAAAGGTACAGGATTTTATGGATGGCATTGGTGGATGCATTTCATCCGGAAATGTTGATGGATATCATTATGATGTTGCAAGCAGAAGAAGAGATAAGGGAACAGACTTTGGCGACTATGATTTTTTACAGACACTTGGAATGATTGATAACATAACAGACAATAACGGAATAAATTATCATCAGTTAGTAGTATCATACATTTACCGAGATACAGATGACCCTGATTGTGTCGGGCTGTATTCTGTCGGATTGTCAGATATCAAAACTCATTATTCTGCCTATTTAATTCATCCTGAAGAAGAAGCTTATAAAGGTCATTGAGAAAAAAACTATGTATGTTCTTGAGTGTATATAACTGAGTTCGATTATTGTCGTTAGTCCCCCAATTCGACGAGATTTGCTATGCTTGGGTATTTCTGTTTTTCCCGATAAATAGTTTACAGTATCATCAGTCATAAATACCTGTATAGAACTGAGAAAAACTGTAAATAACTAAATTCAAAGCCGACAAATAGCATTTTGTTATATGTCGGTTTTACAGTGACGATGTAGCACTCGGTTTTAGTCCGTTATTGCAAGACACAGACGGAAACGGTCTACTTGACTGTGATGAAAAAGTTCAGCAAAGCTTTACGCAAGAAATAAAGTGCGAAGATAAGCCGCAGGTAACCGATGTTTCTGTTTCGTTTAACGGAACAGGCAACATAAATTCTACTACAACAGTTACAAGCATATATAATATAGATATGCTTTCAACAAATCTTATAGGATTGGTTGGGGCACCTGTCGAGATAGAAACTGAATCGAGCTTTGATGAAGCCGTCATAACATTTAAAGTTGATAAAAAAATTATGGGATATAGTATATAAAAATAAAAAAGAAAAAATGTCAAGTAAGGTATTAGTACATGAATATTTTTTCATTATATCATCATTATGTTTTTGGTATGATTCAACAAGATGGCATTTAACTGCAAATACATACCCAAAACAAACTTATAATAGCATACTTATAATAGCATACTTATGCTCGAATATGGCAAAATCGGGAATGAATCCTACGACGTTACAGTACCTTATGGGGCATTCGGATATATCGGTTACAATGAATGTGTTCATACATATCGGATTCGATAATGCAGAGGAAGGATTGAAACGGATGGAAGAGTTTAGAAGGGCACAGGCGGAGGTTAAACAGAAGAAAGAGAAACCTATGTCGCAGAAGATGTTTAAGGTAGTTTAATATGGAAAAGAGATAATGCTCCGGCTTAGGCTGGGGTGATTTTTTGTGGACAAAACCGGCTCTTTCTGATATGATTAGTATGTATGCAGATTCGGTTACCAATATTAAAATGTCAGGCTACCAATGGTAGCACTTTTTAAAGGAGGTAGATGATTATGAATCATTACGAAGAAGGCATTAATGCAATGTGGGAAGAGGTGGAAGGCAAAAAGCCTGAATCAATTCATCAACCATCAGACAAAGAACGATGGAAAGAATTTCTGGAGAAATACAGTCATAGCGGATATCTTGTCCAGTCAGAGTTTGGTGCTATTGATACCACAGATGATGCGATGAAAGATGTAGTGGGTGGAGAAAACTTATCGTATGAGGAATACCTACAGGTACTTTTTAATTCCAGAAACATCATAAGGCATTGCTTTGAGTATTGCTATTACAGCAATGCTTGGTGTGACTTCAAAGGTCGGATTAGCAGATTTGATAAAAAGAAAGGCAAGGTCATATTCAATTGCATCTATGTATCTGGCGGACTTATGGATGGTGATTGCTACGAAGGTAAGGAAGACCATGTCTGGATGGATAGTGAGCCTTTTGAAGAATATCAAGTGGGAGATTGCTTATCCTTTGGGGGCGAGATATATCGTTATCTGAAAACAAAAAATGGTAAGCAGATATCATTTGGAATAAGAGAGCCGTATGATATTAAAAAGATTGAATCTTATGAGTTGCCTACTGATGATGATATGCTTATGCAGGCTGTAGATCAAATGATATGTGAAGTCTGTATGTTTAATGAACACTGTTACATGGGAATGTGTATAGCTAATGAGGAATGGCGAGAAGGAATGCGAAAAACTTTATTTAATGCTGCAAAAGGAAACAAATAATTTTTTTTATGATTACAGGGGCAGGCAACAATTGATGTTGTCTGCTTTTTTGAATGGAGCATTACTGCAACTTTGACGATTACAAAAGGATGATAATGAAAGGATTACAATAATGGATAAAGATGCTAATTATGAGATAGTTTTTTAAACACAGAAAAGATATCCTATCTGGATTTCATAACAAGATTAATAGAGATACATCGAGAATGTAATCATGAATATTTGCATATTTTGCACTCGGTTTTTTCAATATTCTGTTTGCTTGGCTCGGTATGGTTGATTTTCTGTTGCCGCTCATACTCGCTGCATTTGGCGGTAACAAGTTTTTCTGCAACCACCTTTGCGGCAGAGGGCAACTCTATTGTAAGCTGGGCGGAGATCTCAAATGCTCCCGAAACAAGCCAACACCGAAATGGATGGCATCCAAATGGTTTCGATATGGTTTTCTGATATTTTTCCTTGCCATGTTCGGCAATATGGTTTTTCAGACCTACCTTGTGGCAAGCGGTTCGGAAAATCTGCGTGAAGCAATCAAACTGTTTTGGACATTCCGTATTCCGTGGGGATGGACATATTCGAGAAGTATATTCCCGGATTGGGTGGCACAGTTCAGCTTCGGATTTTACAGCCTGATGCTTACATCGCTTCTAATCGGTCTTATTGTTATGATTTTCTTTAAGCCGAGAACGTGGTGCGCTTTCTGCCCGATGGGAACAATGACACAGGCAATCTGCAAATTAAGGAACAGAAAAAGAGGTAAGTGATAACATCACAGAACTCTGATTTCAAATCGGTTAAAATAAAGACACAATAAAACAAAGGAGGACACGAAGATGTCTGTCATTAAAATTAATAAAGAAAATTTTGCAAGCGAAGTTTTGAATTCTAATAAACCTGTACTTCTCGATTTCTATGCCGATTGGTGCGGTCCTTGCCGTATGGTGGGTCCGATCGTATCGGAAATCGCAAATGAGCGAAGCGATGTTAAGGTCGGTAAAATCAATGTGGACGAACAGCCGGAGCTTGCGGCACAGTTTCAGGTAATGAGCATCCCGATGCTTGCTGTGATCAAAAACGGAAAGCTCGAGAATCAGGTCGTGGGCTACAGACCGAAAGAGCAAATTGAAGCAATGCTGTAAGGAGAAAAAGATGGGACTGTTTAATTTCTTCCGCAACACCGCCGACATCAACACCGGTGTTGCGGAATACGAAACAAACGATGGCGCTGTATTGCTTGATGTTAGGACGGCAGAGGAATACCGTGACGGGCACATTGACGGAAGCGTCAACATACCTCTTGATAGAATTTCTTCCGTTGAGAATACCGTCAAGGACAAAAGCACACCGCTTTATGTGCATTGTTTAAGCGGTGGTAGAAGCGGACAAGCTGTGTCCTATTTGAAGCAAATTGGTTACACAAATGCAAAAAATATCGGAGGCATCAGCAGCTATCGTGGAAAGGTGGTAAAATAAATGAAGGTTGTAATTATAGGCGGTGTTGCAGGCGGCGCTACTGCGGCGGCGAGAATACGCAGGCTTGACGAACAAGCGGAAATCGTTGTTTTTGAGCGTTCAGGATTTATCTCATACGCTAACTGTGGTCTGCCGTACTACATCGGCGGCACCATTGAAGATGAAAATGATCTAACCTTGCAGACGCCTGAAAGCTTTTGGAGGCGTTTTAGAGTTAAGATGAATGTTCATCATGAAGCTACGGCAATTCATCCTGACAGCAAAACCGTTACCGTGAAAAATCTTGAAAATGATAAAATCCTTACCGAGAGTTATGACAAGCTCTTGCTCTCACCCGGTGCTAAGCCGATAAAGCCGGGGCTTGACGGTATTGACAGCGATAAGATATTTGCCCTGCGCACCGTTGAGGATACGCTTAGACTCAAGAAATATACGGATGAGCATCAACCGAAGTCTGCCGTGGTAGTCGGCGGTGGCTTTATCGGAATAGAGGTTGCGGAAAATCTGCATGATCTTGGAATAGATGTAACGCTCGTGGAAGCGGCGGATCAGCTTATGGCTCCATTTGACAGGGATATGGCATCGTTTATTCATACTGAAATCCGCAAAAACGGTATCCATCTAATGCTTTATACTATGGTTGAGGGTTTTGCCGATACCGATTGCGGTATTGATGTGAAACTCAAAAATGCTCCGACACTTCATACCGATATGGTTGTAATGGCAATCGGCGTCGCTCCCGAAACCACACTTGCGAAAGATACCGGCATAGAACTTGGCATTAAAGGCAGTATTGTGGTCAATGACAAAATGGAAACATCTATACCTGACGTTTATGCTGTTGGAGATGCGGTTCAGATCAAAAATTTTGTAACGGATAAGGACACACTTATCTCTCTTGCCGGACCTGCAAACAAGCAGGGCAGAATTGCCGCCGATAATATCTGCGGCGGTGACAGCCATTATACCGGCGGACAGGGCTCATCAGTCATCAAAATATTTGACATGACTGCTGCCTCTACGGGTATCAACGAAAAAGCCGCAAAGTCACTTGGTATTAATACAGATAAGGTCATTCTTTCTCCCATGAGCCATGCCGGATATTATCCCGGCGGTAAGATTATGACCTTAAAGGTGTTGTTCGAGAAAGACACATATCGTCTGCTCGGGGCTCAAATTGTAGGCTTTGACGGTGTCGATAAGAGGATAGATGTGCTTGCAACCGCTATCCGTGCCGGAATAAAAGCATATGAACTTACAGAACTTGACCTTGCCTATGCTCCGCCGTATTCCTCCGCAAAGGATCCTGTGAATATGGCAGGCTATATCATTGAAAACATGAAAAACGGCATTGTAAAGCAATGGTATTATGAGGAAGATGAAACACTTCCCCGTGACGGCAGCATAACACTTCTTGATACACGTACACCAATGGAGTACAGCATGGGTCATGTGAAGGGATTTATCAATATTCCCGTTGATGAACTGCGTGAACGTATAGGTGAGCTGGACAGGAGCAAGCCTGTGTATGTTATCTGCCAAAGTGGATTGAGAAGCTATATCGCTAGCAGAATTCTAATGGGCAACGGCTTTGATGCCTATAACTTTGCAGGTGGTTTCCGATTCTATGTTGCAGTCCGTAATGATAAAGCGTTAAATAAAAAATCCACTCTCTGCGGAATGGATGATTAAAAGAACAGAAAAGAAAAAGCGTTGAGAATTCCTTTTTTGAGAAACTCAACGCTTTGTTTTATCAAACTATAATTTTTTCAAGTCCGTCTTTGTCTATAATCTCAATCGTTCCGCGGGAGAGTGATATAAACCCTTCGTTCACAAAATACTTTAGCATTCGTGTTACCACTTCACGGGGATTACCTAAGTGATTGCCGATTGTTTCGTGGGTGATTTTAAGAATGTTAGTGCCTTCGATGCTTGCCTCATTCAAAAGAAAATCTGCAAGCCTTCTATCAAAGCTTTTCCACATCACCTGGTCTATAAGCCACATTACATCTGAAAATCGGCTTGCCATAACTTCGTTTGTGTAATTGGCAAGCGGTGCAGAAACATCCATAATACTTTTGTAAACTTCTGATGGGATGACTAAAACCTCAGTTTTCTTTTCAGCAGTAACGGTAATATCAAACTGAATACTGTTCATAATACAAGACGCAGAGAAAAGGCAAATATCTCGCTCAAAAAGGCGGTACATCGTAATCTCTCTGCCATCATCAGATATAGTAAAAGCACGAATTTGACCGGAGAGCACAAGGAGCAGTCCCGTACAATTCTGCGAACCATTATGCAAGAGTTCACCCTTGCCGAATTTACGAACAAAAGATGAGCTTGTAAGCGTGTCTTGCTGTGATTTCGTCAGTTTATCAAATACAGGTAAGTACGTTAAGTAATTCATAAGCCGTGTCTCCTTTTTCAGTATTTTTAGTATAGCGTAATTTCAGGCATATGTCAATAATATTATTGACATATGCCTGAAACGGCACTATAATATATGGCGAGGTGATAAAATGTCAAGACCGACGAAGTGTCGCCGAGTGTGTTATTTTCCTGAAGTTCTTGAATTTTCTCCAACGGGAGCAGTGAGCGGGGAACCAATTGTTTTGACAGTTGATGAGTTTGAAACCATACGGCTGATTGACAAAGAAAACTTAAGCCAAGAAGAATGCGGGGCACAACTCGGCGTAGGCAGAACAACCGCACAGAAAATCTATGAAACCGCAAGGAAAAAGATAGCAGACGCACTTGTGCTTGGCTTCGCACTGAAAATTGAGGGCGGCGAGTTTCAGCTTTGTAGCGGCAGTACAGACTTTTGCTATAAAAAAGACTGCATCAAACGGCAAATTCAAAAAGAATACAAAACAGAAAAAGGAGCAAATATTATGAGAATCGCAGTAACTTACAAAAACGGAAACATCTTTCAGCATTTCGGTCACACCGAGCAATTCAAATTGTACGATATTGAAGACGGCAAGGTCATTAAAACAGAGCTTATAGATACCAACGGCTCCGGCCACGGTGCATTGGCCGGCGTACTCTCCGCTGTAAAAGCAGATGTACTTATTTGCGGCGGTATTGGCGGCGGTGCACAAATGGCGCTGGCAGAAAACGGAATAAAGCTCTACGGCGGTGTCAGCGGTAATGCCGATGAAGCGGTAAATGCTTTTGTTGCCGGCAATCTTGCTTTCAATCCCGATGTGCATTGTGAACACCACGATCATGAACACGGCTGGGAAACCCATATCTGCGGCGACCACGGCTGCGGTCACGGACATTGCGGGAAATAGTTGTTCTGAAAGCATTCTTCCCGTTAACTTATACCGAATGTGTGAAATCGGAGGTGTGATATGTCATTTTTTGAAAACACCCGCAACCCCGTGGGGCTTGGCGGAAAAATCATGGTTGCCCTGATGAATCTCGGTCACAGCCCCGTGGCACGGTGGGGACTTCGCTTCCTGGAGTTTACTCCGGATGCCAAAGTGCTGGACTGCGGCTGTGGCGGCGGGGCGAATATCAAAAGACTGTTGAAGTTGTGTCCGAAAGGCACCGTACGGGGAATCGACTATTCGCCCGTCAGCGTTGAGAAATCAAAAAAGGTCAACAAAGCAGCCGTTGCGAGGGGACGCTGCGATGTGCTGTGCGCGAGCGTGGCGGAGCTGCCGTTTGAATCGGAGCAGTTCGATCTGGTCACGGCCTTTGAAACCGTCTACTTCTGGCCTGATCTGCCGCGGTGCTTTTGCGAGGTCGGACGGGTGCTGAAGCCCGGCGGAACCTTTCTCATCTGCAACGAGAGCAACGGCGACACGGACAAGGATGAGAAGTGGACGGAAATCATCGGCGGCATGACCATCTATAAAGACACAGAGCTGAAAGCGTATCTGGAGCAGGCGGGCTTTCACGATGTTCAGATACACAAAAAGAAAAGTTGGCTATGCGTCACGGCGCGGAAACGGTGAAATTAACTTACAAAAACGGAAACATCTTTCAGCATTTCGGTCACACCGAGCAATTCAAATTGTACGATATTGAAGACGGCAAGGTCATTAAAACAGAGCTTATAGATACCAACGGCTCCGGCCACGGTGCATTGGCCGGCGTACTCTCCGCTGTAAAAGCAGATGTACTTATTTGCGGCGGTATTGGCGGCGGTGCACAAATGGCGCTGGCAGAAAACGGAATAAAGCTCTACGGCGGTGTCAGCGGTAATGCCGATGAAGCGGTAAATGCTTTTGTTGCCGGCAATCTTGCTTTCAATCCCGATGTGCATTGTGAACACCACGATCATGAACACGGCTGGGAAACCCATATCTGCGGCGACCACGGCTGCGGTCACGGACATTGCGGGAATCATTGAAAAATGTGATAACATCACAGAATTGTAATCTGAAATATGCTATTATTCAATTAAAGGGGGCGGCAATATGAAGCAATATATATGTACAGTCTGCGGATATATCCATGAAACCGAAGGCGAATTGCCCGATGATTTCAAGTGTCCGCTTTGCGGTGCAGGTAAGGATGCTTTTGTGCTGAAAGAGGAAACTGCTAAAGCAGAAGAAACCCTTGAAAAGCCGCATACAGAAAAAGAATTATCCCCAATGGAGATGAGTATCATTTGCTCCAATCTTGCAAGAGGGTGCGAAAAGCAGTATATGCCCGAAGAATCCGAGAGCTTTAGAAAACTCGCAGAATTCTTCCATCAAAAAGCAGAGCCGCACACACAATCGCCATTTCCAAGACAGAGAAAGATAGCAAGACAAAGCCGACGGAGGTTTCAAATCAAAGCTCCGTCGGCAATTTTCTATATGAGTTATACTTTATGATATGTAACTCTTTTCAGCTTTTTTGTGGAAAATACAATTGAAAGCTTATTGAATCACAATTATAATTGTGTTGATGATATAATAAAAACACATTAAATTGTAACTATAAATGTGAGATACACAAGATACAGCATATAAAAACCTGACAAAGTTATATATCGGGTATAATTGGCAGAAATCAATGACTGCAACTTTGTAGTTGAGGACTTGGAGACAGAAAGCTTGAAAAATCTATAATCACTTTAGCAGGATTCTTTCCGGAACGAAGGGTGATGATATAAAGAAAATCTGTTTTATTTTTTTACCATCACAACTGCCTGCTTGCCAAGCTCGTTGTAGCGTGTGTTTACAATGCTTTTTGAGTAGGCGATGCGTGAGTTGGTCCATGGATCGTTAAAGTAATAGAAGCTACTGTCATAGCCGGTAAGCAAAAGACAATGCTCGTTTGCAAGCCAGGTGTAGCTGCTGCCCTTTTTATATCTTGCGTTTTCGTCTGTGTAATTAACTCTCCAGGTTGTCGTTTTGTAGGAGGCGGTCATATATATTGTTGCCCAAACCATTACAGGCTGTCCTTGTGCAATGTACTTGCCGGCAAGATATTCAAGACTCTTTCCGCTGACGCTGACTGCCTTATAGGACTTTTTTGCCAGGTAGGAATTCATTGATTTTGCCATAACAGGTGCATACGCACCAAAGCTGTTGGTGGTATATGGCGATCCGATAAAAGCACAGTTTGGATCGGGCCCTTCAAGTCCGTATTTGCCGTAGCCAAGCGGTCTTTTAATAAGATATTTATCAGCAAAGGAGGTTTCTGATATATTATATCCATAGTAATTAAGCAGCATAACAGCACTGCAGGTTTCACAGCCCGTTGGAAGCTTTTGCTGACCAATTAACGGAACATTGGCAATTTTTTTGCTGCTTGGCATTATATATACCTTACAGATTGCTTTTTTACCGTTGCTGAGCGTGCAGCTTATTGTTGCCGTACCCACTTTTAGTGCTTTTACAATGCCTCCGCCTCTTGTTACAGTTGCTGTTTTTGCGTTGCTTGTTGAATACAGTCTGTAATATGCGGCGGTGTTTTTGGGAATACTGCTGTTAAGATCAAAGGCTTCACCTACATACATAACAATTTCCTTTGAATTTAAAGTAACCGACTTTGCCTGTGGCTTAACGGTGAATGTGCAAACGGCAGTTTTTCCGTTATAGGTTTTAACCGTTATCTTGGCTGTGCCGACAGCCTTGGCGGTAACAAGTCCGCCTGCTCTTTTTACATCGGCAGTTTTAGCGTTATTAGTGGAGTAGACTATGCTGTATGCACCGCAGCCTGACGGGAGGGAGCTGTTAAGATCAAACCTTTCGCCGATTCCCAGTGTAATTTGTTTTTTGTTTAGTGAAATGCTTTTTGGAGCCTTTTTAACATTTATGACACAAACGGCAGTTTTTCCGTTATAGGTTTTAACCGTTATCTTGGCCATGCCGACCGCCTTGGCGGTAACCAAGCCGTTGTCTTTTACTACATCTGCCACCAAAGCATTATTTGTTGAGTAGGCTGTATTATATGAAGCACAGCCTGACGGGAGATAACTGTTAAGGTTAAACTTCTCGCCAACGCCAAGAACGAGCTTGGTTTTGTTTATAACTATAGATGACGGGGCATAGCCTACAGTTATATTGCAAACAGCTTTGGTGCCGCCCGGGGTTTTGGCTGTTATTTGTGCTGTGCCTGTGCCTGCAGCGATAACCTCGCCTGTTTTGGAATCCACCCGAGCCACTAAGCTGTTATTTGACGAGTAGCTAATATTGCTTGCAATGCTGCCATCGGGCAGTGTACAGCATAGGGTATATCTTTCTCCTATGCCAAGTGATAGCACAGCTTGACTCAATGTCAAATATTTCGGCTCTGCTTTGGTGGGTTCTTCCTCCTCGACTGCAGGTATGCTGCTTAATTCTGTGCTGCTTGTGTTCTCTGTTGGCTGTACTGCCTGTACTGCCTGTACAGACCTTTTTGCGGGCAGTTCCTCTGCCAAGGCTGCAGTTGTATTTTTTGAACTGCTTTCTGTATCCACTGCGGAATAGCTTGTAACACATAGTCCAAGCATCATTATGAATACAAGTGAAATCGCAGTCAGCTTTTTTAGCTTTTTCATAAAAATCACCTAAATTAAAAATTATTATTACACTTATTATGTAATATACTGTTATTATATCATTTTATTTTTAAAACTTCAATACTAAGGAACGAAATGTTAAAGCCGTATATACTGATTTATAAAAGAGTTAATTAAATTGAAAGCTATTATTGGTGAATTTTATGAAAGATGATGAATACACTGGAATTTTAGAGTTAAGAGAGAAAATCAGCAACGAGAAAATTAATAAACTCCATACAAAGTATGATAAGCCATTTTTAGACCGCCGTTATCAAGTATATTATCAAGTTTGTCTATCAAAGGCAAAATTGCCCTTTTTTGGACGGACGGACAGACGGACAAAGCACAAAAAATTTAGAAGAACATTTGTTTTGTGAATTGACACTCTTTACAAATGGTGGAACACAGAAAAACAGCGAGTGCTGCGTAATGGCTGCACTCGCTATTTTTAAAAACGGCTCTCAAATTTTTTTAAAAAATTTTTCGTTTTGGGTGAGAGTTTTTTCGATTTTTTGTACCTATATAAGTGAAAGGG
>ERZ857785.1660-NODE-1660-length-22958-cov-8.922761_pt1 | contig 22958 bp, 19 predicted proteins | sample MGYA00519763_ERZ857785 | MGnify/ENA primary metagenome ERZ857785 (study PRJEB31778, sample SAMEA3449365) | human gut metagenome | biome: human gut; feature: human-associated habitat; material: faeces | place: United Kingdom | collected 2010/2012 ...
AACTGCCGATGTAGTTGCGCAGGAAGTCGAAGACCGGAATCACACACCAGCGGTTCACCCAGCCGAAGATACCCCATCCCAGCGGAATCAGACGCTCCATATGGAGGTCCGCACCGTTGTTGTCGGTGACTTTCTTCAGGATCGCATATTTGTTGGGACCGAAGTAGAATGCGAAATCATATCCTTCGACCTGCGCCGAGTAGGGCACGGCCATCTGTACGGAGAAACTCTTGAGCAGCTCCGAGCCGGGAGCCGCCGTATCGAAGGCCATGTTGGCGCTGGAGACGTTTTGCGGCGCGATGAAGACCGACGAGAAGAACTGCTGCTTGAAAGCCACCCAGTTCACCGCCGTCGATACGCTCTTCGACTTGGCGCCGTCACTCATGCCCAGCTCCTCGATCGAACTCTCGCCCGGAAAACGGTAGGCCAGCGTCGTGTACATGTTTTCGTTCTGGAAACCCTTCTCGTTCTGGTACGAGACATTCGACCAGTCGATGCCGATCAAAGTCTGGTTGGCCATCTGCGGGGCCATGTTCACCAGCCGGACGTTGAAATCCACGAGGTAATCGCGCTCCGGAGCCTGCTTATTATATATAAGGTACTCGTATTCGAGCCATGCGTTCTCCGCCACCGCAAGACGCATCGTCACACGCCGGGCATCGCCTGCCGTCTCCACGGGTTCGGCGCGGAAGACGTAATCCATCGTATTGACCTTGACGTTGTTCAGACCGTTCTTCACATAGAACGACATGTCGAACCGGGCGCTCGCAGGGTCCATCAGCTCGATCAGTTGGTCGCGCTGACCGCGGGGTGCGTACTTGGTATAGTCCTTGAGCGTCACGCCCGTGATCTGTCCGCCGCGCGTCGAGAAACGCACCGTCATCACCTCGTTCTCCACCGTAAACTCTTCGGGCTCGGCCTCCTGCGCCGCGGTCAGGTATTCGCCCATCGCGGCGATCCGACGCTGGCGCACAGTCTCGGCCATATCCGCCGCAGCTTCGGGCGCCGTCGCTTCTCCGGACGCCGCAACCGCACTCTCCGCAACGCCGCCCGCCGCGCTGTCCGCCGCGGGAACCGCGGGACGCGCAGCGGCGGCTACCGAATCCTGATAGGCCTGCCACGCGGCCATTTCCTGCTGATATTTCTCCTGCTGTTTGGTATTGACATAGGCGAATCCCAGAAAAAGGACCGCCACGACGACAATACCCAAAATTGTTTTTTTATCCATCTAAACGTATTTGCTTCTTACTTTGTGCGGTTATTACTTCTTTTCCCCGGCGTATTTGAGCGCCGCTCCGACGAACGCCACGAACAGCGGCGAAGGCTTCAGCACCGTACTTTTGTATTCGGGATGATACTGCGTGCCGACGAACCACGGATGGTTCGCCACTTCGACCACCTCGACCAGCCCCGTATCGGGGTTGATGCCCACGGCCTGCATGCCGGCGGCTTCGAACTGCTCCAGATAGTCGTTGTTGAACTCGTAGCGGTGACGGTGACGCTCCGAAATATTGAGCTTGCCGTACGCCGCGGCGACTTTCGAACCCTTCTTCAGCGCACACGGATAGGCGCCCAGACGCATCGTGCCGCCCTTGGCCGTCACGCCCTTCTGCTCCTCCATCAGGTCGATGACCGGATGCGGCGTCGATTCCATTTCGCTCGAATTGGCATCGGCGATGCCCAGCACGTTGCGGGCGAACTCGATCACGGCGCACTGCATGCCCAGACAGATGCCGAGGAACGGAATGTTGTTTTCGCGGGCGTAACGCACGGCCACGATCTTGCCCTCGATGCCGCGGTTTCCGAAGCCCGGAGCCACCAGAATGCCCGACATCTTGCCCAGCTTCTCGGCCACGGTTTCGGGCGTGATCTTCTCCGAATTGACATAGCGCAGTTTCACCTTGCAGTCATTCACGGCGCCCGCATGCACGAACGATTCGCAGATCGACTTGTAGGCGTCGGGCAGTTCGGTGTACTTGCCGACCAGCGCGATCTCGATCTTCTTCGAGGGGTGTTTCACCTTCTCGACGAATGCGCTCCACGCGGCCATGTCCGGCTCTTTGTCGGCCGTCAGGTTCAGTTTGTCCAGCACGACCTCGTCCAGATGCTGTTCGTGCATTTTCAGCGGCACTTCGTAGATCGTCGGCACGTCGATCGACTCCATCACGGCGTTGGCGTCCACGTTGCAGAACAGGGCCACCTTGCGGCGCAGGTTCACCGAAAGCGGATGCTCGGTGCGCAGCACGAGGATGTCGGGCTGCAAGCCGTTTTCGAGCAGCGCCTTCACCGAGTGCTGGGTGGGTTTGGTCTTCAGCTCGCCCGAAGCCGCCATGTAGGGGATCAGCGTCAGGTGCACCAGCGCCGTATTCTTATAGCCCAGCGAGTAGCGCAGCTGGCGCACCGACTCGATGAACGGCAGCGACTCGATGTCGCCCACCGTACCGCCGATCTCGGTGATGATAACGTCGTAAACCTTCTTCTGCGCCAGCAGCTGGATGCGGCGCTTGATCTCGTCGGTGATATGGGGAATGACCTGCACGGTCTTGCCCAGATACTCGCCCTTGCGCTCCTTCTCGATGACGCTCTTGTAAATCCGGCCCGTCGTGACGTTGTTGGCCTTCGACGTGGGCTGGTTCGTAAAGCGTTCGTAGTGGCCCAGATCGAGGTCGGTCTCCGCGCCGTCCTCCGTCACATAGCATTCGCCGTGTTCGTAGGGATTCAGCGTTCCGGGATCGACGTTGATGTAGGGGTCGAGTTTCTGAATGGTCACCGAATAGCCGCGCGCCTGCAGAAGTCGGGCTATCGAGGCCGAAATAATACCCTTGCCGAGCGACGACGCAACGCCGCCCGTAACAAATATGTACTTGGGTTTGGAAAGTTTCATTACGTTTATTACTATTTATTTTCGTTGTTTTCGTGATTCTCCTCCTGCGCCTGACGGTCGATCAGCTTCACTTTCTCGATCGCGGCGGCCATATCCTCACGGGCGCGCTCGATCTTGGCCTTCACGTCGGCGATCAGCGACTCGGCGTTCTTCGACTTGGCGAAGAAACCGATATTGTTCTCCAGCAGGCCGATCTCCTGCTCCAACTGGCGCACCTTGCCGTAGAGCCGTTCGCGCTCCGAACGCAGGCGGCTGCCGCCCGCCGACTTGAACGACGACACCTTCTCGCGGAAACGGTTCATCGAACGGTCGCGCTCGGTGCCGCGCAGCGTGTTGAACAGCGCATCGACGGCGGCCTTGTACTTCTTCTGCACGGCGTCCTTCTGCTTGATGGGTACGAACCCGATCTCGCCCCAGCGGCGCTGGAAGTCGCGGATCACGTCGTAACCGCCCGTCTTGACATCGGCCGCGGCCATCTCTTCCAGCAGCGCGAGCTTCTTCTTCAGATTCTCCTCGTGCTCGCCGTCCACGCTGGCGAAATGCGCGCCCTTGCGCTCGAAGAATTTGTCGCACGCCGCGCGGAAACGCCGCCAGATCGCATCCGAATGCCGGCGCGACACGGCGCCGATCTCCTTCCAGCGGGCCTGCAGGGCGATCAGCTCGTCGGTCGCCTTCTTCCACTCCTCGCTGTTCATCAGCGACTCGGCGGCCTCGCATATTTCGGTCTTGAGCTGCAGATTATGCTCCATCTCGGCCTTCACGCCCGAATAGAACTGACGCTTGGCCTCGAAGAACCTGTCGCACGCCGTGCGGAAACGTTCATATATGCGGTTGTTGTCCTTCTTGGGCGCGAAGCCGATGGTCTTCCACGTCTTCTGAATCTCCAGCAGACGGTCGCTGGCCCGGTTCCACTCCTTGCGGGTGGTGAGCGGCTGCGCGGCCAGCTCCTCGGTGGCGGCGCAAAGCTCCGTCTTCAGTTCGAGGTTGCGGACCTGCTCGCCCTTCAGCGCCTCGAAGTGCTCCTGATGCTGTTTGTTGATCCGGCTCGACGCCGCCTTGAAACGCTCCCACAGCACCTCCTTGTATTCGTTGGCCACGGGACCCGTCTCGCGCCATTCGTCGTGCAGTTTCTGCAGTTTGTGGAACGCTTCGACCACCGAAGGCTCCAGCACGAGCGCCTCGGCCTGCTCGCACAGGGCCACCTTCTGCTCGTAATTCTTCTTCAGGTCCAGATCGCGCAGCTCCTTGTTGATCTTGATGAAGCTGTAGAAATTCTCGACGTGCAGGTTATAGGTCTCCCACAAATCCTTGACGTTCTGCAGGGGCACGATGCCGGTCTCCTTCCAGCGCTGCTGCAACTCGCGGAATTTGGTAAAGGTATGGTTGAGCGTCTCGTCCGAATTGACCAGCTCCTTCAGTTCTTCGATAATTCCCAGCTTGACCTGCAGGTTCTTCTCCTTCTCGGCTTCGAGATTGGCGATGAACTCGTCGCGGCGACGGCGGTACTCCTTGAACAGCTCCTTGAGCTGCACTTCGACCCCGTCCACTGCCGGCGCGAAATCCTCTTCGGCGCCGCCCTCCTCGATGAATTTGCGGCGTGCGGCTTCGACCTCGGCACGGCGGATGCGGTAGAAGGCGATCTTCAGCGCCTCCACATCCCGGCGGATCGACTGCACGGGCTGCTCTTCGAGCATACGCATAAAGAGGGCTACCAGCTCTTCCTTGCCCTTCCCGGCAAACTTGTCCTCGGCGGACGGCGCTTCCTGGGCCAGTTGGTCGGCAGCGGCCTCTTCGGCCGTCTCGCCCTCCAGTTCCAGCCCGGCATCCTGCGCGGCGAGCGCCGCCTCCTCGTCCGCGAAATCCACTTCGGCACCGGCCGGCACGGCCTCCTCGCCGGATTCGGTCTCCACCGCCTCGGCAACGGGCTTGATACGGGCACGCTTCGCACGCGGCGCGGCCTCGGGTTCCGCCACGGGCTCCTCCGCCGCAGGCGCTTCAGCCACGGGCACCTCTGCCGCGGGCGTTCCCGCAACGGATTTTTCCGTCTCGGGTTCTTCTGCCGCGGGTGTTTCCACGACGGGTTCCGCCTCCGCTGCTGCGGAGGCCTCGGTTTCAGGGACTTCGGAAGTCACTTCGGAAGTTACGGTCTGCACATCTTCAGCAGCATCGCTGACTCGCTCCTCGGGAGCAGGAAGATTCGGATTTTCAGTAGCCATCTCAGTACACGTTTTTGATTTCCATATATACGGAAGTATATAAATCTCGCAAATATAACCATTTTTCCCGGGCTACCGAACGATTTAGCCGGAAATTTGCTAACTTCGCCCGAGATATGAGCGGCACGCAACCGCGCCCAATTGCCGCGTGCGATACAAAACCTGTCAACCGGAACCATGAGCCACCGCATCCTGCTTGTCGACGATGAAATCGACATCCTCGAATTCGTGAGGTACAACCTCCAGAAGGAGGGCTACGAAGTATTCACGGCGCAGAACGGCGCCGAGGCGCTGAAGGCCGCCGCCGAGTGCCGTCCGCACCTGATCCTGCTGGACATGATGATGCCCGTCATGGACGGTGCGCAGACCTGCCGTGCCATCCGCCAGGATCCGCAGCTGCGCGACACGATGGTGGTATTTCTCTCGGCGCTGGGCGAGGAGGATCAGCAGCTTACGGGCTTCGGTGTCGGGGCGGACGACTACCTCACCAAGCCGATCAAGATGAAGCTGCTGGTCAGCCGCGTGCAGGCCATCCTCAAGCGGATCGACGCCGAAACCGCGCCGGCGGAACCTGCCGCGGCAGGCATCGCCGTCGACCGCGAGCATTACACCGTGACGCGCGACGGCCACGAGATAGCCCTTCCGCGCAAGGAATTCGCGCTGCTCGACCTGCTCTATTCGTCGCCCGGGAAGCTTTTCTCGCGCGAAGAGATATATACGAAGATCTGGGGCACCGAGGTGGTCGTGGGCGACCGCACCATCGACGTGCACATCCGCAAACTGCGCCAGAAGATCGGCGACGAACGCATCGTCACCATCAAGGGCGTGGGCTACAAATTCGAACCCTGAGCCGGGCCATTCCCGGCGAATGAAACGCATATGGACGCACAGAACAAATACCGGCGCATCGTCATCAAGGTGGGCAGCAACGTGCTGACGCGCGACGACGGCCGTCCCGACACCACCCGCATCTCGGCCCTGGTCGACCAGGTGGCCCGGCTCCACCGCGCGGGCACCGAGGTCATCCTGGTTTCGTCGGGAGCCGTGGCCTCGGGGCGCAGCATCCTCGGGCAACGCGCCGGGAAGCTCGATTCGGTCTCCGCACGGCAGCTCTTCTCCGCCGTGGGGCAGGTCAAGCTACTCAACCGCTACTACGACCTCTTCAACGAATACGGCATCGTCTGCGGGCAGGTGCTCACCACCAAGGAGAGCCTCTCCACACGGCGGCAGTACCTCAACCAGCGCAACTGCATGGAGACGATGCTCGCCAACGGCGTGCTGCCGATCGTCAACGAGAACGACACCATCTCGGTCACCGAACTGATGTTCACCGACAACGACGAGCTCTCGGGGCTCGTCGCGGCCATGATGAACGCCGAGGCGCTCATTATCCTGAGCAACATCGACGGCATCTACGACGGCTCGCCCGCCGACCCCGCATCGCAGGTCATCCGCCGTGTGAAACCCTCGGAAGACCTCTCGCAGTACATCGACCCCGTACGCTCGTCGCGCGGCCGCGGCGGCATGGCCACCAAGAGCCGCGTCTCGTCGCGTGCGGCGGCCGAAGGCATCGAGGTCATCATCGCCAACGGCCGCCGCGACGGCATCCTCACCGACCTGGTGCTGACCGGCGAAGAGGTGCCCTGCACCCGCTTCGAACCGGCTCCGAGGGCAGCCTCGGGCGTCAAGAAATGGATCGCCAGCAGCGAAGGCTTCGCCAAGGGCATCCTGCGCATCGACCAGGGCGCCGCCGCAGCCGTCCGCGCCAGCAAGGCCGCCAGCATCCTCGCCGTGGGCGTCACAGCCGTCGAAGGCGATTTCGAACGCGACGACCTGGTGCGCATCCTCTCGCCCGACGGGGCACAGCTGGCCGTGGGACGCATCTCGTGCGACAGCGCCACCGCCCGCCGCAATATCGGACGCAAAGGGCTCAAGCCCCTCGTCCACTGCGATTACCTCTACCTGGAATAACCGATTATGGAATACGAATCCCTGTTCAAGGCCGCCCGGAAGGCCGGGACGGCGCTGGCCGACGTCGAACCCGAACGCCTCGGCCGCATCCTGCAACACGCCGCAAGGCTCCTGCGCGGGCATACGCCCGCATTGCTCGAAGCCAACGCCCGCGACATTGAGGCCATGCCCGCCTCGTCACCCATGCTCGACCGCCTGCGGCTGACCCCGGAGCGAATCGGCTCCATCGCCTCCGACATGGAAGCCGTATCGCACCTGCGCTCGCCTCAGGGCGAGGAACTGGCGCGCTGGACGCGCCCCAACGGCATGACCATCGTCAAGCGCCGCGTACCGTTCGGCGTGGTCGGCATGGTCTGCGAAGCCCGCCCCAATGTCACGGCCGACATCTTCGCCCTCTGCGTCAAGACGGGCAACGCCTGCGTCCTGAAAGGGGGCAGCGACGCCCGCCACTCCAACGAGGCGATCGCGGCGCTGCTGCACGAAGCGCTCGGCGCCGAAGGCATCGACGAAAACACCTTCACGCTGCTCCCCGCGGGGCACGAAGCCGTGGGGGCGCTGCTGAGCGCCGTGGGCTATGTCGACGTAGTCATCCCGCGCGGCGGGGCGGGGCTGATCCGCTTCGTCCGCGAGAACGCCCGCATCCCGGTCATCGAAACGGGCGCCGGCATCGTCCACACCTATTTCGACATCGACGGCGACCTCGAAAAGGGACGTGCCGTGGTCTGCAACGCCAAGACGCGCCGCGTGAGCGTCTGCAACGCCCTCGACTGCCTGGTCATCCACCGCGGCCGCCTCACCGACCTTCCGGAGCTGTGCGCACCGCTGGCCGGGGCGCATGTGACGGTCTACGCCGACGAAGAGGCTTTCGCCGCCCTCGACGGGCACTACCCCGCCGGGTTGCTGGAACATGCCGCCGAAGAGCATTTCGGCACCGAGTTCCTCGACTACAAACTGGCCGTCAAGACCGTCGCGTCGCTCGACGGGGCACTGGCGCATATCGCCCGCTACTCGTCGCGCCACAGCGAGGCCATCGTCACCGAAAACAAGCAGGCCGCCACGCAGTTCACGCGCAGCGTCGACGCCGCCTGCGTCTACGTCAACGTCTCGACCGCCTTCACCGACGGCGGGCAGTTCGGCTTCGGCGCCGAAGTGGGTATCTCGACGCAGAAACTCCACGCCCGCGGCCCGATGGGACTGCCCGAGCTCACGACCTACAAGTATATCGTCTCGGGCGACGGACAAATCCGCCAACCTTAAACCCCGATACGACAAAAAACCTCGAAAAAACGGCAGGAAAAATAACAATCCGTAAGCATTTTTTCTGTAAATTTGCATATCCTTAAAATTTGGCGTATATTTAACTTATGATTCGTGAACTTCTGGCCGTAGGATGCGGCGGTGCTGCCGGCAGCATCGTCCGTTACCTGCTTTCCGGCGGGATAATGGCGGGGCAGACGCTGCTGGGATTCCCGGCGGGTACGTTCACGGTCAATGCCGCGGGTTCGCTGCTGATCGGCATTCTGCTCGAAGCTACCAGCTCCGAGACACTCGGATGGCTGCTCATCGTGGGTTTCTGCGGCGGGTTCACCACTTTTTCGACCTTTTCGGCCGACGCGGTGCGCCTGCTGCGTGCGGAATGTTACACGGCGGCGGCGGCCTACGTGGGGCTGAGCGTGGCAGTATGCATTGTTTTTGCAGCCGCCGGCATGTGGATAGGAACGACATTTAGAAATTAACTATAAAGAGAAATGGTAATTTTGGTATTGAACTGCGGCAGCTCGTCGATCAAGTATCAGGTGATCGACATGGAAGCCGCATCGAGCAAACTGCTCGCGAAAGGAATCGTGGAACGCATCGGCCTGCCGGAAGGCGACCTCACCCATAAGCCCGTCGGCAAAGAACCGTTCGAGCTGCACCGTCCCATCCCCGACCACACCACCGGCATCAAGCTGGTGCTCGACGCACTGACCGACCCCGCACACGGCGTCATCGGCTCGCTCGACGAGGTGAAGGCCGTCGGCCACCGCGTGGCACACGGCGGCGAGTTCTTCCCCGAGAGCTGCATCGTGACCGAGGAGGTGAAATCCAAGATCCGTTCGCTGTTCGAAATCGCACCGCTGCACAACCCGGCCAACCTCGAAGGCGTGCTGTCGATCGAGAAAGTCCTGCCGGGCGTCCCGCAGGTCACCGTCTTCGACACCTCGTTCCACCAGACCATCCCGGCCGTAAACTACATGTACGCCCTGCCCCACGCCTATTACGACAAGTACCGCGTGCGCAAGTACGGCTTCCACGGCACCAGCCACAAATACGTGGCACAGACCGGCGCCCGGCTCGCGGGCCTCGACTTCGAGAATTCGAAGATCATCACCTGCCACATCGGCAACGGCGCATCGGTCACGGCCGTGCTCAACGGCAAGTCGCATGACACGTCGATGGGCTTCTCGCCCGTGGACGGGCTGGTGATGGGTACCCGCTGCGGCAACGTCGACCCCAGCGCCATCACCTTCATCGGCGAAAAGGAGGGCATGTCCTACGCCGAGGTGAACGAGATGATGAACAAGAAATCGGGCGTTTTGGGGCTCACCGACCTTTCGAGCGACATGCGCGACATCGACCGCGCCTACGACGAAGGGAACCCCCGCGCCATCCTCGCCCGCGACATGCACTACGGGCGCATCCGCAAATTCGTCGGGGAGTATGCCGCCGAAATGGGCGGCGTCGACCTGATCGTCTTCACGGGCGGCGTGGGCGAGAATTCGTGCGAGATGCGCGAGACGGTCTGCACGGGGCTCGAATTCATGGGCGTCGAGTTCGACCACGCAGCCAACAAGGGCGCCCGCGGCATGGACAAAATCCTTTCGAAACCCTCCTCGCGGGTCAAGGTCGCCGTCATCGCCACCGACGAGGAACTGGTCATCGCCACCGACACGTACAATCTGGTAAAATAAATAAAAGCACAACACCACAATGATCCAACATCTTACAGAAATCGTCGACGAGGCGAGAAAAAGGGGTAAAAAACGGCTGGCCGTAGCCTACGGCCAGGATTCGCATACGCTGGAAGCCGTCTACGAAGCCTACAAGGAAGGTATCGTGGAGCCCACGCTGTTCGGCGAGAAGAAAGTCATCGAACAGGTATGCGCCGAAAACGACATCGACATCAAGGCATTCAACATCGTCGACGAGGCCAACGACGTGAAATGCGTGCAGCAGGCCGTGGCCGCCGTCGTGGCAGGCAACGCCGACGTGCTAATGAAGGGACTGGTCTCGACCGACAAATACATGCGCGGCATCCTCAACAAGGAAGCCGGGTTGTTCCCCCCGAAGGGCGTGCTGAGCCACGTATCGATCGTCGAGATGCCCTGCTACCACAAACTGCTGGTCATCTCCGACGTCGCGGTCATCCCGCTGCCCGACTTCAAACAGAAGATCAAGCAAATCGGCTACCTTGCAAAAGTCGCCAACCTGCTGGGCATCGAAACCCCCAAGATCGCCTGCATCGCCCCCTCCGAGCAGCTGCTCCCCAGCGTCATTTCATCGACCGAAGGCGCCCTGCTGGCCAAAATGGGCGACCGCGGACAGCTGGGCAACGTCATCATCGACGGCCCCCTGTCGCTCGACGTAGCACTCTACAAGGATGTCGCCGAGCACAAGAAAGTCAAAGGTTCGTCCGTAGCGGGCGACCCCGACTGCCTGCTTTTCCCCAACCTGGAGTCAGCCAACGTCTTCTTCAAGTCGGTGACGCACCTCTGCGGAGGCGAACTGGCCGCCATGGTCGCAGGCACGAAGGTGCCCTGCGTACTGACCTCGCGCGGCGACACGAGCAAGACCAAACTCTACTCGATCGCACTGGCTTGCCTGGCCGTAAAACAATAGGCACACACCTACACCAACCTACCAACTACTAACCGGAACCGAATTTATGGGCTTCAAAATCTTAGCGATAAATCCCGGCTCTACGTCCACCAAGGTCGCCCTCTATGACGAGGAGCGTCCTTCGCTGGATCTGACCCTGCGCCACACGGCCGAACAGATCGCACGTTACACCAACATCATCGACCAGTTGGGCTGGCGCCGGGAAATGATCCTCACGGCGCTGTCCGAACACGGGTTCGACATCATGCAGCTGTCGGCCGTCATCGGACGCGGCGGGCTCGTACGCCCCATCCCGGCCGGCGTATACGAAGTCAACGAAGCCATGCGGCGCGACCTAACGAACGCCACGATGGAACACGCCTCGAACCTCGGCGGGTTACTGGCCGCCGAGATCGCCGCCATGGCGGGTGTCAAAGCCTACATCGCCGACCCGGTGGTCGTCGACGAGATGGAGGATGTGGCACGCCTGAGCGGCCATCCCGACTGCCCGCGCAAGTCGATCTTCCACGCACTCAACCAGAAAGCCACGGCACGCCTGCACTGCGACCGCATCGGCATCGTCTACGAAAAGGCGAACCTGGTGGTCGCGCACCTGGGCGGGGGCATCTCCGTCGCCGCGCACAAACAGGGACGTGTCGTCGACGTCAACAACGCGCTCGACGGCGACGGTCCCTTCGCCCCCGAGCGGGCGGGCAGCCTGCCTGCGGGCGAATTCGCCGACCTCTGCTTCTCGGGGCGTTACACGCGCCGCGAAGTCCAGAAAATGCTGGCCGGCCAAGGCGGGCTCGTTGCGCACCTGGGCACCAATTCCATGATGCAGGTCTCGGAGCGTATCGCGCAGGGCGACGAAAAAGCCCGGCTCGTGGCCGAGGCCATGTGCTACGGCATCTCGAAGCAGATCGGCGCCATGGCCGCCGCCATGTGCGGGCGGGTCGACGCCGTCATCCTCACCGGGGGCATCGCCCACAACGAGTTCGTCGTGCGGTACATCGAACAGCACTGCTCGTTCATCGCCCCCGTTTCGGTCTACCCCGGCGAGAACGAACTCGAATCGCTGGTCGCCAACGCACTGGTCGTCCTCCGCGGCACCATCGTCCCGAAGGTCTACGCCTGACGGGTAAAGGAGCTGCGCACGCGACGGAGCCGCCCGAGCGGCAGCGACCGCCAAGGCAGCAAGTCCCGGACACCGCATACGCCGTGCGAAACGGCGAACCGCGCGCCAAACAGAAACCGGGCTGCAAAACGGAACCGCGCCGCAACAGAAACGTCCGCCGGATATTGATCCGGCGGACGTTTTTCCTGTGTATATCCGGCAGTGACGGCCAGCCCGGGCAGCCGGCCTATTTGCGGATGAACTGGCGCCTGGCCAGTGCGACCACCTCGCGGAAGGCTTCGAGCCGGAACAGTGCAGAAAGCAGGACGTAGCTGACCACGCCCGCGGCGACTTCGGCCAGCAACCGCAACAACGCATTGCCCGGCACCGCCAGCGCCGTAACCCGCACAAGAGCGTACATCGCCCCGGCCACGAGCAGCATCGGCAGCACCGTGCGCACGAAGCGTCCTGCGCCGAATGACGTGAAACGGGTCGTGGCGAAGAAGTTGATCGCCATCTCGCAGAAGGCGATCACCACCAGCCCCCAGATGACGGCCTGGACGCTGACCGGAATCGTCACGGCGAACACCACCGACATCATCACTTTCTTGGCGACCTCCAGTTTTACGATCAGCGCACCGCCGCTCTTGACTTTCAACACATTGTAGGCCACCAATCCCAGCGGGTAAAAAAGCCCGGCCAGACATACCGCTTCGAAATAAGGCACCGTCGCCATCCACTCCCCGCCCAGGAAGACGGCGAACATGTCCTCGGCGATGGCCGACAGACCGAGCATCACGGGGAACATGGCATAGGCCACGACCATGACGATCTGCCGGTAACTTTCGGCCAGTTTCGGTGCGTCGTCCTTGATCTTGGCCAGCGCCGGGAAGGTCACGTTCTGCACGGCCTGCATGGCCGAAGTCGCCGGCTGGTCTTTCAGCTTGACGGCCTGCTCGTACGAGCCGAGTGTCTCCTGCGGATAGAGTTTCCCGAGAAATATCTGGGGCACCTTGTTATAGAGGGTCGAGATGAAATCGGTAGCCAGCAGGCTGAAACTGTACGGCGCCATTTCGCGCAGCGGCCGCCGGCTGCACTTCCCGCAGGGACGCCAGTCGCTCAGCCACCACAACAGCAAGGCCCGCACGGAGGCCTGCAATACGCGCTGCACCACGATGCACCAGATCCCGAACCCGGCCAATGCGAGGCCGATGGCCACCATCCCGGCGATGAACCACGAGGCGAAGGTGACCTTCGAGAGCAGTGCGAAGCGGAATGTCCGGACAAAAATCGTATTCTGGATCGCACATGCGGCGCTCAGCGGCAGTTGGAGGAAGAATACCGGTGCTATCCGCGTGATTTCCGGCATGTCGTAGAACCGCGCGATGCTCCCCGCCAGCGCTACCAGCACCCCGTAAAGCACGAGCGCAACCCCGACGTTGAAGGCGAAGACCGATTTGTAATCGTCGGCCGTAGGTGTCCCCTTGCGGATCAGCGCCTGCGAAAAGCCGCTGTCGGCAATCACGATCGCCACGGCAAGGAAGGCCGTCGGGATCGCGATCACACCCATGATGGCGGGGTTCAGCAGCCGCAGGATCGTAAGGCTCACGGCCAGCTGGAGAAGCATCGTACCGACTTTCTCGGCCATGCTCCACGCCACGCCGCTGGCTACCTTATCCCTGAGCTGCCCGTCCACCGCCTAAGATTTTTGCGCGGCAACGATCTCTTCGTTACGCTTGCGGATATTGAGGACATTGGCGATCTCGACGTACGACGCACCGCCGTCGGGGCCGAAACTGCCGCCCACGATTGCCAGCAGGTCCTGCCCGTCGAGCTTCTGGTGCTGTTCGATGACCTCCAGCGCGTCGATCAGGAAGTGGTACCTGTCCTTCAGCTCCTGGTTGCGCAGGATCGGCACCACGCCGTACGACAGGGCCAGGATACGCTGCGCATGCAGCTGATAGCATACGGCCATCACGGTTTTCTGCCCGCGGAATGCAGCCAGGTAACGGCCCGTACGGCCGGTCTTGGTGTCGAGCACCACATATTTTATCGGCAGGTTGGTCGAGGCACGCACGGCCGAACGTGCCAGCTGCGCCGTGATCTCGTGGTTCACCGAGACCATGTCCATGTCGATCATCGGTTTGAAATGCGTCTCGTCGCGTTCGATCTCGCGGGCGATGCGGGCCATCGTTTCCACCGATTCCACGGGGAAGTCGCCCATCGCCGTCTCGTCGCTCAGCATCACGGCGTCCACGCGCTCGTAAATGGCACTCGCCACGTCGCTCACCTCGGCGCGCGTCGGACGCGGGCTCTTGACCATCGAATAGAGCATCTGCGTGGCGATAATTACCGGGCGCTTGGCGCAAATGCACTTCTCGACGATGCGCCGCTGGGTATTGGGAATCGCCTCGGCAGGCAGCTCCACCCCCAGGTCGCCGCGCGCCACCATGATGCCGTACGACGCCTCGATGATCTCGTCGATGTTGTCGAGCCCTTCGCGGTTCTCGATCTTCGAGATGATCTTGATCTTGCTGCCGTGGGCATCGAGGATGTCCTGCACGGCCTTGATATCCTTGGCGCTGCGCACGAACGAGTGTGCGATGAAATCCACGTCGTTCTTCACGGCCCACTCGATAAACCGGCGGTCTTTCTCCGTCACCGAAGGCAGGTTGATCGACACCGACGGCACGTTGACGCTCTTGCGCGAACGCATGGCGCCGCCCACGACGAATTCGCAGGTCAGCTCCTCGGCGGTCTTTCCCACGACACGGATCTCCAGTTCGCCGTCGGCGATCAGCATCCGCGCCCCGACGGGAATGTCATCCACGATATTGGGGACGTTCATGTAAACCACCTTGCGGGTCGTCTTGTCGCTGCCGTCCGAGCCACGCACGGCGACACGGTCGCCCGGCCGGAAATTGATGCTGTTACCGTATTCGTCGGCGATCGTCGTGACACGGATTTCGGGGCCCTTCGTATCTATCATGATCGGAATGGCCGGGTTAACGCGGTGTACGGTCTCGACAATATGCGTAGCGCCCTCTTCCGAGACATGCGCCGAATTGACACGAACCACGTCCATACCGGCATCGAAAAGGTTTTTCACGAACTCTTCGGTGCAACGGAAATCCGACATTGTTGCGACGATCTTGGTTTTTTTCATTCTATACATAAAAGTATGATGCTAAAATATTAGTATTTCGACATTTCACGTTACGCCCGGTGTCCGCTCCTGCACACGCTCCGCGCGAACAGCCGGGGAGGGGCCTTCCGCACGCACTCCCTCCCCTACCGGGCCGGGGAATGGGGCGCTCCGGGAAGCCGGGGCTTACTCCCTGTCGTGGAGCAACAGGGCCTCGACGCCCAGCCGGTAGGAATCCAGCCCGAAACCCATGATCGAGCCCACGGCCACGGGAGCCAGGAGCGAGACGTGGCGGAACTCCTCGCGCGCGAGGATCGACGAGATGTGCACCTCGACGACCGGCACCGACACCGCCGACACCGCATCGCGCAGCGCCACCGACGTATGAGTATATCCGCCGGCATTGAGCACCACACCGTCGTAGGTGCCGTCGGCCTGCTGCACGGCGTCGATCAGCTCGCCTTCGAGGTTAGACTGGAAATAACCGAATCCGACGGCCGGATAGAGTGCTTCGAGCTCCCCGAAAAAGGTTTCGAAAGTCCGGGTGCCGTAGACCCCGGTATCGCGCCGCCCCTGCAAATTGAGGTTCGGGCCGTTGAGAATCAATATCTTCATCTTCGAGACTGTTTGACACGCACGGCACACCCGGGCGCAATCCGCAGGCAAAGATAGTGATTTTAAAGAATTTTTAATACCTTTGTTCGACATCGCCCGTTAAATAATGATTTCAAACGCCGCCCACGCCCCTGCCGCGGTTCGCACAGGCTTCGTTCCCGTCCCCAGGCGGGGACTCCGCCCCCGGGGCGGCAGCCGCACGTGAAAAACCCGAAAACCCGCACCGGCCGGCGGGGCGCCGCGGCCGGACACACCCGAGAACCATGACCGAATTCGGATTCATAGACCACATAAAAGAACTCTTCGCCGCCCTGCCCGACAACGGGTTCGAAGGGATCGGCGACGATTGCGCCGTGCTCCCCGTCGGGGAGGGCGAATCGCTGGTCTTCACGACCGACATGCTCGCCGAAGGCGTCCATTTCCTGCGTTCCGCAACTTCGCCCCGCGAACTGGGGCGCAAATCCCTTGCCGTAAACCTGAGCGACGTCGCTTCGATGGGCGCCCGCCCGGTGGCCACCCTGCTGTCGCTGTCGCTCCCGGCCGACACGGCCGGTACATGGGCCGAAGAGTTCATGCTCGGCTACCGGGAACTCTCCGAAGCGTTCGGCGTCACGCTCGCCGGGGGCGACACGACCCGCTCGGCGGCAGGCATCACGATCAATGTCACGGCCATCGGCCGCATCGCCGACGCACACATCAAGCGCCGCAGCGGGGCACGCCCCGGCGACGCGATACTCGTCGCCGGAGAACTCGGACTTTCGGGCGCCGGACTGCATGACATCCTCGCCGGACGCTACGACACCCCCGCCGCCGCAGCCCACCGCAACCCGCAGCCCCAGGTAGCCGAAGGCATCTGGCTCGGTGCACGCTCCGAAGTACACGCCATGATGGACCTCTCGGACGGGCTGGCCTCGGATATCCGCCACATCATGGAGCGCTCGGGGGTAGGCGCCGCGATCGACATCGGCCGTATCCCCCTCGCCCAAGGGGCGGACGTCGAAACAGCCGCCTGCGGGGGCGAGGATTACAAGCTCCTGCTCACGGCCGACGCGGCGGCCGCCGACAGGCTCGCCGCCGATTTCCGCGCACGCTTCGGCACGCCGCTCCACCCCGTCGGCCGCATCACGGACAGCGGCAAATTGGAGTGGCTCGAAAACGACCGGCCCCGGGCCCTGGACTGGCACGGGTTCACGCATTACTGACCGGGCGCCGCCAACGGCCGCCTACCCGGATTTTCCGGACAGGCGGGAAAGCCGCATCCCGGCAGGCCCGGCTGTAACACAAAAAAACGGCAGCCCGCCGGGTCGCCGTCAAGTCATACGGATCGGAAAATCACTCCTTGATGATGTACACATGCTCGTCGCTGCGCTGCATGTGATAGTTTTCGCGGGCATACTCCTCCAGATAGTCGTCGTAGCGCAGGCGCTCCAGCAGCGTGCTGTCCTGTTCGATCCTGGCCCGGTAAAACTCCCGCTCCCGGTTCAGGGCGTTGATCTGCCGCTTGATCTTCACCGCATGCAAAAGGTTCCGCCCCACCACGAACAACGTGACGACGACGATGACCGCCGTGGCGGCGATCCAGAACTTTTTGCCTACTTCGAAGCCCATCAGGGTATGTGCATGTATTTATGGGTCTGGATCGAGATATTCCATTTCGGATGCGCCTTCGCATATTCGACGATCGCGGGCATCATGCGCTCCGCAACGCTCCACTCGGGTTGCAGGTAGAGGATGCACCCGGCTCCCACCCGTGCGGCATTGCGCTCGGCCCATTCGAAATCGGCCTCGTCCCCGACGATCACCTTCAGTTCGTGCGCCTTCCCGAACGCCTCGTCCAGCGGCGGTTGCTGCCGCTTGGGCGACAGACACACCCAGTCGAAATACCCCGAGAAGGGATGCGTCCCCGACGTTTCGAGGAATATCTCCAGCCCCTTGCCGTGCAGTGTTTCGGTCAGCACCCCCAGCGGATAAAGCAGCGGTTCGCCGCCCGTGATGACGATCGCCTGCGCAGGACACGCCGTAGCACGGTCGATTACCGTCCGTACATCGGTCGGGGGATAGAGCCTGGGGTTCCACGTGTATTTGGCGTCGCACCAGCGGCATCCCACGTCGCATCCGCCCAGGCGGATGAAATAGGCGGGTTTCCCGGCATGGAAGCCCTCGCCCTGGATCGTGTAGAAATCTTCGACCAGGGGCAGCTTGCGCCCGCCGTCGAGCAGTTCGCTATCGGTCTTGGAATCCATCTATTCGGTAACCACGTAAATATCCTTCAGGCTGCGTCCCAACTGGTCGTAGTCCAGGCCGTAGCCCACGATGAACTCGTTGCCGATCTCCATGGCGCGGTACTTGATCGGCAGTTGCTTGCGGTAGGAATCCGGTTTGAAAAAAAGCGTGCAGACCTCGATGCTCGCGGGATTATGCGACTTCAGCTCGCCGATCATGTGCTCGATGCTCTCGCCCGTGTCGACGATGTCCTCGACGATGATCACATGGCGGCCTTCGATGCTGTTGTTCAGCCCGATCAGGTTCTTCACGCACCCCGTCGAGCAAGTCCCTTCGTACGAAGCCAGCTTCACGAACGACAGCTCGTTGTTGAACTCGATTTTCTTGATCAGGTCGCTCATGAACATGAACGAGCCGTTCAGTACGCCCACGAACAACGGCGTCGGCTTGTCACGGTAGTCCTCGTTGATGCGGCAGGCTACGGCGGCCACGGCCTCGTCGATCTTGGCGGCGGGGATCATGATCCTGAACTTTTTGTCGTGAAGTTTGATGATATCCTCCATTTCAGTTACGGTTATTTGTGCAAAAATAACTATTTGCCTGCAAGAAACGAACGATTCCGACAAAAATAATCCGAAATAATGCGAATCCCCCAAAGGCTGTTGCCCGTTTCCGGGCCGGCAGCAGGCCGGATCGAGAAATTCACGGAACATCTCAATTACTGCAAAGGACAAACAGCCACCCTCATTTCCGAAGGTGGCTGTTTCGCATTGCGGGACGTCGTTATACCAGCCCCGAGAATCCCATGAAGGCCATGGCGAGGATACCGGCCGTGATCAGCGCGATAGGCACGCCCCTGAAAGCCTTGGGCACGTCCTCGAATTCGAGCCTCTCGCGGATGCCGGCGAAGAGCACCAGCGCCAGGGCGAATCCCAGCGCCGTAGCCACCGAATAAGTGACGCTCTGCAAGAGGTTGAACTCCTTTTGGATCATCAGGATCGCCACGCCCAGCACGGCGCAGTTGGTCGTGATCAGGGGCAGGAAGATACCCAGTGCCTGATATAACGAAGGCGAGAGTTTCTTGAGCATGATCTCGACCATCTGTACCAGCGCGGCGATCACGAGGATGAAGACGATCGTCTGCATGTAGACGATGTCCAGCGGCACGAGCACATAAGCCTGGATCAGCCAGGCCACCACGGCGGCGATTGCCATGACGAACGTTACGGCAGCGCCCATACCCATCGAGGTCTCGACCTTCGACGACACGCCCAGGAACGGGCAGATGCCGAGGAACTGCGCCAGTACGACGTTGTTGACGAAGATGGCGCCGATGATGATTGCGAAATATGAAAGCTCCATAACTATTTCTTGGCTAATTTATTAAACAATACCATGAGGTACCCCAGCACCAGGAATGCCCCCGGTGCGAGGACGAAGATCAGCGGCATGTAATCGGCCGTTCCGAGGCTGATGCCGAAGATCGCGCCGCTGCCCAGGATCTCGCGCACGGCACCTACGGCCGTCAGGGAAAGCGTAAAGCCCAAACCGATCCCGACACCGTCGAGCACCGAATCCAGCGGCGTATTCTTCGAGGCGAAAGCCTCGGCACGCCCCAGAATAATGCAGTTCACCACGATCAGCGGGATGAAGACGCCCAGCGCCTCGTACAGGGGCGGCGTGTAGGCTTTCATCAGCATTTCGACCACGGTCACGAACGAGGCGATCACGACGATGAACGCCGGGATGCGCACCTTGTCCGGAATGATGTTCTTGATGAGCGAGATCACCAGGTTCGACATGATCAGCACGGCCATCGTCGCCAGCCCCATGCCCATGCCGTTTCCGGCCGAGGTCGTCGTACCCAGCGTGGGACACATGCCCAGCACCAGCACGAACGTCGGGTTGTTCCTGACGATGCCGCTCAGAATGATGTTCAGTTTATTCATTTTGCCCTCCTTCCTGAGCCGCCGGCCCGTTGGTTTGTTCCTCTGCCGAATCTCCGGCCGCAGAAGTCGCTCCCGACGATACGTCTGTCGGCGCCGTACCCGTCGCTACGCTCTTGTAAGCCATCCAGGCGCGGTTGATCGCATCGACATAGGCGCGCGAGGATATGGTCGCGGCCGTCAGCGCGTCGACGTCGCCGCCGTCCTTCTTCACGGCCAGCTTGCCGTCCACGAGCTTCATCGTTTCGAGTTTCTTGCCCTGGATGCTCCCCAGCAGCACATTTTCCTTGTCGGCCATCTTCGTCCCGAGCCCAGGGGTCTCAGCCTGCCTGAGCACGTTGACGTTGACCACTTCACCGTCGGGCGTGAAGCCCACCATCATGCTGATCGCGCCGCCGAAACCATTCTTGGTCATCGACTCCACGGCGTAACCCGCGACCTGTCCTCCCTTGGTTGCGGTGTAGACCGTGATCGGCATATCGTCGATCGTCAGCGCTTCGGGTACGGTCTGGTCGAACGGCGGAAGCACGACCTTCAGCGCCTCGACCTTCGCCGCCTGCTCGGCCTGGGCGATCGGTTCGGCCGTAATCATGTTCACGGCGCCCACACCGGCCGAAGCCACGAGCGTGATGCCGAACAGTACGGCCGTCATATTCACAAGTGTACTTTTCATACTGCGTCACCTCCTATTTAACGCCGAAGCGCTTGGGTTTGACATATTTGTTGATCAGGGGCACACAGGCGTTCATGATCAGTATCGCGAACGACATACCCTCGGGATAGGCGCCCCACAGGCGGATGCACATCGTGATGGCGCCGATACCGATGCCGAAGATCACCCCCCCTCTGACGGTCATCGGCGAGGTCGAATAATCCGTCGCCATGAATATCGCGCCCAGCAGAGCTCCGCCGGCCAGTACATGGAACAGCGGGAATTGCCACAGCACCGGCCCGGTACTGCCCGAAGCGAGGGCCACGACAAACGCGAATACGGCCATCGTACCGAGCACCGACACGGGAATCTGCCACGTGATGACGCGGCGCCAGAGCAGGTATACGAAGCCGCAGATCAGGGCCAATGCCGCCACCTCGCCCAGCGAGCCGGGCATATTGCCCAGCAGCAGTTCCTGCACGCCGAGCACGTCGGGGGCAACGCCGTGTTTCACGGCCGCCAGCGGCGTAGCGCCCGAAAGTGCGTCGAAGGCTCCGTTCGCCGGCATCGGGAACGAAGTCATCTGCACCGGGTAGGCGATCAGCAGGAACACACGCCCCACCAGCGCGGGGTTGAACGGATTTTTACCCAGCCCGCCGAAGGTCATCTTGGCGATGGCGATGGCGACGAATGCGCCGATCACGACGATCCACCAGGGAATCGACGCGGGCAGGTTGAAAGCCAGCAGCACGCCCGTCACCACGGCCGACCAGTTCCCGATGGTCAGCGAGCCACCGACGAGGAACCGCTGGATAAGGTACTCGAACAACACGCAGCACGCCACGCTGAGCGCCGTGACACGCAGCACGTCCACCCCGAACACCACCATCGAGACGACCAGCGCGGGCATCAGCGCGATCACGACGTCGCGCATGATCCTGGCCGTCGACTGCGAAGTCTGCACGTGCGGAGCGGGAGCAACAACAAGTTTGTTTGCCATAATATCTTTCTGTTTTTCCATTTACTTTTTCGGTGCCGCGGCACGTGCGCGGATAATGCCCATGACAGTCTGTTTCCCCAGGCGCACCCAGTCCAGCAGCGGCAGGTACGAGGGGCACGAGGCCTGGCAGCAGCCGCACTCGATGCACGAAGTGATCATCTGTGCCTCCACTTCCTCCCAGCCTTTCTTCTGGGTCATCTTCGAGAGGTAATAGGGTTCGAGCCCCATCGGGCAGGCAGCCACGCACTTGGCGCACTTGATGCACTGCGAAGCCTCGCGGCGCTGGGCGTCGCGGCCGCTCATGACGGTGATGCCCGAGCACCCCTTCGTCACGGGCGAGGCGAGGTTGACCATCGCGCGCCCCATCATCGGGCCGCCGTTGATGACCTTGCCCGCATCGGCGGGAAGCCCTCCGGCCGCCTCGATCAGCGCCTCGACGGGCGTACCCATACGGGTCAGCAGGTTCTTGGGCTCCCGGACGCCTTTGCCCGTGATCGTCACCACGCGCTCGATCAACGGCTTGTGCTTCTGCACGGCCTGGTAGACCGCATAGGTCGTCGAGGCATTGCACACCACGGCGCCCACGTCGATCGGGAGTGCGGGCGGGGGCGGCACCTCGCGCCCCGTAATGGCCACGATCAGCTGTTTCTCACCGCCCTGCGGGTATTTCACCTTGAGGGGCACCACCTCGATGCCCTTATACCCTTGGGCCAGACGGCGCAGGTGCGCAATGGCGTCGGGTTTGTTGTTCTCGATCCCGATATAGGCTTTCTCCACGGCGATGGCCTTCATCAGGATCGTCACGCCCACGAGCAGCTCCTCACCGTGCTCCAGCATCGTACGGTGGTCGGACGTAAGGTAAGGCTCGCACTCTACACCGTTGATAATCAGCGATTCGGCCTTTTTCCCGGGAGGAATCGAGAGTTTCACGTGCGTGGGGAACGTCGCGCCGCCCATGCCGACGATGCCGGCGTCCTTGATCCGGGCGACGATCTCCTGTGCCGAGAGCGTACACTCGCGGACGATCGTCTCCGAGCGGTCGATTCCCTCGGCCCAGTCGTCGCCCTCGCGCTTGATCGTAATCATCATCTGGCGCAGCCCCTGCCCGTTGGGCACCATGTCCACGGCCGTTACCGTCCCCGAAACCGGGGCGTGAATGTTGGCCGACATAAAGCTGCCCGCCTCGGCGATGAGCTGCCCCGTCACGACCTTGTCGCCCTTGGCGACCTTGGCCACGGCGGGGGCGCCGATGTGCTGTGCGAGCGGGATCGTCACCACGTCGGGCAGCGGAAGCACCTCGATCGGTTTGGCGCCGCTCAGTTTATTTTCCGACG
>ERZ857785.1662-NODE-1662-length-22933-cov-10.627284_pt1 | contig 22933 bp, 20 predicted proteins | sample MGYA00519763_ERZ857785 | MGnify/ENA primary metagenome ERZ857785 (study PRJEB31778, sample SAMEA3449365) | human gut metagenome | biome: human gut; feature: human-associated habitat; material: faeces | place: United Kingdom | collected 2010/2012 ...
CGATACTGTGCGGACAACGGCATGAAAATGGGAGAGACCATCAACCAAGCCATAGAACAATGGCTTCAAACCAAATGAATATTAGGTTCTATATCAACAAATACAGCGCGACTTTTTCTGTCTACCTGGCCTAGGGTCAGAAAAGCCGCGCTGTATATTGCTAAGAATGTATTTAGCCTCTTTAATAAATGAGGTTTAGTTCCACTGTATTAATCTTAGTCTTTCCTTCCGAATACGCTTTAAGTAAAAATGTGCTGTACGGTATGTTTGCACGAAGTGGTGATTTCTGTGATATATAACGCATTCCATCACTGGATACGCCAACAACAATATTTGCATGATCTAAAGTACCATCAGGATTATTGGCACCACTACTATCAATCCAATCATAGTAAATAATCGACCCCATATATGTTTTGAAAACAGAAGAGGCAGCTGTGAAAGATCCAGAATGGTTGAGCATGAATTTATAGTTGTAATCCGCATTAGACCAGGTCCGTGAAGAATCATTCTTTTCTGTATCATAGTCCCAGACATTCGTAAAGTATTTTGTTACAAGATTATACGGAACAAGAGCTTGGCCTCCAGCATGCACTGCCTGAGAAACAAAATTTGTACAGTTTCCACCAGATTTGAAAATCGGATATTCGGTATTAAAAGTATCTACCGGCCCAGTGGTCCATTCATCTACATAATTAAGCATACGACCTTCCGAGATTTGTGATGCCCGAGGCTGCGGCGATGTGTCACCTGGCAGGTTCCCCTCATCTTGAGTGTTCGGAACAGAGTCAGTGTATGCCGTGTCGGGTAAATCACTGTCTATGCCAAACAAATTCTGGTTTTTGCTGTATTTCTTTGCAAAAGCAGCCAAATCATTTGCTTGCATGTATTCTGAATAATCAACCAATTGGTCTGAAATTACTGTATATGCATTTCCAGATGACGCTGACAATGTCAGAATATGGATGTCCTGCCAAACTGATGTCAGATCCTCGGTCTCCCCGTCATACAGAGTCACCGTAGAACCATCAGATGAATGCGATTCAATTGTTTTTGTTTCCAAAACGGCAACTTGTGCTGTGTTGGAAATTACTTCACTCGAGAGAATGGACGACTCCACTGAAGCCGATATAATATCCAATGAACCTTTCTGGAAACAAACCAAATCTTGTGCGGCTTGGCTTGAAGCAATAGCGTTTTGCTGATCATCCCGGCTGTCGCTTTGCAAAAGTGCATTCAAATGCGCTTCCGTAAGATCCGAATACGGATATTTGTACGCATCCTCTATATTCTGCATATAGTTTTGAATGGGAGCACTTAATACATCATCAAGATTTTGAGATGTCTGAGCCGATGCGCTATTAGGTATACCGAACGCCAATGCAGTTACAGATATAGCAACCAGTACGGTTTTGCTCCACTTTCTATACATATTGGCCTCACTGTCTAGTGATGATTGTTTCCCTCATATCATTGTATTGCATTTAATGTTACAACACGTTATTTTTCGATAACGTTAATCAGCTCAATTTCACTTTTGACGGCATCGCTACAAAGGCTTTCCAATTGATTATCATAATACTTTGGAGATTTTGACCATTCAGCTAAATCATATTCAAAGAAACCGGCATTACATGTTGGTATTGGTTCATCATCAAGGTAATCCAACACATCCTGTACATCATCTTTGAAACGATGCAATACGCTAGGAGATTCAACATCAGAATCAGAAAGCTCCATATACTCAGTTATCTCACTCGAATTAATCCACCCAGAATAATGATCATATGCAGCAACTGCATCTTCTCTATAAACTTCACAAAGATTTTCAGATTCGCGAATCTGAATAATTCTACATATTAATAAATATGAAATTAGTGCAAAAATAAGCACTACAACTACCACAATGCATCTACGCGCAATAATATACCGACGTTGATTTGTGTGTTTTAAAGTCATATCGCATCAACCTAAATAATAGATGTTATATACGCCTGCCTGTGTTTACCACGCACTTTACGAAAATCTATCATTTCTTCGTTAATTTACTTTTCTGCGTATCAGAACAGTGATTCCTGGATGTACCCATGCAGGGCGCGATTGCGTTCATCAAACGCGCGCACCGGACACGAAACGGAATCGACGGACCCCTCCAGATGGGCACGGGCCGGCCCCACGTCGAACAGTCTCGGGTACTTGCCATAGGGCAGACAGTCCGCACCGGACACGTAGCGCACGACCAGGCTGCCGTTGCGTCGTTCGATCTCCTTGACGCCGCCCTTCGGCTTGCGGTAGGGCAGGGAGACCTGCGCGGCGATCTTCGAAATGAAGCCGTGCGACATCCACGGCTCGTCCTCCGGGAGCGTCAAATCCTTGAAACGGGTATCATCATCCATTGCCAATCACGGTCCTTTCGTGGTTGCCACGCCTCCGGAGATTGCCGTCTCGCGGGGGCATTTTCATACCAAAATCCAGTGTGGACTTTAGCCACCATAGTAATCGAACAAGTGTGGACTTTAGCCACCGACATGCGTGGACTTTAGGTAGGTTCGGTGGATAACTGCCGTGGACTTTAGCCACCATTTGGGGGACTTTAGCCACCGCAATGTGCTCTTAGCCATTGTGGGAGTAGAGCTGAGCGGGGGGTAGTGCCCGAAAGGTTGCGCACTTTGGATCATGGCCGTCCATGGCGCGATGATCAGTTCGCTGCCTGTAGGGTGTCATCGAGTCGGGACATGTCGAGGTAGCGGCGGGTCGACCATTCGTTGTCGGTGACGTATCGGATCCTGGCGCAGACGAGCATGAGGGCGCTGTTCCCGTCGGGGAAGCTTCCCACGACACGCGTGCGCCGCCTGATCTCCCGGTTCAATCGCTCGATCATGTTGTTCGTGCGGATGCGCCTGCGGTGTCCGTTCGGGAACTCCGGCAGCAGGTACGTGGTCGTCTCGCCGACCCCTCGCGCAGGCAGTTCGCGGCGGCCTTCAGCCTCCTGGCCTCCATCTCCGCGGCGACGGACTCCGCCTTTGCCAGGGCGGATTCCCGGGATTCCATGGCGAATATCGCCTTCAGGGCCGCCGACGCCCATTGCCTGTGGGTGGGCGGCGTCTTGGAGAGCACGTTGCGCATGAAGTGCACCATGCACCGCTGGTATCTCGCCTTCGGCAGCATGGAATTGACCGTGGAGACGAGCCCGGCGCACCGGTCTCCGACCACCAGCCGGACGCCTTTGAGGCCGCGTTCGATCATGCCTCTGACGAACTGCTCCCAGCTGTCCCCGTCCTCCTTCATGCCCTCGGCGACGCCGATGACCTCCCGGTGACCCTCGGAGTCCACGCCGATGGCGACGAGCACGCTCACGTTCTCCACGCGCCCGCCCCAGGAGCGCTTGTGCCACACGCCGTCCATGAACACGTACGGATACTCCGATTCCAACGGCCTCGTGCGCCACGAGTCGATGTCCTCGTACACCTTCTTGAGTTTGTCGCTCAATGTCTGCGAGGGCATGCGGTCTCCCCACAGCAATTGGCTGATGTCGTCGACCTGTCTGGTGGAGACACCCGCCAGGTACATGTCGATCAGGGATTCCTCGACGCTCTGCTCACGCCGCCGGTAGCGTTCGATGACGGCGGATTCGAAGACCGCGCCTTTGAGCTTGGGCACCTTCAAAGCGAGTCTGCCGGCTTTGGCTGTGAGCTTGCGTTCGTAGTGGCCGGCCCTGTATGCCTTCCGCTCCCCAGTGCGCTCGTATCTGGCGGCGTTGGCGATCTCGTCCGCCTCGGCGTCGAGCATCGCGTTGACGATCCGCTCGACCTTCTCTCGCACCATGGTGTCGAGCTTGGTCTCGAACATGGCCTGGTCGAACTGTATGATTTCCGCGGGTCTGGCTCCGTGCCTCTTTCCAATCGCGGTTTTTCATTGTCTGGCGACTGAAAATCGTACCCGGCACGGTCCATGTCCCTTTCCATCAAGGCCGAAATCCGAAAATGCGCAAGAATCCGGACGTTATCGTCTAATTCCGGTTATGCAGACATAGCACGCCCCTAATAAATGATTCCTCATCTGCATTCAGATTCTATGCTTATTCCGAAAACGTCCGTTTATGAAACGGATTCTTTTAACCTGAGAAATTTCGATTCACTGACGAAAAAACATGTTCCATAACCCATTTCATAATCAATGTTCCGTAAGACTAGCCAACCCACTGAGTAATTGGCACCATTGATGACAGAAAAGTTAAAACTAGTTGTCAGATTCAACTGTTCTGCGAGGCAATTGCAAAATGGGCGTCTCATCTACATGAGACATTTTTAGAACCAAATGCATCATCAATTTGGCACCAAATGCCATACCTGCGCACACCCATGCCCATAGTGGCCCATCATTGGCTCCTAAGCCAGTAAAGAAAGTGCCCGCTGGAATTGCGGCCGGTTCAATCACTTTTAATGCAAGGATAAATCTGCTGCTGTGGTATTCCACCGAAGCATTTCGCCGAATTCTCTCCATCAATTCCACTGCTTCGTCAAGCTCGTTCTTATATGTTTCCTCGACTTTTTTGTCATTCGGAGGAAAAAGTTCATGGATTCTTTGGAGTTGAAGGAATAAGCGATCCGCGCTATTAACTTGACCCTCAAAAGAGGGAGCAGTGGCCCAATCTTTTAGCTGCTCTAATGCCAAGACCGCCGCTGCTTGGGCAACTTCTTCTTCCCAATTGTTTCCATCAATTTTCTGTTTCTTGACCTCTCTTCCAGGAAGAGAAGTGTTACCAAGCCACTTCGTACCGCAATTGGCAATGACCTCATCCGTTGATACATCTGGTCCTGTTGCCACAGCAAATCCAAGGAAATGGACATAGAGGTGCGTCGACTGTTTCTCAAAACAGCATGATGAGTTCCTATCCTCGGTCAATTTCCATTTGCATTTTAATAGATGCTTCTTTGCTTCTTCGAGTGGATTGTTGTAGCTGCGAGGCCAAGCGCCAAGATTGAAGAAAAACGTTTGATTCCGATTAACATCAGCGTTATCAATCGTTGAGTCCATCCCATCGCCTTTCTTTTGAACTTTTGCTAGAAACAATAATAATGGGAGGGGGGTTACTATTTCGCGTAATTTCGGGAATAACTCTCAGATTTTTTGAGAATAACTGTTTTATCGGGAAGTTGTATGGAAAAAGGCGAAGAAGTTAGAGGGGAATAAGCTGGCAAAATTGACGAGGTTCCCGGAACGAAGCCATTGCTTACCGGAGATATGACTCTGTCTTTGGGGGAAGCTATCTCGGGTCATCCTTTGTTCAAACCAAGCCATTCTATACAGCACATCAACTAAGTTTCAAGCATTTGGTCGTGAATAGAACGATATGAGTAGATATATCAGACTATTACCATACGGAGACCGCATCCCAGGCAATACGTGATGCTATGGCGTGTGCTCCGCGATATTTTTACAACAGGCACACGCCATACTGATATTTATTTGAAAAATTCAAGCGTTTTGCCGTTTTGGCAGGATAACTATGTCGGTGACGATGACGATGTAGTAGTTCTGTCCAGACATGTCATGCCATTCGCAGGGACGTCCGATGAATTCGACCGTTTCGCCGCCCTTCAACGAGTCCAATTCCTTGCGGATCCGACCGGTCGACGGCATGAGGGAGACGAAACGCGCCTCGTCGCCCTCGAACCAGCAGGCGCGGACGGTTTTGATGCGTCTGCCCCCGGTGAGGTTGAGCGTGGAACGTGGGCAGACGGGCGGGATCTTCACCCTGCCGATCTGCGGGCACACTCCGATGCCGCCGTTCCGTGGCAGTAGCGCTTTCCAAGAGCGGTTGTTCGTGGTGGCCATGTTCTCCTACTCCTTGTCTTCCTTGAGGGTTCCCTGCGGCTGGCCGAACACTTTCTCCCGGTTCGTCGGATCGAGGTTGGTCGCGCAGCCGCTCATCGCCGTGGTCAGATTCTGCTGGGCTTTGGTCAAAGCGTCGTAATCATCCGACTTGGAGTCCACGAGTCGTTTCGCGGTCTCGTACGCGGCTTTGAGATCGCCGCAGCCTTGCGTGCCGGAAAGATCGTCCCGTTCGATGGTGGCGACCTCGCGCGCGGTGTTGTCCAATCCGGACGAGAGGTCGTCACGTCTCGCCTCGATACCGGCCTGCATGGCTTGCGGATACCATTCGCGTGCGAGGCTGCGGATCGTGTCGATGTCCTTCTGCTGTCCGATCGCGTCGTACAGGTCCGTCGCTTCGGCGAGATCCTGACGGTTATGCCGGTACAGCAGGTTGCCGAGCGTGTCGACGTTCGAGTTCTCCGGCGCGTTCAACAGGTCGCGCACGTCGTCGGCGATCTGTTCCGCGTCGCCGGTGAACATGGATTGTGCCTGCTGTTGCAGGGTGCCGGACGGTTTCGTCGCCTTCTTTTTCTTGTTCTGTTTGTGGGATCGTGTCTGCGCGGATTGGCTGGATTGCGGCGTGGACGTCGCGGACGTCTGCTGTTTCCATGGGTTGGCGACCAGGACCATGACGGTGATGGCGATGATGGCGATCGCGCACCAGACGGCCGCCTGCTTCTTCGATTCGGGCGTGGACGCCTGACGATGTTTGTTCTTTCCCATTGTTGTGCTCCTTTCCCGTTTGTCAGAGGCTTGAGTCGTTGCTCGGCAGACTGTTGTCGTTGGTTTCCGGTGGCACGTACCATCCGCCGGAGTTGCCGTTGGATGTTCCGCCATTGTTGTTGTTCGTGGTTCCTCCGCCGTTGCCTTGCGGCACGCTGGTGGAGCCTGAGCCGGAAGAGCGGCGGTACTGCGGCGTCGGCGCGGGCATCGTCTGCTGTTGCTGTTGCGGGGCTTGCTGTTGGGCTTGCGCCTGCGCTTCGGCCTGCCGTTTGGCTTCCTCGTCGGCTTTGGCTTTCGCGTCCAACGCCTGGGAGAGGTTCCCGCGCGCCTTGTCGAGCTTGGATGCCATGTCGTTCCACGTGTCGACGGTGGTTTTCGCATCGAGCTTGCGGGCCTGGCCGATCAGCTTGTCCAACGTGGCCTTCGCGGCGCGGGTCGCATCATCCGATGGTTTCGCGTCCGTCGACGCTTTCACGGCCTTGTCCAACGCGTCCCGGCATTTCCTCCTCGCGTCCGTCAACGGCTTGGCTTTGACGAGCCGGTCGACCTTGCCGGCCAGTGTGCGGGTTCGTTTCGTGGCCTTGTCGGCCTTGGTGGAGAGCCGTTCGGACTCGCTGATGGACAGGCCGGCGCGTTTGGACCGGATGAGTTTACCGTTCGATGCGATGAGGTCACGTAGCGTGTCCACGTCCTTATCGTCCACGCCGGCCTTGTCGGCGTCGCCGACCGTGGTTTTCGCTTTGCCGTTGCATGCGGCCAGTTGGCTCATGGACGCTTGCACGCGCTCATAGGCGTTTTTCTCCTTGACGGCCGTCGAGTGGGAGCCCGCCAGGGCGAGGATGATGAGCAGCACGATGGCGGCGCCCGCGATGATCAGACCGCGTTTGACCCAGGTCATGGCCTTCGAGTCGCCGGAGGGCGAGTCGGGGTCGGCCACGTCCTCCAACACCTCTTCCGGAAGGATGGTCGTTTCGGATTCGGGTCCCGGTCCGATCACGGTGGTTTCGGCTGGACTCCCATCCGGCGTTTCCGGGTCGGGCGGGTCGATCACGGTGGTCGGAGCCTCCAATCCGGCCGGTGGGATGGGCTCATCCGTTTGGGTCATGTCGGGCACGATGAGCATGGGCTGTTCAGGCTCATGCTCGGGCTTGGCCGGCGGTGGCGGGGGAGTGGGCTGTTCGAGCTGATCGTGTCCTGTTGGAATGTTCTTCCGGCCGCGGCGTTTGCGTGGCTTGCGTTCCTGCCTGGCGGGCTTGTCGTCCTCCTGCGTGTCTTCCTGCAGGGAGTCGATCCATTCGAGATCGTCACGCAGCGAGTCCGACGGCGTCAACTGGTCGAACAGGCTGGGCTGTTCGCTGCTCATCGTCCGTCCTTTCCACGTTCGAACACGTCGTCGAGCTGGTCGAGCATACGGTCGCAATGGTCGAACACGTTGGCTGGATCACCGTCCACAAGCCGGTTCAACCGTTCGGTCAGATCGTCCTGCATGTCGATGGAGCATGGCTGGTAGGCGTCGTCGAACTGGCTGCTTCCGTATTCGCGGAGGATGCTCCGTCCTTGGTCGATCAGATCGGCGAGGGCGCGGCGGTCTTCGTCCGTCATGAGCATGGAGCGTTCCTGGTCGCGCGTGAGTCTGACGGCGGCCGTGACAGCACGGTCGAGCCGGTCACGGCTCGACCGTTCACGTGTCGTGTAGTCCAGGAGGGCGCGACGGATCCGTTCCTCGTCATTCCTTGCGGCGGCCAGATGCTCCGGCTTGTGGTCCATGGCATAGTTGCCGCGCAGGCCTTCCAATCCGGCGCGCCACTTGTCGACCTGGTCGGACAATGCCTTGTCGTCCCGATCATCCTCGTCATCGACGCGGGTGGGTGTCATCAGATCGCATACCGCGTCCAATCCCTCGGACGCGTTCGTGAACCGCCAGGACGGTCCGAAGCCGGGCTCTCCGGCCCAACCGCCGTCGCGTTCGAACCAATGCCTGTACTCGTCGCATCGCGCCTGTTCGCGTTTGCGGTCGTCCGCCGTGGACAGGTGGTGCTTGTGGTCCGCGCTGGACGTGTCGGCCGAGGACAGGTATCCCTTGACGCGTTCCAACGACGAGTGGATCAATGATTGCAATGTCGGCGCGTACAGGCCGCCGTTCGGGCTCGCGACGATCATGTCCATGTAGCATTTGAGCGAGTAGACCTCCTGGACCACGTCGTCGTGGCGGATCCAACAGGATGGCAGGGTGCGCGCCCAATCCGTGTAATGCGTGGTGAGGAACCGGCCCATGCGGATGGTGTGCAGCATCATCAGATCGATGTCCATGCGCGTGGGGGAGCCGGTCAGGTCCAACGGGCGGGCCTCTACCATGGTGGCGAGGGAGTTCTGCGGGAGTTTGGCCCACAGGCCGGGACCATGCTCCGGCTCGTTGAGCGGGGCCATGGTGATCTGCGTGAGAAGCTGGTCCAGGTTGCGCGCCATGGAGGACGGCAGGTCCTTGCCGGTCAGCTCCTTGTATTTGCCGTTCACGGCGGCGGTCAACTGTTCGTACGCGTGCTCGCATTGCTCCCTGACGGACAGTTCTCCACGCTGCCTGTTCACCATGTCGTCGAACATGGTCCTGACTTCCTCCTGGAAGTCGCGTTCCATGTCGTCGGTCCAGAACGACGGCCGTTCCAAACCGTCCGTCACGCCACCCGGGGTGGACGGTCCATGCTCCGGCTCGTCCCGTCCCGTGGCGTCGTCCATGATCGCATCCGGTTCCTCGGGCTTGTCGGCCTCGTCCGGCGGGGTGGATTCCGTCGGCGTGGACGCGGGGGAGACCATCTCGTCGAAGAACTTGTCCACGGCGTCGTTGCTCATGCGGTCGCTCCTTCCGTCTCATGCCATGCCTGGCCCGCGGAGGGACGTAGGTCCTCCAATCCCTCGCGCCACCAGTCGCGGTCGTGGAACATGATCATGTGCACCAGGGCGGGCGCCTGGCCCAATGGTTCCACGAGCGCGTAGCCGACGGGCAGGAGGCTCAGTTCCTGTTGGGTGACGGATTCCTCACGTTCGTGGCGTGTGGTCAGACCGCCCAATGGTCCCTGTCCCGGATTCCAGGAGGATTCGCGGCGGGTATGGTGGTGCGTGCCGATCTGGCTGATCCACCATTTCAACGTCTCGTCGTCGGACACGCCCTTGAGCATGATCCGGTGGCAGTTCTCCCACACGGTCTGTTCCACGGCCTTGCCGTACCCGTCCTTCTCGTCGGCCATCTGCTGGCGGGACTGTTCCACGATGATCAGCTGGTAGCCGTTGCCGCCGCCCTGGGTGATGGCGTTGCGCAGGCCGGGCCATTTCTCGATGTTCGACAGTTCGTCCAAAACGAATCTGGCGGGAGGTTCGATCTTGCCGCGCGAGCCGGAGGCCTTGTCGAACGCGAGGTCCTGGCACGCCTCCTGGAACGTGTCGAGCAGCAGGCTCACGAAGATGCCCGCGTTGCCGGCCACTCCGCCGTCACGGCGTGGCTTGGACAGCACGTACACGGTGTCGCCGCGCAGCACCATGCGTTTCGGGTCGATCAGTCGCGGGTCGGATGGACTCAGATTCATGCGGGCTCGCACGTTAGGATCGGCGAGGATGCTGAACGCGTTCTTCACGCCGAACCACTCGCTGCCTTTCTGACGGGGATCGACGTGCGGCAGCGCGTTCAATGTCGCGGCCCAACGGTCCATCTCGCGTTCCGGCGTGTACTTGCGGATCAGGTCCGCGGCCTCCTGCGCGGCCTCCGGCGACAGGCTCCAACGGTAGCAGTCGTTGATGGTGCGGTCCGCGATCGCGGCCGCGTACAGCATGGCCTGCACGTACATGGCCGCGCTCACGCCCCACTCCTGGTTGTTCGATCCGGAGCCCATGCCGCCGATCGCGACCATGGTCTGCGCGCGGCGCATCGCGACGGCCGGATCGTCGCAACCCTGCAAAGGCGTCCAACGCATGTTGTGCCGCGTATCCGGATCGTTCTCCGCGACGCCTTCCGGGTCGAAGATGTGCGTGGTTCCCGGCCCGCGATTGCCGAACGATGCGCCGGTCACCCGATCCTTCACGCCGCATTCACGCAGGTAACGCGTCGTTTTGATGATGTCCCCTCGCGTGGAGGTCGCGAGCACGAAACCCGGCGCCTCGACCACGGCGGGGATGACGACGCTGACGGTCTTGCCGGAACGGGTAGGACCCAATACGTAGATGTGCCGTTCGGAACCCAGCCACACCTCCATGTTCCACGAATCGCCCACATACCATGCGGCATGCCAGGGTCGGGGGCGGATGGCGCCCGGCTTCCGGTCGCGGAAATCCGCCAGCATGCGCGGCAGTACGGACGGGACCACGTCACGGTTGATGGCCCGCGGCCCATAGTCCGCGGCGAGCTGACGCCACGTGGCCACGCCGGGACGCGTGGACAGCCAGTCCGCCGCGCGTTCCTCGGAATCACGGTACGCGTCCCAGAAGATCCACAAGGCCATGACAACCATGAACGCGACCGCGAACACGGGCAGCGTCAACAGCGTCCAGGCGAGCATGTTGCCTTGGACGGCGAGGAACAAGACCATCGAGAGGATCAACGCGAACACGCACACCATCGCGCCGACACGCGCCACGAGATGGCTTTCCTCGTCCGAGAGACGTTCCAGCAGGTCCGTGTGCCGGCTCAGCCATACGCCCGGCTTCGATGATTCGAACCGTTTCCACGCGTCCATGACCTTGCGGCGGTTGTCCGAGTTCAATTCCTCACGGTCGTAGCCGCGGCGTGCCGTGATCCGATGTCCCGTCATGACGCCAATCCCTTCCGGTTGTCTTCCGCATCATTGGACCAGCCTTGCTGGGAGAAGTCGTCTTCCTCATCTTGGCCAGACGAACGGAGGAACAAATCGAACAGCTTCAACGCGAAGGAGAGCAGGTTCAGCACGAGGGCGATGAACAGCACGGCCACCGTCAGCCGCTGGCCGGCGTCAGCACACATAAAATTGCTTATAAGATCCATGGAAAACCTCCAGAATAGGGAAAGGGAATGAAAGAGAATGGTCCAAAAAAGACGGAAACCCCCGAAGAAAAGGAACTCCACCGAGGAAAGGGAACCCTCCGACGGATCCAAAGCGACGAATCACGCCGATACGGCGAAGAGCATCGGCGGAAGCCCGAGGACGGAGTGGATGAAACGGTGGAAATGCGCGACGGAGGCGATAGGCCTGTTTGCGAACGTGGCTACAATCGTCGCCATAGTGCTGACGGGCTATCAGATCGTCGTTGGCAACTGGCAGTTTGACCGGTCCGGCCCAGACTATACATGGTTCATGCTCGACAGGATGGAACCCAATGTGAGAATCAAGGCGGATGTCATGTCCACTCAGTCCACATTCGCGATGGTTCTGGCCAACAGCGGTAGGACGGAGGACACCGTCATTTCCCTGAGCAGGGATACGAAACATGCTGAAAGCATGAGAATATGTATGCCGGAATTCGACAGGAAAGGAGGATACAAGGCTGGTTCCGCGGTCCTCAACGATAAGGGAAGCTTCGGTCTTGCTCCAGGTGAGTCGAAACTCCTGTTCGCGGTCGCCCCGCGAACCAGCGTGATCCTGACCGGCCAAACGGACAAGGGCGAGGAATACCGGAGCGAAAGTTTCGAAGTCACCGGCAATCTGACGGTGTACAGCGCTTCTGGAAAAACATGGCCCGCGAAAGAACTGCATCCCGATCAAAGGGTAATCCGCCATTATGAGGACCTTTCGGGGTTCAGACAAGCGAAAAAAGACTGCATGAGCCTTGTGAACAAAGACATGGGAGTGAAATAGGATCCGATACTTCATGGCGATTCTCCTATGACGCCCTGCGCAGGCTTGACGTGTCGAACACGCGCGCCCACATGGGTCCGGCGATGGGAAGGATCATGCGTGGATGCTCGTGTCCGATACGCCAGATGCCATAGCCTTGCGCCAAACGTGGTATCTGGTCGAGTTCGTCCTCGCTCAAGTCGGGGATGAGACGGTTCAGCAGGGGGATGTTCTCGCCACCCTGCCGGTAGATGATCTTCGTCTCCATCAGATTCATCAACTGTTCGACCTTGCCGCGCAGGCCACTGCCGGCCGTGAACACCTGGGTCATGTCCGCGACGCCGTGCACGATCAGCCAGGTCGCGCAACCCCAATGGCCCGCGGAACGCTGCCGGGTCTGCAACGAGTCGACCAATTGCGGGTTGCTCAGCAGGTCCCACGCCTCCTCGCACACGATGATGCGACGCAGTCCGTCACGCGCCTGCAGCAGGCGGTCAATCCACGAGCTGACCGCCGCGGTGTACACGCGTTTCAACGTGGGATCCTGGAACACGGGACCGGACGTGTCGAACACGATGATCGGCGCGGCCGGATCCAACGTGATGGTCGACTCCTTGTCGAACATGCCGCTCATGGTTCCGCCCTCGACCATGGGGGAGAACACGCGGGCCGCCTCGCTGGCCTTCTCACGCGCCAGATCACGGTAATGCTCGAAGCCGTGGATATGCGAGTATATGGAATCCACCCAATCCCAGTCGGACAGTCGTTTGACCGCGGCCTGCAACGTCATCGGACCGATACCGTACGAGGCAATGAGCTGGTCGATCAGGGACAGCATGTCCTTGTCCAACGGGAATGGACGGTCCGGTTCCCTCACCGCCTCCGCCAACGCCATCATGGCGCTTTTCCTGCCGGCCAGGACCTCCTGGCGCAACGCGCGCTTGTCCTCCTCGGATTTGAGGTGGGACATGTCGGGCATGGCGAACGGGTTCAGATAGTTGCCTTTGCCGGGGGAGACGACCTGCCCGCCGGGAATGGCCCGCGCGATGGCCTTCCATTCGCCCTGCCGGTCGGATTGGACGATGATGTTGCGTCCGAACCCGATCTCACGGACAGCGATGGTCTTCGCGCAATAGCTTTTGCCCTGGCCGCGCAGGCCGCTGAAGAACAGGTCGGGACTGGTGGTCATGTGCGCGTCGTACGTACCCCAGCAGTCGAATTGGAACAGTTCGCGGGAAAGCGCGTCGATGCCGATCGGCGGTCCGGGGATCAGCTGCGCGCCGGAACCGGCCACGAAAGTGGTGAGCACTCCCGCCCGTCCCGTGCTGGTCTGATGCCATGGGATCAGGGGACGTTCGTTGAAATCGCGGGTGATCATGTCCAACGGGCTCGCGGAACCCAACGGGAGCATGCCTTCCTCGTCACGCTGCCGCGCCTTGTACAGGCTCTTCGTCTGGCTGACCTGCTTCGACACCATCGAATACAGGCGTCCGCGAGCCGATTCGACCGCGCCGCGGTCGGAACGCGAATACCGGTGTTCCGGCACACGCACCGACCGGCCGGCGCCGTCACGCACGCGCATGAGCCAGTCAAGTTCGGGAATGGACAGTCTGGTCGGCGCGGGAACGAAACCCACCACGCCGACGCCACGCCGCGCGGGACGGCCGAGCCTGTGCCCATCGTCCTCCAACATCGGCACGAACGGATCGGCCCCATCGCCGTCCGGTTCCATGCCATCTGCTTCCGAACCGTCGTATTCGTCTTCATCGTCGACGGACATTCCCACCTCTTTTGAAAAGACGGAAGATGGGCGGGAGGAATCCCGTGGATACGGAACCATCCCACCCATCATGGATGTGAGCCGGTCCGACGTCACACGTTGTATCCGGCATGGGCCATCAGCATGCCCGCCACGACCATCAGCACGAAGCAGACGACGGCGAGCACGATGAACAGGACGGCCTTGCCCTGACGGGTCTTACGGCTCATGGCGAGAACCTTTTCCTTGGTCTTGCGGCCAACGAAGGTGCTTTTCTGTTTGACGGCCATGTACACGAACGCCTCATACAGGCATGAGGCGGCGACGACCATCAGGACCAGGATGCAAAGGGTTGCAGCCATATGGATTCCTCCCTAGTTAGGACATGTCCCGGAATCGGCCGGCCATGCGACCGCACGGTTCCGCACAATCCACATGACACGCGGACGATATCAGACAGGGGGATTCGCAGAACCCTTGCCATTGGACACTCCACCGGCATGGTGGAGCTCTTCCATATGCCGGTCGGCCCGCGCCGACACGACGCACATGCTCCAAACCGTCAGCAGGCCAAAAGCCAGAAAGACGGCGATGATGATGATTACGCCCATCGTGTTCCCTCCTTGCATCGGGGATTCTCGTTCCCTGTGCCGTTCTTTCCACACGCACCCCGTCCGATACCATCATGGGGGTTCACGAGTGGGAGTGCGAGAGACCGATGGGGAAGGATGCCGGAAGCTTCCGTCCGCCGAATACGTGGAATACCCCTAGGACAGGCTGATGTCGGGGCCGGATGGTCCGGTGGCGTCTGGAATATTGGACGGGTCCGGCGGTTGGAGTCCTGGGGTCGGGTCGTCCAATCCATGAATGGGAGTCATGCCGATCATGTGGCGGGTGGCGGTGGTGTTCCTTTGACGTCTGATGATCGGGAGCCGGCCACGCAGCAGGCCCGTGATCCGGTCGATGAGCATGGGGGAGAGGCGCTGGTTGGTGGAAAGCTGTTCGTGGACGATGTCGGGCACGTCGTCCAAAACACCGAGGTCGTACCTGTCCCAATCATCGATGAGGGACAATTGCCAGTACGCGTTGTCCTCCTCTCCCCATTGGTCGGTCCAGAACGGTTTCGTCCGGTAGTCCCCGTTGCCCATGGCGTCGGGATCCATGCCGTTCCACAGGCTCGCTCCGCTGTCGTAGATCGGGGCGGGACGGATGGCGAAGGATTCCACGTCCCTGATCAGACCGAAATTGTTGTAATGCCGGTCCGTGTTGCGTAGCAGGAAGTCGAGGAACAGGAAATCATCCGTGGCGTGCATGATCGCGTCACGGTCGACGCCGAGCCGTTGGCAGGCCTCCACCCAGATGTCGCGCCGTTCCCGGTATCCTCCCTTCCGGAAGATCCGCATGATCTGTCCGGCGGGAATGAGCTCCTCCGTATCCGAAAGCATTTCGTCGCATGCCGACACCCTGGCCCCGTTGATCCTGCCCACACGGTATTCGACATGGTCGATGCCAAGCAGGCGGGCCGTTTTCCACGCTATCCGCTCGTTGTCGGGCTCCTGGCCGGACCGTCCCGCCTTGATGAGGGTCCTGACGCCGTCGTCACGGATGATCCACCGTTTGGGCAGGTCTCCGGCGCTGGTCACGTCCGGCGTGTTCACGTCGCCGATACGGGATGAGTCGCCGGTGAACAACGCCTTGCCGAGCCGTTCGTCGAAATCGTTGTGGAAGAAGTTGAGGTCCTCCCAACGCAGCGCGTCCATGCCGGCGGGACGGATCCAGTACTGGTCGGACAGGCTCAATCCCATGGAACGGTCGAGCAGTTCTTTTCCGGAGGGGATGCCCGTGGCCATGAGCAGCGTGCGCAGGCCGTCCCTTGTGGCGGGGATTCCCCGGGACCGCCACCATGCGGTCACCGAATCACTGTCGGGTCGGGGCTGTCCATCCACATACATGCCGACCGGTACACGGCTCGGATCGAACACGTCACCCACTTCGAGGATGAAACCCGCGTTCGACGAGTACGCGAATTCCAGTACCGGATGGTTCCGGCACATCAGGACACGGTTCATTTCAAATAGCATCGGACCCCGCGATGTGTGATAGATGGATTCATTGCTTCCCGTTTCCCATGGTAGCAACGTGGATGTCCTTCGTTCATGTGGACGTTCCAGGGGAAACGGACGGCCGGAAAGGGTGCGGGCGATGCGCCTCAGCATGTCACACCGCCCTTCCGGTTGATGCTACCGGCTTCGGCGCGTGCGCCGCCGCGCGAATGGGATGAGGATGAGGCCGAAGAGGCAGCCCCCCCCCCGATGGTTTTCAGCAGGTAATGTTCGTTCATTGTTCCTCCCGTCTCCGGCATTGCGGATTTCTTCCATACGCCGGTCGGCGCGTTCCGCGACGACGCACATGCTCCATGCCATCAGCAGGCCGAGGAGCCAGAAGACGGCGATGATGATTACGCCCATCGTGTTCCCTCCTTGCATCGGGGATTCTCGTTCCCTGTGCCGTTCTTTCCACACGCACCCCGTCCGATACTGTTACGGGGGTGATTGTGAGGGCATGTGGCGTGTGGGGACGTTTCTTTTTTCGTTTCCGAACGTCGTTGGACGGGAGGCATAAGGACCGCAAGATATGGGGATACGAGAGGGCGAAGGGAGGAAAAAACGGCCGGAACAGGTTCGGGAAACCCTTATATGGGTTTCCATCGTCCTGTTCCGGCCGTCTGTAGGATGGTATCGGATGTTCGGTTATGTTCGGGATGCGGTCTCGCTGGCTTGCTCATGCTGGAAGCCGTCAAGACCTGCGAAGAGGGTCAGACCAGGCCGATGCCGGGATCGTCCGGCCGTGCATCGTCCGGAACATCGGCCGGATCCGGCGGTTAGACATCCTGGCCCGGAGCATCCATGGCGATGGAGCCGTCCGTGGTTTTCGGATCATGACGGAGCCGTTCGACAAGGTCGATGAACGTGCGTTCCTCCTGTTCCACGCAGTCGAACAGGATGGAGCAGAACGGTTCGGAATCACCGTCGACCTGCCAGGATTCGAGACCCCGGGCGTAAACACGTCCGGCGTCATGCTTGATCGCCACGGGACGGTATCCGTTCTCCAACAGCATGAGGTTGAGCAGTTGCCGGCCGGTCCTGCCGTTGCCGTCCATGAATGGATGGATGTTTTCGAACATCGTATGGAACGCCGCGGCCTTGAGCAACGGGTGCGCGTCGCTTCCGTTCAGCCCGTCGATCAGGGCTTGCAGGTCGTCATGGATCTCCAACGGGTCGGCGGTCTTGACGCGGGTCGCGGTGATTCTCGCCAGATATCCGTAAGGACGGAACGTGCCGCGTGCGAACGGCTGCAGGTCCAATGCGGTCACCTCGTGGATCCTTTGGATCAGTTCCGGGTCGAGTTCACGTCTTTCGGAGGCGTATTCGCGGACGTAGGCCATGCCGTCGGCGACGCCGCGCGCCGCGAACACGAAACGTGCCGGGGAATCCGAGGGCACGAATTCGCCTTCCAATACGAGGGATGTGTCCTGAAGAGTCAGGGTCGATCCTTCGATGGCGTTTGAATTGTAGGTGTATCTCACGAGCCAGTCGCGGTCGTAATCGGATAATGCCATGGTTTCGACGCCATCCAACGGTTCCAGTGAGAGGGCGTGGGCGCGCAGGGTGTCGATGAGGTCCAGTCGGGTGGTGATTTCCGGAATCCGTTCAAGTTTGGCGAGGATGCCGGGCATGTCGTCGATATGTTGACGCAGTTGCGTGTTGGGCATGGTTTCTCCTTCTTTGGCTTATTTTACCGAACCGTGGTGGATCTGGGTCCTGAGAGAGAAACGGCCGGAACAGGGTCGGGAAACCGTCATGTGGGTTTCCGTCGTCCTGTTCCGGCCGCCTGTTTGTTTGGAGGGGGAATTGGGTCAGCGCATGCCGTGGCGTGCGGTCACGTCCATGCGGCGGCGTTTCAGGTCGAGCGTGGCGGCGCCCATGCCGGCGAACGCGACGACGGCGAGGATGATGCCGTTCGTGTCCGCGCCGGTGGATGCCATGACCTTGTCGGCCTTGGCGGCCGCTTCGACCGTGGCCTGCTGGGCGGCGTTCAGACTGGTCTGGCCGGCATTGTCGTCATGCTTCGGGTTGGCGGCCTGCTGGGCCGTCTTGAGCGCTGCCTTCGCGGTCTCGTAGTCGCTCTTGGCCTGGGCTTCGACCGTCTGGGCCTGCTTGAGGTCGGCCTGCGCCTTGGCGAGGATCGTCTTGGCCTGGTCGAGCGCGTCCTGTGCTTCCTTGACCTTGGCCTGCGCGGTCTTGACGGCTTCCGTGTCCTTCGCGTCGCTCTTGGCCTTGGCGAGGCGTGCCTGCGCGTCGGTCAACGCCTGCTGCGCGTTCCTGACCGCGGTTTCGGCGTCCGTTTCGGCCTGCTTGGCCTTGTCGGCCTCGTTCCTGGCGGCGTCGTATGCCTGGGTCTTCGCGTCCAGGTCGGCCTGCGCGGCGGCGAGGGCCTGGGTCCTGGCCGCGAGGTCCGTCTTGGCGTTTTCGAGGTCCTTGACCTGTTGGGCGGCCTTGTCGCTTTCCTTCTTGGCCTGCTCGTACGCGGTCTGGGCTTGGGCGAGTTCGTCCTGCGCGGTCTGCTTGGCCTGCTGGGCCTGGTCGGCTTCGCTCTTGGCCTGCTCGTACGCGGTCTGGGCCTTGGCGAGGGCGTTCTTCGCGTCGGTCAGCACGTCGAGACGCGTGTCGGCGGCGGTCTTGTCCTGTTCGGCCTGCTTGACGTCCGTGTTGGCCTTGTCGAGCGCGGCCTGGGCTTGGGTGAGACGCGTCTGCGCCTGCTCGTCGGCGGATTTCGCCTGGTCGTACGCGGTCTGCTTGGCCTGGCGGTCGGTTTCGGCGGTGGTGAGGCTGGCCTGCGCCTGCTCGTCGGCGGATTTCGCCTGCTCGTACGCGGTCTGCGTTTCTGCGGCCTTGCGGGTCGCGTCGGCGAGCAGCTGCGTGGTACGTGCGGATTCGTCTTGCGTGTCCTGCAGGTAGGAGGTGGCCTTGTCGAGCGTGAGGACGGCGGACGCGTGGGCCGTGTTGGCCTTGTCGAGCGCGGTCTTGGCGGCCTCGACCTGCTTCAACGCGTCCTCGTACGTGGATTGCGCGGATTTGATCTGGTTGACGTACGCTTCGACCTTCGCGCGGTACACGCTGGCATCGAACGTGGTGTCGTTCGCGTTGTAGGAGTTCCAGTCGTTGAAGTACTCCTGCGTGAACGCGTGATCGTAGTTGGTCTCACCGTAGCCGCTGTAGGCCATGCCGGTGGCGATGTACTCCGGGTCGACGATGTTGAGGTAGTGGCCGACCTGCTGGTACAGGTCCGGGTACTTCAGGAAAACGTCGTACGGGGACAGCTTGGCGAGGTCCGGATAGTCGCCGGACTTCACGGCCGCGTCGTAGGTCTCCTTCTCGGCCGTGTACCAGTCGTCGTACGGATCGTCGTCGGAGAAGCCCCAGTCGAGGTTTTCGCCGACGTTGTCGTACTGGTAGTTGTGGTTGTAATGGCCGTTGGCCGCGTAGTTGGCCTGGACCATGGCCATCGCCATCGCGGTCTCGGACACCTTCAACGGTTCCAGACCATGGTCGGCGCGCAGCTTGTTGCATTCGTCGATCATGTCGAGGGCCTTGAGCAGGTTGTCGAGGCTGGTCGCGTCGTCCTTCGCGCCGATGTGCGTGTATTCCAGGTACTGGGACACGCTGTCGTCGGTCAGATACTTGTACGCCTGTTCGGCCTTGTTGGTCTTGAACCATCCGGCCGCGCCCTCGGCCTGCGCCTTCGCGGCCTCGTCCGCGGCCTGCTTCGCGGCGTCCGCGGCGGCCTGCGCCTTGTCGTACGCGTCCTTCGCGGCCGCATACTCGTCCTTGGTCCTGTCGGCCTGCGCCTGCGCGTCCTTCACGGCCTGGTCGGCCTTGTCGAGCGCGGCCTGCGCCTTGTCGTTGGCGGCCTGGGCGTCCTTCACGGCCTTCGCGTCCGTGTTCTTCGCGTCGGTGGCCTTGTCCAGGGCGGCGGAGGTCTTGTCGGCCTTCTCCTGGGCGGCGTCCTTCATGTCGTTCGCCTTGTCGAGCGCGGCCTTCGCCTGGTCGGCCTGGGTGCGGGTCTTGTCGGCCTCGGATTTCGCGGTGGCCTCGGCGACGGTGGCTTGGGCCTGCGCGGTCTTAGCGTCCTTCACGGCCTGGTCGGCCTGCTTGGCCTTGTCCTGCGCCTCCTGGATCTTGGCGGGATCGTTCGCGTCGCCCGCGATGCGGGTGGCCTCGTCGAGCAGGCTCTTCGCCTGGTCGGCCTTCTGCTGGGCCTGCTGCGCGGCGTCGGATGCCTGGTCGGCCTTCGTCTGGGCTTTGCCGAGCGCGTCCTGCTTCGCGGCGGTGGTCTGGTCGAGCTTGGTCTTGTCGGTCGAGTCGACCTTCCGCTGCGCGTCCTTCACGGCCTGTTCGGCCTGTTCCTTGGCCTTGGCGGCGTCGTCACGGATGGACTGGCTGTCGTTCATGGCCTTCTTGATGGTCTCGGCGTTCTTCGCGCTCTGGTCGGCCTTGTCCTTGGCGGCGGCGAGGCTGTCGTGGGCCTTGTCGAGGTTGGTCTGGGCCTGGTTGACGCCCGTCTGGGCGGCGGCCACGTTCGGATCGTTGTTGATGGTGGTCTCGACCTGCTGTTGCGCCTGCTGCACGTTCTGCTGGGCCTGCTGCACGCCGGTCTGGGCCTGCTGGACCTGCTGCTGGGCCTGCTGGGTGCCGGCCGCGGCCTGGTCGAGGCTGGTCTTCGCGTCCGTGACGGCCTGCTGGGCCGCGGCGACCTGGTCCTGCTGGGGCTGCGTGGTCGGCTGGGCCGCGGCCTGGTCGACGGCCTGCTGGGCCTGCTCGACCGGGGTGGTCGCGGTCTCGTCGGCCATTGCCGGCGCGGCGATGGTGCCCGCGACGGCCACGGATGCGACGGCCGTTGCGAAAGCCTTCTTGTTCATAATTCTCCCTCCAATGCCATGCCCCGTATCGGGGTCGTGGCTCCAATGGAAACATCCCTGCGACGTTTCCGACAACCATTCCACGTGCCCCCAATCCGATATCGGCGCCATCGGCGTGTCGCGGTCTCGGAGGCATATGGCGCGCATACCCACCAGTCTACCCCCGCATGAGGCGGTGCCGGCGTGTGGGCGTCTACCGTTTCATGCCGTGACGTCCGTACGGGCGGACGCGTGGCCTGGACTCGACCATCGCCACGGGCATGCCCGCGAGCAATGCCACACCGGACACGAGCAGCGGGCGCGCGTCACGGCCGGTGGTCCTGGGCGCGTCCTCGGGATAGGGCGCGTCGTCCGGCATGCTCACGCGTTCGCCCGTGACGAGCAGCCGATACGTGTTCAGGAAGATCGGAGTGCAGGTGACCAGCGTCACCAGGTCGCGTCCCGGCTGGATGCGCACGTCGCGCAGATCGTCCGGATCGACCTTGCGGATGCGTTCGACCTTGTAGGCGAGGGTCTGGGCTGCGACCCTCACGTAGAACACGTCACCCTTCCTCAATTCGGTGAGCCTGGTGAACAGGGCCTTGTCGGCCACTCCCGTATGTCCGGTGATCACACTGTGGGTGCTTTGCCCGCCGACGGGCAGGCTGGTGCCGTGAAGGTGTCCCGCACCGTTCTCCAACGCGTACGCGTCGGCCCCGTGGCGGACGGGCAGGTCCACGCCGATGGACGGGATCTCGATGGTCGCCATGATCCCGTCGCCGAAATCCAGCAGGTTCTGGTATTCCGTGTCCGATTTGAACCCGAAATCACCATCGATGGTCCCGTCCTTGCCGGACGTCTCTCCGATGACATGCGGCGTGGCGGCGAGCCTCCGGTTGTACTCGCGGGCCGCGGCGACCATGCGCGCGTACTTCTCGGCGGAATGGTCGTCCTTCGCGGCCAGGGCGGACGATTCGGCCGCCCTGCGGGCCGCTCCGGCCTGTTCCACGCCAAGCCAAGCGAACGTGCCCACGCCCGCCAGGCAGAACACGACCGTGACGGCGATGAGTGCGCGGAACACGCGTCTCGCATGCCGTGCGCGTATGCGGCGCAGGCGCCGCATGCGACGTCCCTCCGAAGCACGTTCGCCCTCGATGATCCAATCCCAATCCATAACGTCCATACCTTTGCCACGATCCGTTCCACGAATATCGACGGGGATGGGCAACGGGAAGGGCCGGCGTCCGGACCATTCCGCCCACGTCCGAATGGAGTTGGTGGATGGCCGTCCGCCGGCCCTTCCGTCACCGGGTTCCGGTCACTCGTCGTCCGGCATGCCGTGGCCGTTCATGCGTCTGGTGAGCATGACGGTCGAGCCGATGCCGAACATGAGCAGCAGGACGCCGCCCGCGATGGCGATCGGCAGGCCGATACCGCCCGTTTCGACGAAGTTCTCGTGAACCTCCTGCCATTGTGCGTACAGGGTGATGTCCTTGTCCTGCAATGCGACCTTGCTGCCGTCCTTATAGACGACGTCCGCCTTACCGGGTTTAGTGCCCCAACCCTTGAACACGTACTTGTCGCGTTTGAACGACTTGGACGTGTCACCGGGAATGGTCACATCCGAATACTGCCAGCCGGTCGTGTTCGGATGCGAACCGGTGCCGCCGTTCGCGTTGTAGACCACGTTGGCCTGCAACCGCTGCCAGTGCGCGTACACGGTGACGTTGCCGGTCAGGGGCGTGGCCCACTGGTAGAGGCCCGTGTTGTCCTGCGGGGCTGTGTACCAGCCGAGGAACTTGTATCCCCTGATCTTCGACG
>ERZ857785.1670-NODE-1670-length-22869-cov-6.925747_pt1 | contig 22869 bp, 20 predicted proteins | sample MGYA00519763_ERZ857785 | MGnify/ENA primary metagenome ERZ857785 (study PRJEB31778, sample SAMEA3449365) | human gut metagenome | biome: human gut; feature: human-associated habitat; material: faeces | place: United Kingdom | collected 2010/2012 ...
TTTCTTATTCGTTTCGGATGGCTTCGAGCGCCGAGATCTTGACCGCCTTGTTCGCAGGCTGATAGCCGGACACCAGTCCGACCAGCACCGAGAACACCAGCGCGAAAATCACAAGCTCCGGCTTGATGACGGACGTGCGCACCACGCCTTCGCCGCCGATGAGCGCCTGCTTGACAAGCTCCCACGTGACGCCCCCGCCGCCGAACGCGCCGAACGAGAACAGATTGATGATGACGGATATGATGAAGCTGAAAATAAGCCCCAAAATGCCGCCGAGAAGGCCGATGCTGCCCGCCTCCATGAGGAACATCGCGCGGATATCGCGCACATAGCAGCCGAGCGCCTTCATAATGCCGATCTCCTTCGTGCGCTCGGAGATGGACATGATCATCGTGTTCGTGATGCCGATGGCCGCGACCAGAAGCGAGATCGCACCGAGGCCGCCGAGCATCAACTCGATCTGGCGGGTCTGCTTGTTGAGCTCGTCGCGCATGCTCTGCATAGAATACGTGCTGTAGCCTAAATCCTTGATGGACTGCTCCACATCCGACACGGCGTCGAGGCTCTCAGCCTTGACGTTGATGCTTGAATACTCGAACTTCGTGTCGGTCTTGCCGGTCAGGTCTTGAATAAGAGCTTTGAGCGCATTGATGTCCATCATCACGCCGTCGCTCGTCTCATAGCCCTTTCCCTGGTCCTCCTTCAGCACACCGACGACCTTTAGCTCGACCTCGTAAGGCGTGGGCTCGGTGCCCGTACCGTCGTCATACGGTGTGAGTACCATGGTGATGCTCGTCTTGAGCGGGTCGAAAAACGGGTCGGGGACGTTTTCCGTGTCGATATTGCCGTTTTCGTCCCAGGTGTATCGGTAGACATAATTTCTGCCGTCAGGCATGAGCGTATCGGTGAAGTTATAGGCAAAATACTGGCCCACGACCACCTCGTCGCTGCTTTCTGGGTAGCGGCCCGCGACCAGCTCATAACCCATGTCCTCAAGGGCGCTCGAGTCAATGCCGGCAAAATTGACCCAGTTGGCCGTGTAGCGGCCGTTGATGCCCGCCTTAAACGAAATGTTGTAATCGTCGAGGCTTGCCTTGGGCATGACGGCCTTGACGCCCGCGATCTCATGGAAGCTCTCGACCGCCTTGTCGTCAAGCTTGCTCTCCGTCTGCGTGCCGGTGCTCTGGTTGTAGCCGCGGTAGACCTCGATGATGGAGAGGTCGCCCATATTTTTGAGCATCTGGTCGTAGGACTCCTGCATGCCCGCGCCGATGGAAACCATCACGATGATGGACGTGCAGCCGATGAACACGCCCAGCACCGTCAGGATCGTGCGTCCTTTGCGCCGTGACAGGCTGTCAAAGCACATTTTCAGGATGTCTGCGAATCTCATTTTTTCTGCTCCTCAGCACCCGTGGCCGCAGTCTCCTTGTTTTCAGCCGCCGCGGCTTCCGCTGCCTCCTGCTTCTCCTCGGCGAGCTCCTCTTCGTCCCACTTGTCCCAGAGCGCCTGCTCGGCCTTCTGCTTGGCCTTCTTCTTGCGGATGCGCAGCACGATGAGAAGGACGATAAGCGCAGCGACTACCGCGATGATGACGTACTTCCACGGGAAGGTGTTCGCCGGCTCGGGGTCGATCATGCCGGGGTCATCCATGCCGGGGTCGGCCGGCTCATAGGCCATGGCTTCGACCGTCGCTTCAAAGACGCGCTCTTTCGTGTTGCCGTTGGAATCCTCGTAGGTGATGACGATCTTGACCTGATTCTCGCCCTCCAGCTGCGGGGTCACGGCAAAGGCGATGGTGCCGTTCTTGCCGCCGTCGATCGTGCCGACGCGCTGATAAGGCGTGGGGGAATCAATGTCACCGGAGATGGTCGCCTCAACGTTGTTGATGGCGCTCTTGCCCTTGTTGACATAGTCGATCGTCAGGCTCGTTTCCTCGCCGACATAGCCGGTGTAGGAGCTTGTAGGCTCGCTCATTTCAAAGCGGTCGGGCTGGTAAAGAGGAACGCTCAGCGACAGCGTGGCGTTGCCCGACTTTCTTGCGTTCTGGTCAACATATTCATAGGTCACGTCGATCTTGACGTCCTGCGCGCTGGCGCTGATGAGCTGCGCGGCCTTCATCGGCACGGTGACGGTCTTGCTGCCGCTCGCGGCGACAGATTCAAAGTAGAACGTGTTCGTCGAGCCGTTGAGCATCAGGTCCTGACCGCCGGTGACGGTGACCATGACGTTTTCGATCTTGATGGTCTTGCTGGTGTTCGTGAACGAGAAGCTCAGGTTCGTGCTTGAGCCTGCCGCAACGGACGAACCGCCGTAGTTGTACTTCGAGAGAATGACGATGGGCGTGGGGCTCGCAATGGTCTCCTCGTCCTTCGTATCCTTGGTAACGGTGGAGAGAACGTTCACGCTGCCGCTGGCGCTGCCGCCGGTGAGCTGCGTGCCGTTGTCATAGTAGAACGACAGGCTCGCGTCGATCGTCTGCATCTGGGACTCGATCTTGTCGGGTGCCTTGACCGTCACAGTGACGGCCGTGTCGCGGCCCGCGCGGATATCGTCGAGCATGTAGTCCTGGCTGCCCATGATGAGAAGCGATCCGGAGGATTTGAGCGTCAGGATAGGGTCGCGCATGGCGGTCGTGCCGGCGTTCTGGATGTAAACGGTGATGGTCTTCGTCTCGCCCGCGGCAATAGACGTGCTCGTGCCGTCGGAGTTGAAGACGGCGCGCGGCTCGGGAATCGTTTCCGGCGTCGGCTCGGGCTCCGGCTTCGGCTCGGTGTAGGGCACGCACTCGCGCACCGGGACGGTGTTGCCGTCCTGATAGTCGCCGCCGTTGCCTTCATAATAAATTGTAAAGGCAAGCTGCTTGCCGCTGTCGCCGGTGTAGGTCAGGCCGGTGAACGTAACGGTATATTCGCCGTTCTGTCCGCTTGCAACAGCGCTCGCCGTACCGTCCTGAAAGCTGTCAAGGCCGCGCACGACGCGGATCGAATCGTTGCTGCCGTCCGTGCGGGATAAGTAGACCGTGATATCCACCGTATCGCCGGTGTAAATGCTGCTTCTGCTGGCCCGGTAGCCGGTGATCAGAAAGCTGGTTCCCGCCTGTGCCGTCGTGCCTCCGCCCGTCGCTTTGGCGACATTCACGGGCAGCAGCGCTGCGCACAGCACAAGGGCAAGGCAGAGCGAGAGCAGGGATCTTGAGATGCGTTTCATGTTCGATTTCCTCCGTTATTCGATGTAGGGTGCGGCGTCGATCTCCGCCTTGACCTGATTTTCTACGTTGCTGACGATCCTGCCGTCGATGAGCGTGACGATGCGGTCGGCATACTCGGTCATCTCCGGATCGTGGGAGACGAGCACGATCGTCTGGTGGAAGCGCTTGGCAAAGCCGCGGATCATGTGCATGACCTCTTTCGTCGTCTTCGAGTCGAGGTTGCCGGTCGGCTCGTCGGCGAACACGACCTCGGGGCGCGTGACGAACGCGCGTGCAATGCCCACGCGCTGCTGCTGTCCGCCGGACATCTGGTTCGGAAAGTGGTCCATGCGGTCCTTCAGTCCCACGCGGCAGAGCATTTTCTTCGCCTCCAGCAGCCGCACATCCGGGTCGATGCCCTTGAACATCAGCGGCATGGCCACGTTTTCCGCCGCCGTCAGCTCCGGCAGCAGGTTGTAGGACTGGAAGACGAAGCCGATGTGCTTCTGCCGAAAGGCCGCGAGCTGATTTTCGTTGAGCTGTGAGATCGGCACGCCGCCGATGCGCACCACGCCGCGCGTGGGCTTTTCGAGTCCCGCTAACTGGTTGAGCAGCGTCGATTTGCCGCTGCCGGACGTGCCGAAGATGCAGCACACCTCGCCCCGCGGGATGTCGAGGTCAATATTGTGCAGTGCGACCACGTGCTCCTGCCCCATCATGTACACCTTTCGGAGCTTTCGCACCGAAATGACGGGCTTCTGGTCATTTGCCATCGCAGTTTCTCCTCAATTTTAATCTTGGGTCCATTATAATCTCATCTTATGAGGAAGTCGTTACAATCAGGCGCGATTTGGTTACAAATTATTTAAGAGTTCCTTAATTCTCGCACCGCGCCTTTTCCTGTATTATTTAGACGGAATTTATCGAAAAATGTTTCATCCTTTTTGAAAAAAAGCGGCGGATTTTTTGATCCGCCGCTTTTTTAAGTTCATGCCGTTTTAGTTCAGCGGCACGTCGGGCACGACGTAGACCGTCATCTCTTCGCCATTTGTGTCGATGGACACAGTGTCGTCGATGGGCTGCGTCAGCGCCGCGTCCGCGTAGAGTGTGCAACCGCTGCGGCAACAGATGTTGACATACGTCCCCCTCGCCACATGGTATTCATTCACCCACCAGTCTTCGCCCCCTTCTTCCGCAGGGAGGCAGACCGTCAGCAGGCAGGCGGGTCTCGTGTCGTCCGTCGCGTACACGACATCGTTCAGAAGGTAGCGGCCTGACTTATAGGGTTCTGTTTCGTAGGGCTCGTTGTAGCTCCAGTTGTAGAGCGTCGTGCCCATCTCCGTCGCGCCGCCCTCGCCGTCCGCCATATAGTCGGTCACGGACATGGCAAGCAGCTCGCCCGTCTCGGGATCGGCGTAGTAGAGGGTGGTATAGTAGTAGTCGTCCTGATCGTCAAAGCGCGTGGTGGTCGAGAGCAGCACCGCGCCGTCCTGCTCGCTACGCTCGTCGAGCGTTTCCTCGGCGTTTTTGGCGGCGGGATCGGCGCACTGCGGCAGTATGTCAAGGAGATACTCTGTCCCCTCGCCCGGAATGGGATAGATGTTCAGGCTTGCGTTATCGTCGCTCGTCATGCGCGTGGCATACAGGCCGCCACGCCCCTGGCTCCACAGCTCATCCTCGCCCGGGCCGCTGTTGGCGGTATAGCTGTAGTGCGAGGACATGAGGATCGTGCTGTCGCCCCCGTCCGTGTACTGCAATCTTGCGGTGTAGGCCACCTCGCCGTCCCGGTCGGTGCCCTGAATGCTCACGGTCACGGCGTCGTACTTTTCGAGCAGCATGCACGGATCGTTGACCTCGCGCAGTGTTTCGAGCGTCACGTCCATCGGCGTGTCAGCGCCGATGGTATCGTCCTCTTTGTCGTCCTTGCCGCCCTGCGTGCCGCAGCCGGCAAGAAGTGCCGCGACGCAAAGCGCGGCAATACCAGTTTTCTTCCAGTTTTTCACCTTGGTTTCCTCCTTTGGGTTTGGGACGCGGAATCATTCGCGTCATGGTTGTTCTTCACTGCTGTCGGGAATGTTGCCGCTCTTTACATAGACGGTCGTGCTGCCGCCGTCCGGCCACTCGATCTCAGGGGTTTGATACTCCTGCGTCATGGCGGCGTCGTAGTAAAGCATGACGCCCTTACCACTCTCTGGGGAAAAGTACGCTGCGCTCGGCACGGTAAAGTGCTGCTCGTGCTCCTGCGCGGTGCCCGGGTCCCACACGAGCGTGATTTCATGCTTGGGAACATCGTCCGACAGCATCAGCGCGTAGAGGTCTTCCTCCGGTTCATAAGGGCGATCATAGCTGAACGTATAGCTTCCCGTGGCAAAGCAGGTGTCTTTTCCCTGCAAGTCTTTTCTGTGCCGCTCCGACTTGATCGATATCAGGTCATCGGAGGTTGGATCGACATAGAGCCATCGCAGCGAGTAGTCCGTGTCATCGTCGGTGATATAATGTTTGATCGGAAACACGAGCTGGCCGTCCTGCTCATACGGCTCTTCGGCCTCCACCGTGATACCGTCACCGGCCACGGGCAAAAACGGTTCCCGCGCGGTACTTTCTTCGTACCACTCATCCGTTCCGCAGGCGATCACACTGGCAATTCGAGCGCTGCCGTCATCATTTGTTCCAGCGATAATGCACATACCGTCCGGCACTTCATCCAGGCAGACATTCACGCTATAAATATCGTCTGCGCCGTACTCATCATAATACCAGCCGTGGCTCCAGCTTTGCAGCCGGCCTTCTTCGTCGCGCGTGTACTGGTCAGTGCTCTTGACGTCCTGACCGCCGTTGCTGCTGTCTGTGCTCTCCCGTACAATAGTCACCACCTCGTGCCGCTCGAGCAGCGCAGAGATCGTGTTCCGCTCACAGACGTCTTCATAGGTGATGGGATGTTCTTCCGCCATATCGGTCTGTTTCTCCGTCTCTCTGCAGCCCATGAGCAGCAGCGCGGCGGCAAGTGCGAGGGCACTCATTAGTCCCCAGCGGTTCATTTTGTTTCTCCTTTCATCGTCTTCTTTCCATCTTGACTGTGCGGAGCTTTTTTCGTTCCGTACATTCTCTTAGACGAGAAATTTCTCAAAAAGTTTCACCCTTATGATTTTTTTAGGAAACTTTTTTCTTCCCCGTGCGAGCTCTTGCATTTTCCGCCGCCGCGGCATACAATGAGGACACATTTCACCCGGGAGGGGCGTTTTTATGAACTATATCGGCATCGACCTCGGCGGCACGAACATCAAGGGCGCACTCGTGAGCGCAGAGGGCGAGATCTTAAAGGAGCATTCTATCCCGACGCGCGTCGATCTCGGCCCCGAGGCGGTCGCGGGACGCATCGGTCAGGTCATCGCGCAGCTCTCTATCGGCGAGGACACCGTCGGCGGCGTGGGCGTCGGCTGCCCCGGCACGGTGGACGACGCGAGCGGCATCGTGCGCTTTGCGGCGAACCTGAATTTTGTGAACTTCGACCTGCGAAGCGCGCTGCGCGCGCACACTGCGCTTCCCATCCACCTCGGCAACGACGCAAACGCCGCGGCGCTGGGCGAGGCGCTGTTCGGCTGCGGCCGCGGCGCGGAGAGCACCATCGTCGTCACGCTCGGCACGGGCGTCGGCGGCGGCGTGGTGCTCGGCGGCAAGCTCCTGACAGGCTACACGGGCGCGGCGAGCGAGATCGGCCACATGGTCATCGCGGAAAACGGCGAAGAGTGCACCTGCGGCAGCCGCGGATGCTTCGAGGCCTACTCCTCCGCCACGGCGCTGATCCGCGACACGAAGCGCACCATGGCCGCGCACCCCGAGAGCCTGCTGCACGCGATTGCCGCGGAGCAGGGCGGTGTCGACGGCCGCACAGTGTTTCTCGCCAAGGAGCGCGGCGACGAGGCGGGCGCGCAGGTCGTGGAGGACTACATCGAGCATCTGGCCTGCGGGCTCACAAATCTTGTCAACATTTTCTTCCCCGAAGTGCTGGCCCTCTCGGGCGGCGTAGCAAATCAGGGCGACGCGCTGCTCCTGCCGCTGCGCGAAAGGGTGCGCGAGCGTTCGTTCGGCTCGCGCTATGCCGTCTCGCACACGCGCATCGAGCTCTGCACGCTCGGCTACCGCGCGGGCGTGATCGGCGCGGCGATGCTCGCGCGCGAGTGAGCGTAAAATAGCGCAAGATATGATAAGGCCCTCCGCATTTCTGCGGAGGGCCTTTTTTACCGGTAGCCGTCGGGCTCGGCCGAGCCTTCGATCAAAAACTGCACCTCGTCCACGCCGCCGAGCGACAAAATGGACTGCTCGAGCGCGCTCAGCATCAAATCGCGCTCCGCCTCGTTCTCCGGCAGTGAGCCGCTCGCAGGGAGATTCAGATAGCACACGCCGTTTTCGATGCGAGAGGAGATGACCGCAAAGTCCTCCGGCAGGAGCGAGACGAGCGAATCGTCCTCCGGCCCCTGCGCGAGCGCTTCGAGCAGCGCATTCACGCGCGTCTGGCCCTCGTAGAGCGCGAGCGTCTGCTGCTCGGCGCGCAGCTCGCCTGTCTTGCTGTCGAGGAAATAAAGCGACACGGTGATCGGCCGCAGGCCACTCTCACGCGAGGAAAGCAGCGTATCCGCCGAGAGCAGCACTTGCGTCTCGCGGTACGGCAGCTCGCGCCCGTCCGCCGTGATGCTCACAGCGTTCACATTCGGCAGCTGCGTCAGCGTCAGCGTGATGCAGTAGTCAGCGAGCGACAGGTCGATGCCCGTCAGGCGCGCATACTGTGCGCTCAAGTCGATCTGCGCGCGGCGGCCCGACACCTTGAGCGACTTGAGCGCCGTTCCCTCCGGGATGGGCGAAGAGAGCGACGGCTCGTCGGGCCCTGCGAGCAGCGCCTCCATCAGCGCGCGGACACAGTCTTCGGTCTCCATCGCGCCGTCGAGCGTCAGACGCTTTTCCTGCGTGCGGATGGCGTCGCCGCCGCCCGCGGAGTTGGGATCGCTGAGAAAATAGAGCTCGTAGCCGTTTTCGTCCATCTCCTGCACGTGCTGGGCCGCGCAGGCGCAGAGAAGCGAAAGCAGGAGGACTAATGCCGCAGTCAGGGAAAGACGTCTTCTCATGTCTCATCCCCTCCCTCTTCGCAGCGCGGCAGGCGCACGGTAAACACCGTGCCGCCGCCCTCGCGGGCGCGGACCTCGATGCTGCCGCCGCGGCGGCGCGCCGTGTCGGCGGCGATGGAAAGGCCAAGGCCTGTACCGCCCGCGGCGCGCGAGCGCATCTTGTCCACGCGGTAGAAGCGGTCGAAAATGCGGGGCATGTCCCCCTCCGGAATGCCGATGCCATTGTCGCTGACAGTGAGAAGGCAGTCCTTTTCATCCCCCGCGAGCAGCAGCTTCACAAAGCCGCCGGGGCGGTTATACTTGATGGCGTTTTCCGTCAGGTTGTAGATGATCTCGTGAATTTCATCCTCGCTCGCAAGGGTCTGTCCCTCGCGGCGAATTTCACACGAGAGGTCGACCTGCTTTTCCTCGGCCACGAGGCGCAGCATACGCACCACGCGCGCCATCACGGACGAGAGGTCGACGCGCTGCGCCTCGGGCAGCATGCCGCTGTCCAGGCGCGTCAATCGCAGCAGATTTTCCGTGATGCGCGCCAGGCGCTCGGACTCCTGCTCGATATCACCGACAAATTCGCGCACGGTCTGCGCGTCCATGTTCTCCGTCTGCAAAATGGAGTCGGACAGAAGCCTGATGCCCGCCAGCGGCGTTCTGAGCTCGTGGCTCGCGTCCGACACGAAGCGGCGGCGAGCGTCCTCCGTCGTTTGCAACCGGTCAGCCATGTCGTTGAACTCGGCGGCGAGCTCGCTGATCTCGTCGTGCCCGCCGACCTCGGCGCGGTGGCTGTACGAGCCCTCGCGCATCTTGCGGATGGCGTCGGTCAGTACGCCGAAGCGCCGCGTCAGCACGCGGGATAAGAGTACGCTGATCCCGCCGGCGAACACCAGCACGACCGCCGAAATCGTCAGGAGATTGCGCTGCAGGGACAGCAGCAGCTCCGCTTGCTCGGTGTCGTATTCGTAGGCATACACCGCGCCGATGGTCTGGCTGTGGTAGATGACCGGCGAGGCCGCGCGGCTTTTGAACGCCTTGTCTGAAAATTCGGTGTAAAAGACGTCTTCTCCGCGAAGCGCCTGCACAAGCTCTGTATAAAAGGCGTAGCGGCCGATCGCGCCGTCGGTCTCGCGCGTGTCATATAGCACACGGCCCGAGGCGTCCGTCACAAGCACGCGGGAGATGCCCGTCTCCTCCACGAGCGTCATCGCACCCGCGACGTTTTCCTCGCTCAGCTCTTCAAGGCCCGAAAGCGCCGTCACCATCACCGAAACGCTGCCCTGCAGCGAGCTCTGCTTAGAGCGGAACGTCAGGTTTTCCGACGTAATGAGCGGATATGTGTTCAGCAGGATCAGCACCGCCAGAATGATGGCGATATAGCTGAAGCTGAATTTTCGCTGCAGGCTCGCATGCATCTGCACGGCGCTGCCCCCCTTCTCTTTCTTTTAGTGGGAAATCAGTCCTTCAAGTAGTACCCCACGCCCCATTTGGTCAGGATGTGCTGCGGCGCGGCGGGGTTTTCCTCGAGCTTTTCGCGAAGCCGCCGGATGTGCACATCCACTGTGCGGTAGTCGCCTGCGTAGGTGTAGCCCCAAACGAGGTCCATCAGATTCTCGCGTGAATAGACACGGCGCGGATTCTTGACAAGAAGCTCGATGAGGTCGTATTCCTTGGCCGTGAGCTCGACGATCTCACCGTTTTTGACGGCGACGCGCTGCTCGGGGTCGAGCGTGATGCCGCCCGCGGTCAACAGGAGCGTTTCAGGCTGCTTTTGCTGCGGTGCGGCGTTCGCGCGGCGCAGCAGCGCGCGGATGCGCGCTTTGAGCTCTAAGATGTTGAACGGCTTTGTGATATAGTCGTCCGCGCCAGACTCAAGACCGATGATCTTGTCGGCGTCCTCGCTGCGGGCGGTCAGCATGATGATGGGCACATTGGAAAATTCGCGGATGCGCATGCAGGCCGTCAGCCCGTCCACCTGCGGCATCATCAGATCGAGGATGATGAGGTCAAACCCGCCGCTTTTCGCCATGTCGATGGCGGTCGCGCCGTCGTAGGCGGTCTCGACCGTGTAGCCCTCGTTTTCCAGATTGAATTTCATGCCCTTGACGAGAAGCTGCTCGTCGTCAACCACCAGAATTTTCATCGCCATCCTCCTCCGTGAATGTGATCTCCGCGCGGAATCCCTCGAGCTTCGCCTCTCCGATACCCTTGACGTTCAAAAGGTCCTCCGCTGCCGTAAAATCGCCGTGCTCTGCGCGGTAGTCGATGATCGCCTGCGCGAGCGACGGGCCGATGCCCGTCAGCGTTTCAAGCTCCTCCGCCGTCGCGGTATTGACGTTCACAAGCGTCACAACGCGCGTGGGCGCGGTGATCTCGTCGGTCTTGTCCTGCGTCGTCACGGTGTAATTCCCGTGCGAGGCACCCTCGTAGGCCGTTTTGTGCAGAAAAACGAGCGAAGCGGCGAACAGCATCGTCAGCGCGGCGAGCACAAGGTAGACGCCGCTGACTTTGGTTTTCTTTTCTTTCTTTTCCACGGTTGCGCTCGCCTGCCTTTTTTGCTATACTAATGTCGAAGCGTGCCGAATGGCGCGCTCCTCTTCACTGTATTCTATTTGATTGTATCATACAACGAGGTATATTTCCATGAAAAAACGCCGCTGGTTTTCACTTTTTTTATCTTTTGCGCTCCTGCTCCCGCTCTTTTCACTGACGTGCGCCGACGCCTATGAGGACTTTGACCTCGACGCGAAGGCCGGCCTTCTCATTGAGGCCGACACGGGCGAAATTCTCTACGAGAAAAACGCCCATCAGGAGAACTTCCCCGCGTCGCTCACAAAGGTGATGGTCGCGCTGCTGGTGTTTGAAGCCATCGACGAGGGCAAGATCGCGCTGACCGACTCCGTCACCGCGACGGAATCGGCGTTCGAGGGGCTGTCGAGCGACGGCAGCACGGCGAACATCGTCCCCGGCGAAACGATGACGGTCGAGCAGCTGCTCAACTGCATGCTCATCGTCTCGGCGAACGAGACGTGCAACATTTTGGGCGAAACGCTCTACGGCTCGGTCGACGCCTTTGTCGCGCGCATGAACGAGCGCGCGACGGAGCTCGGCTGCGAGCACACGCATTTCGCCAACGCCACGGGTCTTCACAACTCCCAGCACTACACGACCGCGTGGGACCTCTACCTCATCACGCGTGAGGCGATGAAGCACGACAAATTCATGGAGATCTGCAACTCCAAGAGCTACACCGTGCCCGCCACGAACATGACCGACAAGCCGCGTGAGCTGCATTCGACGAACTTTCTCATTTCCAACTGGCGCGCCCGCGGTTATGTGTACCGCGACGCGCAGGGCATCAAGACCGGCTCGACACCCGAGGCGGGCTACTGCCTCATTTCGTCCGCCCTGCGCGGCAGCCGCCACATGATCAGCGTGGTGCTGGGCGCAGAGCGCGTGACGCTCGAGGACGGTGTGACCATCCAGACGCGCAGCTTCTCCGAAACGTCGCGCATGTTCGACTGGGGCTTTGACAACTTTGTCCTCCGCGACATTCTCTCCTCCTCCGACCTTGTGCAGGAGGTGCCCGTCGCGCTTTCGAACGAGGCGAGCTACGTTTCGACCCACGCGGCGGAGGATATCTCCTGTCTTCTGCCCGACAATGTCGAGCCCGACATGCTTGAGCGCACCGTGACGCTCACGAACGACACGGTCGACGCGCCCGTTTCCGCGGGCGACGTGCTCGGCAAGCTGACGCTCTCCTACAACGGCAAAGTCTACGCCGAGACCGATCTTCTGGCACTGAACGACGTGTCGGCCTCGTGGTTTCTGACGGCGCAGCGTAGGGTGTCTGACTTTTTCGCAAAGCCGCTCGTCCGCATTTTGCTGATCGCGGTGGTATTGCTCATCGCCGCGCTCGTCGTCTATGTGACGATGTTCTCCCGCCGCCGTCGTTACGGCCACCGCCGCCGCGGCGCGGCACACGGCGGCTACCGCGGGCGGAGAAGAAGATTCTAAGTACTTCAAAAAAGCGGTAAAGCCGCTTTTTTGAGAAAGGCCACACTCCGCTTTGTGCCTTGCCGCCGCTGGCGGCTGCGGCACGCGCGGAGCGAGAGGTGTCGATCGCCACGCGCTGGTCGCGGCGATCGACGATCAAAATTCTTTGCGTCTGCGAACGCAAAAGCAAAAATGAAGGGACGCGAAAGCGTCCCTTTTTAGTTGAGTGTGATCACGTTGTTCCCCTGCGGGAACTCCACGAAGCGGATGGAGTAGATGTCGGCGGTGATGTAGGCGCTGCGGCCGGGGTGGAACAGCGTGATATAGTCGTTTCCGACCTCCTGTAGCGTGCCGACCGCCACGACCGTGTTCTGCGAACCGACGAGGAAGCTCACGATGACTGCGCGGCCGATGTTGCGCGCGAGCATCCCCTTCCACGAATTGTAGGCCATCTTGTCGACGGTCTGCGACTCTTCGATCTTGTCGGGCGTGGGCTGGAACTGCCCGCTCGCGCCGCCCTGCAGCACGAGCGACATGCCCCCCGCCCCCGACGATCCTCCAAGCATTTCCTCATAGCTCTGGCTCGCGTTGTTGTTACTGTTGTTATTACTGCTATTATTGCTGCTATTATTGCTGTTGCCGCTCTGCTGCGCGCTCGCCATGGCGGGCACGGCAACCATCTGCTCATAAAGGCACGGCATGCTTTTTCCCATCTGGATCATAAAAACGTCCTCTCCCTTTCCCGTTGCTGCTGATTTGCTTTTCTCAGGTGTCGTAATACGCGGCGGTGGGGTTATAAAAACAGTGGTCGCCGATACGCATGACGAACGTCCCCACATTTGAAGGAAAATTCGCGCGGCAGGACGGCGAAAACGGGTTAAAGAACCACAGCGCCGTTCCAAGGCCGTTCAATCGGTTGCCCGCGATGGCCCAGTCCGCGATCTCGTAATGGATATCGGTCGGGCGCATGTTGTAGATGTTCTGCGGGTTGTAGCTGCCGCGCTCGGTCTCGCTCGCGCAGACGAACTGCCCCGGCTGAAAGATGATATTGCGGATGCTGCCCTGCCCCACGCGCGCGTATTCGCCGCCCGTCGAGCGCACGCGGTTCATCACGACGCTCGCCACGGCTTTCATCCCATTCTCGCCCTCGCCGCCCGCTTCGCACTCGATGAGGCGCGCGAGCAGCTCCCTGTCGGAATAGGCCATGTCGATCTCCTCCCCCATTTTTTCTTCCCCGACAGTCTATGCGACTCCTGTGCGCGGGGAACCAAACATGTGCAAAAAAGCACCGCAGATGGATTTCATCTGCGGTGCTTTCACTTTGTTCAGTTTTCCTCGTCCGGCGGCGGAAGCTCCTCCGCTTCCGGCGGCGCTGCGCCGTAGGCGCCCTTCATCTTGAGCTCCTGCCACTGCTCCTTGGTGATAAGCAGCTGGCGGGGCTTCGAACCCTCGAACGGACCCACGATGCCGCGCATCTCCATCTCGTCGACGATGCGCGCCGCGCGCGAATAGCCGAGCTTCAGTCTGCGCTGGAGCATCGAGACGGACGCCTGTCCCGTCTCCATGACCACGTCGATCGCGGCGGGGAGCAGCTCGTCCACATCGTCGGCGGCGTTCTGATCAGGCGCGGCATTGCCGCCTCCCTTGGCGCTGCCCTTCTCCTTTTCGGCGACGGCGGCGTTGATCTTGTCGATGACGGATTCGTCGTAGTCCGTCTCGCCGTTTTCCTTGACGAAGTTGACCACGCGCTCGATCTCCTCGCTCGAGATGAAGCAGCCCTGCACGCGCTTGGGCTTGCCTTCGCCCAGCGGGGCATAGAGCATATCGCCGCGGCCCACGAGCTTTTCCGCGCCCGCGGTGTCGAGGATGATGCGCGATTCCATCGCGGAGGCGACCGCGAACGCGATGCGGCTCGGGATGTTGGCCTTCATCAGGCCCGTGATGACGTCCGCGGACGGACGCTGCGTCGCGATAACCAGGTGCATACCCGCGGCGCGGCCCATCTGTGCCACGCGGCAGATCGACTCTTCGACCTCCTTCGCCGCGACGAGCATCAAGTCGGCCAACTCGTCGATGACGACGACGACGCTCGGCAGCTTTTTGAGCGTTTCGTCCGTCTCCGCCACCTTATTGTAGGAGGCAAGGTCCTTGACGTTGTGCTCGGAGAACATCTTGTAGCGCTTCATCATCTCGTACACGGCCCATTGCAGCGCGCCCGCAGCCTTTTTCGGGTCGGTGACGACGGGGATGAGCAGGTGCGGGATGCCGTTGTAGGGCGCAAGCTCGACCATCTTCGGGTCGACCATGATGAAGCGCACCTCTTCGGGCGTTGACTTATAGAGCATCGAGACGATCAGCGAGTTCGTGCACACGGACTTACCGGAGCCTGTCGTACCGGCGATGAGCACGTGCGGAAGCTTCGAGATATTCCCGACGATGTTCTTGCCGCTGATGTCCTTGCCGACGGCGAAGGCCGTGGTGGAAGGATGGGTGGTGAACTCCGTGGATTCGAGCACCGTGCGGATGCTGACGGGCGAAACGAGCTTGTTCGGCACCTCGACACCCACGACGGAGATCTTGTCGGGGATGGGCGCGATGCGCACGCCGCTCGCGCCCAGCGCAAGGGCGATATCGTCCTGCAAATTTGTGATCTTCGAGAGCTTCACGCCCTGACTGAGCGTGAACTCATAGCGCGTGACCGACGGGCCGCGCACCACATCGCCCGGCTGGGCGTCCACGCCGAAGCTCGTGAGCGTCTGCGCCAAGCGGCGGGAGTTGTTGCGCAGCTCCGCGCCCGCCTCAGCGGCGTTCGTCACGCTGCCCTCTTTTAAGAGCGTGATGGGCGGATACTGATATGCAGGCGGCTGGGGCTGCGCGTCGCTGCCCTCAATCTCGCGCGTGACCTCCTCGCGCGCGGCATCGACCTCGGCGCGGCGGAGCTTGTCCTCCTGCTTGTCGGTCAGCACGGCGGGAACCGTCGTTGCTGCTGCGGCTGCGGCGACGGGTGCGCTCTGCACGCTCGGCGTGGGCGCGGCAAACGGCGTGTGCATCACAGGTGCGGGTACCGGGACGACCGGCGCGGGCGCGCTCGGCGCTGTATCAAACGGCGGCAGGTCGAAGTCGTCGGCCTCCACCGGCACAGGCTTAACGGGTGCGGACGGCGCGGCGGCAGGCGAAACGGGTGCAGCGATTTTTGTCTCCGCGGCACTACCGCCCGCTAACAGCTCGTCGGGGCTCTTGATATTATCGGACTTCTTGCGGAAGAAGCCGCCCGTGGGATTTTTCTTGATGACGCGCTCCTCGCCGTCGAGCGGAATGTCGATGGCGGCGTCCGGCGTATGGACCGGCGCACTGCGGCGCGGCACATGGGTGCGCTGCGGCGGAAGGTCCTCTTCCTCCACTGGCTCATAGGGCACGCGCTCGTGCGAGCGCACGGCCTCGATCACGGCGGCAGGCGTCAAGCGGAACGCCATCATCAAAAACGCGACGAACAGCACGACGAGCAGGATCATTGCCAGCACCTTTTTCACCAGCAGCACCAGCATGATCGCAAGCGACGCGGACACCGCGCCGCCGGACTCGATCGCGTTGCCGCTCGTCCACAGAAGCTTCAAGATGCCATCCATGTTGACATACTTCTCTTTGCAGAGGGCGATGTGCATGATCGCGCCGAACACGACCGGCAGCAGCGCCGTGCCGACAAGGCAGGACGCGACGTTCCGCCCACGGTGGAAGAGCAGAATGTAGCTCCCCAGCAGCAGTGCGGGCGCGACGAGGTAATAGCCCCAGCCAAAGAGCGACCGGCACAGCTTCGCCGGCTGATCGAGCAGCCACGCGCCCGACTGGAAATAGCTAAAGCCCAGGCACAGCGCCAGCACCAGCAGGATCGCGCCCGCGACCTCGCGGCGGATGGGGCGCTTTTGATTCTTCTTCGCCGTGCGCTTGCTGGAAGACGAGGAGCGGGACGAACCCGTCGTTTTCTTTTTCGTTGTGGTGGTTTTTTTCTTCTGTTGTGCCATGATTCACCTCAGAATCAAAAATTAGTGCAGGATCGTGAGCACCAGCGTCAGCACGCCGGCGGCCCAGCAGTAATAGGCAAACGCGCCGAAACGGCCCTTGTCGGCAACATAGCGCAGCAGGCGGATGCTCGCATAGCCGGACACCGCCGCGACGACGACACCGACGAGGTACACGGGCACGCTGGAGAAGTCGATGCCCGCTTCGAACGCGTCCTTGAGCGTCAGGATGTTCGCCCCCAACACCGCGGGGATGGAGAGCAGAAATGCAAAGCGCACAGCGAACTTGCGCTCAAAGCCCGTGAAGCAGCCCGCCGTGATCGTCATGCCGGAGCGGGAGATGCCCGGGCACAGCGCGATGGCCTGACCGATACCGACAAGCAGCGCGTCGAGCAGCGTGGCGGTCTTTTCCGTCTTGCGGCCATGGCGCACGCGGTCGCTCGCAAAGAGCAGGATGCCCGTGACGATCAGTGCGCCGCCGATAAAGTACATATTATCACTCAGTCCCGTGAAAAAACGGCGAAACGGCACCATAACGAAAAGCGGCAGCGTGCCCACGATGATGAGCAGGATGAGACGGCGCGCAGGCGGCACGGGGTTCGGCGTGCGATGATGGGCAAGGTCGCCGATGCCGGTGAAAAACTCCACGATCATATCGCGGATATCGTCCCAGTAAGCGGCAAACACCGCCACGAGCGTGCCGAGGTGGAGCAACACATCGAAAAAGCCGGGCACGTTGCTCGCGCCCTGGATGCTTAGTAAGTGCTCCGCGATGGCAAGATGGCCGGAGGACGAGATCGGTAAAAATTCCGCGATCCCCTGCACAAGGCCGAGAACAACGGCGGTCAAAACTGACATAAAAAACAACTCCTTTTGCGTTTTGTTCTGTAATGGCAATATTCTAACAGGATAATTATAGCACGCTTGTTCGCGGAATACCACCCCGAATTGCCGCATCTTCTTTTTCTTTCCTTTTTCGGCACATCCCTTGCGAACGCAGGGCGAATGTGCTATGATTGGCGTGGACTATCAGAAAAGGAGAGATAGAAATGACCTATAACTACCGCACCAAGGGCGTTTGCTCCAAGGAAATGCACATTGAGCTGAACGACGACCACACCATCAAGAGCGTAGAGGTCATCGGCGGCTGCAACGGCAACCTTCAGGGCATTTCGCGCCTGGTCGAAGGCATGAAGGCCGAGGATGCCATCGCGCGCATGCGCGGCATCCGCTGCGGCTTCAAGAATACCTCCTGCCCCGATCAGCTCGCCATCGCGCTGGGCGAGGCGCTGGCGCAGGACAAGCAATAAGCCGTCATTTTTTGCCCGCGCGGTGCATCGCACGGGCAAAAATGCATAAAATCCTGCAAAATGCCGTTTCCCTCTCTGGACAAACGGCGCTAAACTGTGTATACTGTTAAAAAATAAGCATTCAACGCACTATCAACGCAAAACATTTCGCTTTTGCCGGTCTGACGGGGGAACTTCATGGACATTGATATGGATATCAAAGAGCTCGAAGCGTTCGTCTACGTGGTGGAAAACTGCAGCTTTTCCCGCGCTGCGGAGCTGCTGCACCTGACGCAGCCGACCATCAGCTCGCACGTCTCCGCACTGGAGAGAAAACTGAATATCAAGCTCATCGTCCGCACCACGAAGGAGACCTACCCCTCCGACGCGGGCAAGCTCCTCTACAAATACGCCAAGGAGATCTTACAGGTGCGCGAGAATGCGGCCATCGCGCTGCGCAACTTCTCGCAGGAGATGAAGGGTACGATCTCCATCGCGGCCTCCACGGTGCCCAGCCAGTATTATCTGCCGCACCTTTTGCAGGACTTCCGCGCCCGTTATCCGGACATCACCTTCAATATCCAGATGGAGGACAGTCCCAAGGTCGTGGAGCTCGTCGCCACGCGCAGCGTAGAGATCGGCTTCTGCGGCACGATGGTGGCGAGCCACAAATGCGTCTATCAGGATTTTGCCAGCGACCCGATGGTGCTCATCACGCCGAACACCGAAACGTATCAGGCCTTTGCGGGCAAGCCCTTCCCCATCGAGCAGCTCAAGGAAGAGACGTTCATCAGCCGCGAAAAGGGCAGCGGCACGTATCAGGCGGGCAAGGAACTCTTAAATGAGCTCGGCATCGACATCGCCCAGCTGCGCACCGCGGTCGAGATCCGCTCGACCGAGAGCGTCAAGCAGATGGTCAGCGAGGGTCTCGGCGTCGGTCTCATCGCGCAGAGTGCCGCGCAGGACTATGTTCAGTTCGGAAAGCTTCTCGCCTTCCCCTTCCCCGACTCGCGCTTCCGCCGCCAGCTCTATATCGTCAAGCACAAAAACAGCATTTTATCGCCCATTGCGCAGGTGTTTTACGACTATGCGCGCAAAACCAAGGACAAAGCATCCGCCAAATAAGGCGGATGCTTTTTTACAGGGATCGCACGCTTTTTTGTCCGATTTTTTCGCGAAATTGTCATTTACTTTTTTCCCTCTCTGGTATATGATAATGCAATAGGTCAACGGCTGCGCTGCACCGGTAAAGCAGCAGGCCTTACGGGAGGGAAAGCGATGGACTGCCGCGATTCCGCGCTGTTTACAGGCGTGGACGAAGTATCGTGCGAAAATATGCTGCGCTGCTTCAGCGCATACGAGCAGCGCTTCAGCGCAGGACAGACCATCCTCACCTGTGGGCAGCAGCAGGATATGATCGGCGTGCTGCTCTCGGGCAGCGCGGCGCTTCTGCGCCTGCACGCCGACGGCAACTGCACCGTGCTTGAAAGCATGGACGAGGGCAGCGTCTTTGGCGAGGAGCTGGCGTTCACCGGCTTTCGCGACGGCAGCGCGCTCATCGAGTGCCGCGAGGACTGCCGCGTCATCTTCATGCGCTATGACCAGATCACAAAGCGCTGCGAAAACGCCTGCGCCTGCCACAGTCAGGTCGTAACGAACCTCTTCCAACTGCTCTCGAAAAAGTCTCTGCATCTGAGCCGCCGGATCGAGGTGCTCGCTTGCCGCTCCATCCGCGAAAAGCTGCTGTGCTTTTTCGAGCAGCTCGCCGACGAGCACGGCAGCCGGACGTTCCCCCTGCCGTTTTCCCTCAGCATGCTTGCCGACTACATCAGCGCCGACCGCAGCGCCATGATGCGCGAGATGCGCAAGATGCGCGAGGAGGACCTCATCAGCACCGAAGGCCGCAGCGTGACGCTGCTTTAGTTTTTTGCAAGCATTTTTCGTAAATGCAAGTTTTCCTGCATCGTCAGAATTTTGATATTCATTGACGCAAGAAAACTTTCATGATATAAATATAGCATCATTCCATATTCCCGGCGCTGCGTCCAGGAATCCCGCCTGCCGTTCTCCCCGGACGGCACGGCGCTGAATCTCAACAAAAAGGAGAATCATTCATGTATCGCATCGTGAAGAAAGAAGCACTCAAGCCCACCGTGACCCTCTACGAGATCGAGGCGCCGATGGTGGCCAAGAAGGCCGAGCCCGGCCAGTTCATCATCCTGCGCGTCGATGAAAACGGTGAACGCATCCCCATCACCATCCACGACTTCGACCGTGAGAAGGGCACCGTTACCATCATCGTGCAGACGATCGGCGCCACCACCGAAAAGCTCAGACATAAAGCCGAGGGCGAGTACATTCAGGACTTTGTCGGCCCGCTGGGCCGCCCGACCGAGACCGAAGGCAAGAAAAAGGTCTGTGTCGTGGGCGGCGGCGTCGGCTGCGCCATCGCCTACCCTGTTCTGAAGAAGTTCCACGACTGCGGCGCGGAAGTCCACGCGGTCGTCGGCTTCAAGAATAAGGACCTCGTCATTCTTGAGGACAAGTTCCGCGCGGCGTCCAGCGTTTTGAAGCTGATGACGGACGACGGCTCTTACGGCGAGAAGGGTCTTGTCACCGATGCGCTCAAGGAGCTCATCGACGCGGGCAACCAGTATGACGAGATCTTCGCCATCGGCCCTGCCATCATGATGAAATTCGTGTCCAAGACCACCGAGCCCTACGGCATCCCCACCACCGTTTCCATGAGTCCGATCATGGTCGACGGCACCGGCATGTGCGGCGGCTGCCGCCTCACCGTCGGCGGCGAGACGAAGTTCGCCTGCGTCGACGGCCCGGACTTCGACGGTCACAAGGTCGACTGGGACGAGAGTCTCAAGCGCGGCAAGATGTACTTCGACTGGGAGCGCCACAAATACGAAGAGACCTGCAACCTGTTCAGCAAGGAGGTTCAGTAATATGCCTAACATGAGTCTGAAGAAGAACGAAATGCCCTCGCAGGAGCCCAATGTCCGCAACAAGAACTTTCTGGAGGTTGCCCTCGGCTATACCGAGGAGCAGGCGCTCGACGAAGCAGCCCGCTGCTTAAACTGCAAGAACCATCCCTGCGTCTCCGGCTGCCCGGTGCAGGTCAAGATCCCCGAATTCATCAAGAAGATCACCGAAAAGGACTATGAGGGCGCCTATCAGGTCATCCACGAGACCTCTTCCCTGCCCGCCGTCTGCGGCCGCGTCTGCCCGCAGGAGACGCAGTGCGAATCGAAGTGCATCCGCGGCATCAAGGGCGAGCCCGTCGGCATCGGCCGCCTCGAGCGCTTTGTCGCCGACTGGCACAATGCAAACGTGCAGGAAGCGCCCGCCAAGCCCACGCCCAACGGCCACAAGGTCGCGGTCATCGGCTCCGGCCCCAGCGGCCTCACCTGCGCGGGCGACCTTGCCAAGAAGGGCTACGATGTCACCGTTTTTGAAGCGCTCCACCTCGCCGGCGGCGTGCTGGTCTACGGTATCCCCGAGTTCAGACTTCCCAAGGCCATCGTGCAGAAGGAAGTCGACGGCCTGAAGGCCCTCGGCGTCAAGGTCGAAACGAACATGGTCATCGGCCGCGTCGTGTCCATCGACGAGTTGATGAGCGAGTACGGCTTCGAGGCCGTGTTCATCGGCTCCGGCGCGGGTCTCCCGATGTTCATGCACATCCCCGGCGAGAACCTCTGCGGCGTTTACTCCGCCAACGAGTTCCTGACCCGTATCAACCTGATGAAGGCTTATAAGGACGGCTCCGACACGCCCATCATGCCGCTTCAGGGCAAGAAAGTCGCCGTCGTCGGCGGCGGCAACGTCGCCATGGACGCCGCGCGCTGCTCCAAGCGCCTGGGCGCGGACGTGTACGTCGTCTACCGCCGCGGCATGGAAGAGCTCCCCGCCCGTCACGAAGAGGTCGAGCATGCCATCGAAGAGGGCATCGTCTTCAAGACGCTCAACAACCCCGTCAAGATCAACGGCGACGAGAAGGGCTATGTCTCCTCCATGACCTGCGTGGAGATGGAGCTGGGCGAGCCTGACGCCTCCGGCCGCCGCCGCCCGATCGAAAAGGTCGGCAGCGAACACGATCTGCCGGTCGACTGCGTCATCATGTCGCTTGGCACCACGCCGAACCCGCTCATCAAGAACACCACCCCGGGTCTTGAGGTCAACCGCAAGGGCGGCATCGTCGTGAACGAGGCCGGTCTCACCTCTCATCAGAACGTCTACGCCGGCGGCGACGCCGTCACGGGCGCTGCCACCGTCATCCTCGCCATGGGCGCTGGCAAGCTCGGCGCGAAGAGCATCGACGAGGCACTGAGCAAATAATTTTCGTCAGCGAAAGCGCGCAGAAGCGTACTTCTGCGCGTTTTCTCAATACCATTTCTCACGAAGGGAGAACTATTATGAATCTTTGGCATGATATCGCACCGGCGCGCGTGCGCCCTGAGGACTTTTTCGCGGTCATCGAGATCGAGAAGGGCTCGAAAAACAAGTACGAGATGGATAAAGAGACCGGCGCGCTGCGTCTCGACCGAATTCTCTACACCTCGACTCACTATCCCGCCAACTACGGCTTCATCCCCCGCACCTGGGCGGACGACGGCGACCCGCTGGACGTTCTGGTTCTCTGCTCTGAATGCATCCGCCCGCTGAGCCTCGTGGAGTGTTACCCCATCGGCGTTATTTCGATGGAGGACAGCGGCAGTCTCGATGAAAAGATCATTGCCATTCCCTTCCAGGATCCGACCTACAACACCTATCAGGACATCTCGGAGCTGCCGAACCATGTGGCAAGCGAAATCCGCCACTTCTTCCGCGTCTACAAGAGCCTGGAGGGCAAGGAGACCGTCGTCAGCGACGTCCTCGGCCGCGAGGAAGCCATCAAGATCATCATCAAGTGCCAGAACGCTTATATTGAAAAATATTGCCGTTAAAGCAAAAAAGGGAAAGGCTGACGGCCTTTCCCTTTCTATTTTGGCATAAAGAAGGACGCATTCGAAAGAATGCGTCTTTCTTTATGCTGCATCTTCGATTTACTAAATACTCTCCTAGTAACCTCATTAGTAACCTGAAAGCAACTCGGTAAACTCAAAAAACCTCTAAGTAACCCCAAACCTTCACTATCTTCAGCGACAAAAAGAGACATATCCTCACAAAGAGAAAATCCCCGAAACCCTTCGGGTAATGTTCGTAGGGACACAAGTTGACACCATATCTTGCAAGGGGGCGGACAGCGTTTGCTGTCC
>ERZ857785.1672-NODE-1672-length-22831-cov-3.714700_pt1 | contig 22831 bp, 10 predicted proteins | sample MGYA00519763_ERZ857785 | MGnify/ENA primary metagenome ERZ857785 (study PRJEB31778, sample SAMEA3449365) | human gut metagenome | biome: human gut; feature: human-associated habitat; material: faeces | place: United Kingdom | collected 2010/2012 ...
ATAATATAAATCAAAAAAATATTTCAGACTAATATTATATTTATCCAAAAAAATTATTTGTAATATCATGCAAATTAACCAAAATAGCATTAAAGCAAAGATTATTATAAATATCTTTGATAAATTTCTTTTTTCTTTTGGCTTTATAAGACTTTTTAAGAAAAATATTAATATAGCTGATACAAAAACTAGTATCCAAAATACTATTGAGTTTGTTGTTGACATATATTATATCTCCTTTCCTATTAATTTAATAAATTCTGTTATATATTCTTTTGAAATTATAGGCCAATTAAATCCACATTCATTTAAATATTTAATTGTAAAATCAGAATTTAATTTTATATCACTATTATAATTTAAATTATAATTATTATCAAGGTCACTTATTATATTTTGTAATACAGTTTTTTTGGTTTCATCTTGTAAAATCTTTAATATTTCTTTTCTAAAATCTTCTTCTGTAACAATTCTTAAATTATATCCAAAATCTTTTATGTCTTTTGTATATTCCTCTAATGTTATAAAATTATTGTTATATACATGAAATACTCTATTCTTTTTTGATGTATTTGTTACAATTTTATATATTGCCTGAGCAGCTACATCAACAGGAGTAAATTCAAGGTTGCTTTTTAACAATAATTCTGGAATTACACCTAATTTCATAAGTGTTGCAATCTTAGTTACAAATGCATTTTCATAAATATTCTCTTGGAAAAGGCCATCAGATATTCTTGGCATTAAATTTCCTAAACGTAAAATGTATGAATCTACATTTCTTGAGATTGCCTCAAAAATCTTTGTCTCCGCTTCAAATTTGCTGTATGTATATACATTGTCAAGATATTGCCCTATATATAATGAATTTTCTTTGAATTCACTATTATTTTTTTCTGTATTATAATTCGGATTTAGTTTCTTCCCTGATACACCTGTTGTCGAAATATGATAAAATTTCTTATTATATTTTTCACAAAATTCAAGCATATTTTTTACACTATTTACATTTGTATTATAAAAATTATCATATTTTCCATAATGTGCTACATTTGCAGCACTATTTATTACTATATCAACATCACCTGTAATTTTGTCTAACATTTCATCTGAAAGTCCAAAATTTTCTTTACATATATCTCCAAGAACAGGAATTATTCTTTTATTTATTAAATCACTATATTTTCCATCAAAATAGTATTTTAATTTTTGCATTATTTTAGTATTTATTGATACTCCTGGCTCACTTCTAATTATACAATAAACTTTGCCTTTCTCATTTTTTATAAATTCTTCTAAAATATGTATTCCTAAATATCCTGTTGACCCTGTAAGTAAAATATTTCTTGGATGATATTTTTCGATTTTACCCTCTTGTATAGTTTCTTTTAATATTTTCAATGTGCTATCTGGTATTTCTTCAATTTTATTATGAACTACCTGTCCATTATCAGAATTTATCTTTTCTTCCATTTCTTCTACTGTAGAATATTTAAAAATATCTGAATAAGAAATTTTATTTGTAATTTTTAATAACTCTACACTTAATTTCATTGCTAATAATGAATCTCCACCAAGTTCAAAAAAGTTATCATTTATTCCTATTGGCTTAACATTTAAAACATTTTCAAACATTTTTACTAATTTCTTTTGAATTTCATTTTGTGGTGCAATATATTCTTCATTGCTCATCTTTGATAAGTTTTTAGGTAATGGTAATTTTTTTCTATCTATTTTTCCATTAGGAGTATATATAAATTTTTCCAATGGAACATAATATGTTGGAACCATATATCTAGGTAAGCTCTTAGCTAAATATTTTCTTAACTCAGATACAGATATTCTTTTGTTTGCTACATAATATGCAGAAATAAAGTCTCTATTATTTGCATTTTGTTTTACAACAACAACCTTTTCTATATTTGGATATTTAGCAATTAATGTTTCTATTTCTCCGAAGTTCTATTCTAAGACCTCTTATTTTTATTTGACTATCACTTCTTCCCAAACATATAATTTCTCCATTTTCCATATATTTTCCCAAGTCACCACTCTTATACATATATGTGTCTTTTACAAATGGGTTTTCAATAAAGCTTTTTTCTGTTAACTCTGGATTGTTCAAATATCCTCTTGCTAATCCATCTCCAGCAATATAAATTTCACCAACTACACCAACTGGAACTGGCTTTAAACTTTTGTCTAAAATATACATTTGGTCATTATAAAATGGTTTTCCTATTGTGATGAAATTATTTTTTATTTCTGACAAAGTACAATAATATGTTTCTGTAGGTCCATACCCATCATATATAATCATATCTCCATATTCTTTTAATTTTCTTACTAAACTTATTGGAACTTGTTCTCCTGTTAAAGTTAAATATTTTAAATTCTTTAAATATGGCATATTTTTTACATCATTAGCAAATATTTGCATTACAGATGGAGTTGCTTGCATTGCTGTAACATTATTTTTTTCCATTAAATCATTTAACAATTTTGATGTTGTTTTTTCATTATCATTTGCTATAACAACTTTAACTCCTTTTTGTAATGGAATAAGCGCTTCATATGAGAATATATCAAAGCTAATTGTTGCAATTGTTGCAATTGCTTGATTTTCTGGTTTTTTTAAATATCCCACATAATCATTACAATAATGTGTAAAATTAACTAAAGTTCTTTGTGTCTGCATTACACCTTTAGGTTTTCCAGTTGACCCTGATGTAAAAATTATATAAAGCAAGTCTGATAGTTTATTTATATTTTCCAAATTTTTATTTGGCAAATTATATATATCTTTGTTTTCTAAATCAATTGAAACTTTATTTTTATAATTAACCTTATCTTTTAATTTTTCACTTATAAGTAATATTGAAGCAGATGATGTTTCAAGCATATAGTTAATTCTATCTTCTGGAAAGTTTGGGTCTATTGGTATATATACTCCACCAGCTTTCATAACACCTAATATTGCTACTATCATCTCTAATGACCTATTTACCATTATACCAACAGTACTTTCCTTTTTAACATTTTGCTTATTTCTTAAAAAATATGCTAGGCTATTTGCTTTTTCGTTTAATTCTTTATATGTTAGCATCTTATCTTCAAATACAACCGCTACTTTATTTGGTGTTTTTTCAACTTGCTCTTCAAAAAGAGTAGAAAATGTTTTTTCTGGATAATCATTTTTAGTATTATTAAAACTATATATAATTTTATTTTTTTCATCTTCTGAAAGTATATCTACATCACTAATTTTCGCATCAATATTATTCATAACAAGATAAATTATATTAATATAATGGTTAAATAATTTTTCTATTGTTTCTTTTTTAAACAAATCTGTGCGATATTCTATATTGATCGTATGTGTTTTTGGTTGTACCTCTAATGATAAATTAAATTTTGCAATATTATTACTAATTGGTATAACTTTTATTTCTTTATTATTTATTTTTACAGATGTTTCTTGCTTATTTTGATATGTAAACATTACATCAAATAAAGGATTTCTCAACGTATCTATATCAATTTTCAATTTTTTTACCAACATATCAAATGGATATGGTTGATATGTTAAATCTTCTAATAATTGTTCTTTTATCTTACTAAGGAATTCTTTAAAAGTTTCTTCTGGAGTTATTTTTCCTCTTAAAACTATATTATTAACAAACATCCCAAACATTCTTTTTGTTTCATTTCTATTTCTATTTGCTATTGGACTACCAATATTTATGTCATCTTGTCCTGTATATTTATATAATAATATAAAAAATGCTGATACAAAAAACATATATGGCGATACTTCTATTTTTTTAGCATATCTCTCTATTTTTCTAAAGCTTTTTTCATCTATAATATTTGTTATTGTATTTCCTTTATAACTTCTTGTACTTGGTATATTGTAATCATATGGCAAATTCAACTGCAAAAATTCACAATCTTTAAATTTGTTTATCCAATATTTTTCTTGTACTTTTATAGAATCACTTTTATTATAATTATCTTCCCATACTGCGTAATCTTTGTATTGAATAGGTATATTTTTCAAATCTTCTCCATTGTATAATCTATTAAATTCTATAACTAAATTATTTAGCGCTGTTCCATCCATTATTATATGATGTGTGTCTAATAATAATAATGTTTTTTGATTATCTATATAATGTAGTTCTACCCTAAGTAAAGGTGCTTTATCAATATTAAATGGTTTTACAAAATTATTAACAATATTATTAATTTCATTTTCCGTATTCTTAAATATTGGTATTGAAAATTCCACACTATCTTTTATTTTTTGAACAACATTATCTTCTTGAATTACAAATTCAGTTCTTAATGTACTATGTCTTTTAATTATTTTTTCAAATACTTTTTGTACTTTATCTCTATCTAAAATTTCATCTGCTAGCATAGCCCAAGAAATATTGTAAACAACATTTTCTTCACCAATCATTTTAACATTATAATAAATTCTTTTTTGAGCTGATGATAATGGGTATGTTTCTTGCTCTTTTACTCTCTCAATCTTTATTTTTGAAATATCATGTTTTTGATTATTTTCTATATAATCAGCCATATCCTTTATAGTATAATTAGATAATAAATCTTTAATATTCATTTGAACATTAAAACGAGATAATATTTTGGTTGATAATGTAATTGCTGTTAATGAATCTCCTCCAAGGTCTAATAATGTATCTTCTATACTTACTTTTGATACATGTAACATTCTTTCGATTATATTTACTAATTTTTTGTCAATGTCATTTCTTGGCTTAACAATCTCTACTTTATTTTCTTCTATGTATGGATCTGGCAATGCTTTTCTATCGACTTTACCATTAGGTGTATGTGGCAACTTATCTAATTTAATAAAATATTGAGGCACCATATATTCTGGTAACTTTGAATATAAAACAGTTTTTAATACAGATTTACTTACATGTCCATTTTCCACATAATATGCACATAATGCATCTTTTCCTTTTACAACTTTTTTTACGACAGTACAGTCAGCAATATTATAAACAGGTTGCATTCTTTTTTCTATTTCTTGTAATTCTATTCTTAATCCTCTAATTTTTACTTGGTTGTCAATTCGGCCATGGCAAGTGATCTCACCATTTTCATCAAATTCTCCCAAGTCTCCAACTTTATACATTATTTTTCCATATAAGAATGGATTTTGTATAAAATTCTCTTTAGTTTGTTGTTCTTTATTCATATATCCTTTACCAACACCATCACCAGAAATGTACATTTCTCCAATGTTCCCTTGTGGTAATATCTTTTTATTTTTGTTTAATATATAAATTTGAGTATTATGTATTGGCTTGCCTATTGTAATCTCACTTTGATTTGTTACATCTGCTACTGTAGAGAATATCGTAGTTTCAGATGGTCCATATCCATTATAAATTGTTACATTAGGAATTATCTTTTTTATTTTTTCTACTAAGTTTTTTTGAAGTGGCTCTCCTGCTAACATTATATATTTTAAACTTTTCAAACTATTTTCATCATTTAAATTTTCTAAATGAAATTTCATTACTGATGGTGTTGTTTGCATTATTTCTACTTCATTTTCTCTTATAGTTCTTTCTATTGCTGGAGTCATTTTTTGTCCATTTTCATTAGTTAAATAAACTGTTAAGCCTCTTGTTAATGACATTAATGTCTCAAATGCAAAAATGTCAAATGAGACAGTTGTTATAGAAAGAATTTTATGATTTTTCCCATCTTTTAAATAATCTATTGTATTCTTCATTGAATTATAGAAATTACTTAAATTTTGTTGTTTTAACATCACTCCTTTAGGAGTACCTGTAGATCCTGATGTATATATTAAATATGACAAATCTTCTGGTCTTGATATATTTTCTAAATTCTCTTTATGATTTTCGTAGATGCTTGGATCTTTTACATTAATTATCTTTTTGTCTGCTTTATTTCTTCTATTTTGACTAGTTAATAATATACTTGCGTCACTATCTTCTAACATGTATTGTACTCTATCTTTTGGATAGTCTACTGCTATTGGTATATAACTTCCTCCTGATTTTAGAACTGCTAACATTGATATTAACATTTCAAAAGAACGTTCTACTAATATTCCAACAACAGTATTATTGGTAACTCCATTTTTTCTTAATTCATATGCTAAACTATTAGCTTTTTCATTAAGTTCTCTATAAGTCATATTTTTGTATTCAAAAACAATGGCTATATTTTCTGGTGTTTCTTCTACTTGTTTTTCGAAATATTTTATGAACGGAATATTTTTATCATATTCAAGTTCAGTTTTATTAAAGTCTATAATTAATTTTTCTTTTTCTTCTGGGGTAACTATTTCTATATCTTTTAATCCTATGTTTTCTTTTAAAACAACTTGATTAATTATATTTAATATTCTTTTATGAATTTTCTCTATATCTTTTGAATTATATATGCTTGTTTTATAGTCATATGCAACATTTAAACTTCCTGTATCATTTAAATCATATATTTGTATATCCATGTTTTCTGCACAGCATCCATTAAATGTCCATTCTGTTTCATATGGGATATTTCCTTCGTTTTGTTTTGCATTTGTTATTTGATATGATAATAAAATATTATATAAATTTGGAATGTTATTATCCTTTTTTCTTAATTCCTCTAGTAAACATTGATATGAATATTTTTGATGTTTTAACATATCTATAGAATCTGTTGCTATATTTTTTACAAATGTTTTAAAGTCTAGTTTTTCGTCCATATGAATTTTAAATGGTGCCATATTTATGAACATTCCTGCTGCTTGTTTTTCTTTAAAATTCGTTCTGTTTAATATTGGCGTTCCTATAACAAATTCATCTAAATTTGAAATTTCTCCTATATATATTGCATAAATAGCCATAAAGAAATTGTATAGTGATATTCTATTTTCTTTACAGTATTTTTTTATTTTTGCGACATCTACTTTTTTTATTTGATATTGTTGCCTTTTTCCTCTTGGATTGCTTACATCTATCTTATCTTTTTTACTTCCCGGTATTGTTGCTACTTCTGGTATTATTTTAAAGTTTTCAATCCAGTATTGTTTGTCTTTATTAAATTTTTCACTTTTTTGATATTCTTGTTCTGATTTAATATAGTCTATATAAGAGTATATAGCCTTTGTTTCGATTTTTTGATTTTGTTTTAGTTCTGAATATGCTTTGATAATGTCATTACAAATAAGCGCAAGTGTCCACGCATCTGAAATCAAATGGTGTATATTAAGCATAAAAGCCCCTTTACCATCTGCAAATTTAAAGATATAAAATTTAAATAATTTTGAATTTTCTAATTTAAATATTGTTCTTACAATTTTTTCTCGTTCTTTTTCTAAATCATTTTTATCTGCGATATTAATAATATCTACCTGAATTTGTTCTCTTTCAGATAGAATTTGTTTTACTTCCCCATTTTCTACTTTTACTTTTAGCCAAAAATTGTCATGTTTTTGACATACAATTCTTATGGCCTCTTCTAGTTTTTCGAAGTCAACTTTTTCTTGTATTGTTGCAGTACCACATATATTATTTATACTACTTCCCATATAGTACTGTTCTGTAACCCAGATTGATTTCTGAGCATTTGTTAAATTCCCCATTTTTCCTAACATCCTTCATATTTTAAATCATATATTATCTATTGTACCATTATTTAGTGCATTTTGCAATTTTTTGTGCAAAATTTGTCATTTTTTTGTTTTTTTGGGCAGTTGACTATAATTTTCTGTTTATTTTTTGCTTTGTTGTTTCATACTATAAATAAAATATTTCAAGGTGGTATTATGTTGAAAAAAATAAAAAATTTACTAATTATACTAATTATTATTTCTATCATTATGTTTTCTGCATATTATTTTTATAAAGTCTACAATAATATTGATATTAGTCCAAATTATGAAATTCAGAAAGTTGAATCCACAGTTCCTTTACAAACTGTGGAAAATGCTGTTCAAGAAAGTCAAACTGTTGCAGATATGTTAGAAAATGTTTCGCAAAGTGTTGTAGGAATTTCTAAAATAAAAACCAAATCAAACTCAATTTTTTCTTCAAATAACAATATTAATGAACTTGGTCTAGGCTCTGGAATTATTGTCTCTAGCAATGGTTATATATTAAGTAATTGCCATGTAACTGGCGAAAAACTTACCACTTGCTATGTAACTTTAGAAAATGGTTACACATATGAAGGTTCTGTTGTTTGGTGTGACCCTCAATTGGATTTGTCTATAACTAAAATTAATGCTTCTAATTTACCTTTTGCTACAATTGATGATTCTTCTTCTATAAAATCTGGCGAAACTGTTTATGCTATTGGTAATCCTATTGGCTATGAATTTAGAAGGTCTATTACTTCTGGAATTATAAGTGCTACTAACCGAACTATAAAAATTGAAGAAAATAATTCTGTTTCATATATGACTGACTTAATTCAAACAGATGCTTCTATAAATCCAGGTAACAGTGGTGGTCCATTACTTTCTGTCTCTGGTAAAGTCATCGGTGTTAATAGTATTAAAATAACTTCTGCCGAAGGTATTGGCTTTGCTGTACCTGCAAATGTTGTTAAACCTATTATTGATAAATTTGTTAAAGATAATAAATTTGACGAAGCTTATCTTGGTATATATGCCTATGATAAAGAAGTGATTCCTTATATTGCTTCTAACGCAAATTTTTCTTCTGGTATTTATGTTGTTTTGATTGCTGATGATAGTCCTGCTATTTCTAGCGGAATTCAAAAAGGTGATATTATTACTTCTATTGATGATAAACAATTTAATACTATGATTGAGCTTAGAGAATATATATACTCAAAGTCTCCTGGTGATGTGGTTTCTATTAATATTAGTCGTGGATATATAACTAGAACTTTTGAAGTTGCATTAAAATGAGCAAAAAAAGAAATTTTTCTTATTGAAAAATTTCTTTTTTGCTATTGTTTATTAAATATTCGCATAAACCATTTCTTTATTTTTGTTAATATTGATTCGTGGTATTGGACAATTGCTGTTTCATTTTCTTTCTCTATTTCTTTATTAATTTCTTTGTGTTTATTTTTAAATAAGTTATCTGGATTATATTTTTCTCTCAATTCCAACTCTTTCTGTTTTTCAAATTCTGCCTCTTCTTTTATTAATTCTTTTCTTTCTTCTGGTGATACAATATAATCTCTATAAATTAAGGCTAATATTTCTTTTGTTTCTTCACTAATGTTATTATCCCAATCTTCTTTACTATAATCAATGTTTACTTTATAACTTTTATCTGTATTCTTTTCAAATTGTTGATATAATTTTTCAGGAATCTTTGCTTTTACTTCTTTCTCCGAATTATTTATTATATCAAGTACTTCAGCAAATATCTTGCCATAATTATTTTCCATCTCATTCACCTTATCTCTTGTTATTGTTTTATTTCGTCATCATTTTCTTTTGAAATATCTACCTGTTTGTCTTTGCCAAATATTTCTTTTAATTTATCAAATGCTTGTTTTAGTTTTCCTTTTGATTTATCATAAAATTCTTTAAATTTACTAGTTTTTACTTCTACTGGATGTTTGTCTTCTACTTCTTTTGTTCCATTATTTTTTTCATTTAATTCTTTATATTTTTCGCTTTGCTTTTCACTTAATTCTTTTATTTTGGCATTTTGCATTAATTCCTTTGGTAAAGAATCAAAATCAAAAATTGGTACTTTATTGTCTAAGTCTTTTTCTGCTAATTCTATAACTAATTCTGGATTTGTTATAAGTACTTCATCTGGTATTCCCATTCCATCTATCTTTCCTATTTTTTTGCATGCTTCTACGCATAATTGTGGATTTTCTTTTTTTAGTGGTTCTGCCAAGTATTTTATACAACCTGGTGTTTCTTTCACAATATCTATAACAAATTCTGGATTTTGTTCTTGAATTTTTTTGCCCATAAATCTCATTGCAGATGGCATATTTTTTACTGCTTTCATTACTTCTTCTGGATATTGTTCTTGAATATCTTTTGGAACATCACATAACATATGTGGATCTTTTTGTATTACTTTAATATATGCTTCTGGGTTATTTTTTAAAACTTCTTTAGGAACATAATGTAAATAATCTGGTTGTTCATCCATTGCTAATGAATATAATTCTGGATTACTATTTAAAACTTTTTCTGGCAAGCACTCAATAACTGGCATTGCCCCTCTATCTTTCATAAGTTGTTTTACAAAGTCTATATCATTGTTTAATGCTTCTATTATCTCTTTCTCAGTGTATTTTCCAGGTATCATATAATTAATACTAATTTTTATATCATTTTTTACAGATTCTTCTGACATATCTTCTCCTCCTTTGTTTTCATACAATTACATTCAATCACAAAAAAAATTAAGTGTCAACTAATTTGTTGCTTTTTTTATTTCTTTATGAGATAATTTTAGAGATGAAAAAAGGGGGATTTTTTTATGAATAAAAAACTGAAAATATTTTTATTAGCAATTTTTGCTTTTGTCTGCTTAACGTTTTTTAATTCTGCTGACGCTAATTCTATTGACAGTATATCTATGGATATTGCTATTGATAATAATGGAAATGCATCAGTTACAGAATACTGGAAATGCTATGCAAACCAAGGTTCAGAAATTTATCATCCATATTACAATTTAGGAAATTCAGTTATATCAAATCTTTCAGTTTATGATGGTAAAAAGACTTATTCTACTTTATCTTCTTGGAATACTTCTGGAAGTTTAGATAGCAAAGCTTACAAATGTGGGATTAACGAGGTATCTAATGGCATTGAACTTTGCTGGGGAATTAGTAAATATGGTTCTCATAATTATATTGTAAAATACAATATTTCAAACTTTGTTTCTGAACTTACTGATTCTCAAATGATATATTGGACATTAATTCCTCATAATTTTTCAAATTCTATTGGAAATGCCTATATTAAAATTCATACTAATTTTAATATCTCAGATTCAGTAGGTGTTTGGGGTTATGGGAATTACGGTGGAACCGCTTATGTTTATAATGGTTATATAGAAATGCAATCTTCTGGTAGCTTATCTTCTGATGAATATATGACTATTCTTGTGCAATTTCCATCAAATACATTTAATTGTAATAATAAACTAAATTATGATTTTGAACATTATCACAATATGGCAGAAAAAGGTGCTACCCATTACCAGAAAGATTATAGTTCAATTATTGATAGTGTTCTATCTATACTTATAAATATAATTTCAACACTTTTCTGGCCTGTATTAATTTTTGCTATTATACTATCTAAATCAAAATCCGACTCACTTGATTTTGGTGTAGACGGAAAAAAAATCCCCAAAGATGTAGCTTATTTTAGAGATATACCTTGTAACAGTAATCTACATAGAGCATATTTTATTGCTTATCAGTATGGAATTCTAAAAAATAAAACTGATGTATTAGGTGCTATAATCTTAAAATGGATAAAAGATTCTCTTGTTAGAGTAGAGCAAAGAGAAGGTGGAAAAATATTTAAAAAAGAAAATACTGTTATTATATTAACAGAAACAAATACTTCTTTAATATCAGACCCAAAGGAACAAAAACTATTTGATATGCTTTACAAAGCAAGTAAAGATGGAATATTAGAAAATAATGAATTTAAAGATTGGTGTAGTGATAATTATTCAAAAATATTAAACTGGTTTGATGATATTATAAAAGATGAAAAACAAAAACTTACTAATGAAGGATTACTAATTCTTCAAGAAAAGAAAAAATTTAAACTTTTCAAGTATAATACTTATTTGGTTAGTCCCGAATTACGACAACAAGCTTTAGAAATTGCTGGATTAAAAAAATATCTTCTTGATTATACACTTATTAAAGACAGAGAAGCAATTGAAGTTACTTTATTTGAAGATTACTTAATTTATGCACAAATGTTAGGAATTGCAGACAAAGTAGCAAAACAGTTTAAAGAGCTTTACCCACACATGATTGAACAAACTTGTTTCAATTCTTATGATAATTTCTATTATATTAGTTTATCTGCTAATAATGGTATTCACAGCGCTAATACCGCAAGAAGCAGAGCTCAGAGCTATTCAGCTGGTGGAGGAGGTTTCTCTTCTGGCGGAGGCGGAGGCGGTTCCTTCGGTGGTGGAGGCGGAGGCGGCGGTTTCCGTTAAAAAAATTGCACACGTGAGATCGCTTTTTTTCCGTGCAATTTCCAACAAGATAAAGAGAAGCAATCAAACAAAGACTAATTGTAGACATACATAAGTCGATAGAGTAGATTTTCCCGGATCTGCTCTATTTTTTTGTCAAAAAAGTATGTGCATTTCCGGATACACATACAATCTATAATTTGACCATCGGAGTCAAACATATTTATTTTGTAATTAAAATCAATTTCAGGTGAAAAACACCGAAAACAATGGGAAAAGATTATATTAAAAAGAAAAATAAAAGCCCTCAAATCAGCTTGAAGACTGTGGTGCAGCAGGAGGAATTCGAATCCCCGACCTCTCGGTTCGTAGCCGAGTGCTCTATCCAGCTAAGCTACTGCTGCATATATAGAAAATATTATAAAGCACCTTTACAACATTTTCATTTGAAATATATATTTAAGGAAAAATTCAGAGGAAAAGCTACCAAGTTAATCCTGAACCCCTTTAATATCAATAAGTTTAAAATTGTGTGCAGTATTTCGTAACCTTGCATTCTATCCAGCTAAACTACGAGCGCATCTGAACAATATCTATTATACAGTTTTTTAAAACAATTTTCAAGTTTTTTTGATTTTTTTTTTGTTTTTTTTATTATGCATAGTTTTATCAAACATATGTCGCAATTTATTGATATTATATTGTTTGAAGTACATTCTGATATAGTTGCTTTTGTAGTAAAAACAACTATATCATTTAGGCACTTCAATATTTTCTTATTTAACTCATTTGTTCATAATCTCTAAAAATTGTTTTTCATCAATTTCATTATTCTTTAACAAATATTCAACTGCTTTTTTAGTCCTATCTTTATTTTCTGTTAATATTTGAATTGTTTTATCATAACATTCTTTAAGAATTTTATTTGCTTCTATATATATATATCTTTCTGTATCATTTTCATAAGGAAATGTATATAATCCTAAATCTGACATTCCAAATTTTGTAATCATATTATTTACAATTCTAGATGCTTTTTCTAAATCACTACTATTACCAGATTCATGTTGACCTAGATAAACAATTTCATTACACATTCCACCTAAAAGACCACAAATCCTATTCAAATACTCATTTTTACTTAAAGTATATTTAGGATTAGAATTATTAAATTCAACATATCCTAGTGTTCCTGTTCCTTCTGCATTAATAGTAATCTTCTTAATCCCAGGAACTTTTTCTAATATATATCTTATTGTTGCATGACCAATTTCATGAATCGCTGTCTTTCTTAAAGATTTTTCATCAATCAAGTCTGGATTTATCATTGAAGCTTTTGCAAACATATCCTTAGTCATATCCTGAATTGTTGGTATACATCCTTTTGTTACAACCGCAATGTTTTCTTTTTTTAGAGAGAGTTTTAATAGTGTACTTTGTACAACTTTATCTACAAATCTACCATTTCCATTGTTCTCTACTTTGCAAAAATACTTCATTAATCTTTCAACACTACTTTTAGCTTCTTTTTCAATTGTAAAACCTAAAGAAGTCATTTTCTTATAATATATCTCACAATATTCATCATCTGTATAATCAGGAAAATGAAATGTATATCCTACTCTTGATGAAATCCCAGGATTTATATTTAAAAATTTGCTCATTTCACTTTTATATCCAGCAAATATTACTACAAATTCTCCTTTATGATCTTCCATTGCTTTGATTAATGTAGCTATAGCTTCACCTCCAAAATCACTTCCAGAATTATTTTCTTGATATAATGTATATGCTTCATCTATAAATAGGACTCCTCCCATTGCTCGTTCTATTACTTCTGCTGTCTTTGAAGCTGTTTGCCCAACATATCCAGCAACTAAATCTTTTCTTTCAACTTCTACTAATTTATTTTCATGAAGCATTCCCATGTCAAATAAAATTTTAGAAATAATCCTTGCTACAGTTGTTTTTCCAGTACCAGAGTTTCCAGTAAATATCATATGTAAATTAGGATTCGGAATTTGCAAATTTTGTTCTTCTGCTTTCTTAATAAATTTTATATAACTTTCAAATTCTTCAACTTTTTCTTTTATCTCTTGTAGTCCAACTAATTCATTAAGCATTTCATTAGCAGTATAATTTGAATAATTAGTATTATTTAATTCTTCTATTACAGGAATATCCTTTATAGTAATTTCTCTTATATTTTTGGTTTCTCTTAAGGCATGTTTCATAATTACTTCTTGAATCAATTTATCTATAAAACGTCCATTTCCAAAATTTTTCTTCTTAATATAATAATCAAATATTTTTGATAATTCTTTATCAACATTTGAATTTATCGAATACCCCATGTTTTTCATCTTAACTGAAAATATTTGATTTAGTTCATCCTTAGAATAATCATCAAAATTGAAAGTATATCCAATTCTTGAAGAAATTCCTGGATTTATATCTAAAAATGTTTTCATTTCATCCCTATAACCTGCAAAGATAACAACTAGATTGTCTTTATGGTCTTCCATTGCTTTAATCAAAGTTGCTACAGCTTCAGCACCAAAATCATTCCCGTTTTTATTCTCTTGTGCTAATGTATAGGCTTCATCTATAAATAATACTCCTCCCATTGCTTTTTCTATTACTTCTGCTGTCTTTGGAGCTGTTTGTCCAACATACCCTGCAATTAAGTCTTTTCTTTCAACTTCTACTAATTTATTTTCGGAAATCAAACCTAAATCATATAGCATTTTTGCCATAATTCTCGCTACAGTAGTTTTTCCTGTACCTGGGTTTCCTGTAAAAATCATATGTAAGTTTGTTTTATTCATTTTTAGTCCTAAATTTTTAGCTTTTACTGTATAGACTGCATATTTTTCAAATTTTCTAATATTATCTTTAACCGAATCTAATCCAACTATATTCTTTAAACTTTCATCTACTGTTTCTCTTTTATAAATATTATCTGGTAAAATAAAGTCTTTTTTGCCCGAGCTATAATTGGCCAAATATTTAGATAATTCTTCATTATGAAATGGAAAAAATTCTGCATTTATACCTATATACTCTACAAATAATTCTTTTACATTTTCTTTAAGTTCTTTATCATTTCTTAATTTTGATAATAATTCATTATTTAAATTTTTATAATATAAATCAAATAAATCATCTATAGATAAATTAGAGATTTCATATCTATTATTCTGATATACAAATTTTAATTTGGAATCTAATGCTAAAAATTCATCAATTGATTTTTTATCAGATACCAGTATAATATAATCCTCATTAAATAATGATGTAATTAATTCTAATACTCTATAAATTCTATTAGATTTTAAGTAACTTCCATCATGAGAATTAGCTAATCTTTTATATTCATTAACAAATTCATTTATGTCAGTTAAAACATATAAATGCTTAGCCTTAATCGGAAGTTCTTTTACTTCCCAAATAGTTGTGTTTAACATCTCTAATTCTTCATAAGTATTTCTAAATGCCAAATTGTGGATGCTTAAATATTCTGGTTCGTTATTATCAATCTTGTCATATGATTTTAATAACTTACAAATTCTATTAGATAGTTCAATCTTTCCTGTACCTTTTTCTCCTTCAATAGTAATATGCAATCCTTTTTCTGTATTTACTTTATCTATTATTTTTTCAATATTTTGATTTTTATTTCGGTATTCTAGAATTTTATTTATTTCTTGAGTTCTTTTTTGCTTAGCTTCCTCTTCAAATTTAATTAATTGTTCTTCTTGCTCTTTTATATATAATTTCTCTATTTCATTTTTATGTTCTTCATAATATTTTCTTTCTTCCTCAACTTGATTCCATTTTCCAGCCTTATCAAGATAAAAAAGATATCCAGCTATATCAAATATACAATATGGTATAGCACATGCCCACTTATTGCATTTATATAATAATTTGTTTACTGCTCTCTTAACAGATTTCCAATTTTTAGTAGGAGTATCTTTATATTTTAATAAATTGTCCAAATTATCTGCATTAATTTTGTATGTGTCACAACCAAATGGTAAATATATTTTTGTCATTACATTTTGTCCGGCTTCATCGCCTCCTTGGTTTACAAATACCATTCCATTTTTTAATAATGCCAATGCAATCTCAAATGTTTTTTCTGGGATTTTTTTTACCCCATCTTCTGTCTTCCATTCAAAAGTAAAGTAATCACTTTCAAATTCATTCCTTCTATATTCTTCTCTATCTTTTAAAGCATCCTCTAATAAACCTTTATTTCTCAGATATAAAATATATCCTGCATAAAATTTAGGACATTTACTAAATTTACATTTAATACACATACTATTTTCATACGAATTCATGGCACAAATAAATGTGCCCTCTTTACCTACTATTTTTTCGTCACTTTCTATTATTTTTTTTAATGTTGTATCATCAAATCTATTATCACATAAATTGTCTATCTTATTTGAAATCTCAATTTTTTTCTTTTCATTTTCAACCACTTGTTTTAATAAGAACTCCCCTTTTTCAAGCATAGAAATGCATAATTCAATAAAGTTCATTGAAACAAATCTTAATCCTTGAACTAAATTCCATTCAAAATCATAATCAACTATTTCTAAATTATCTAATACATGGACTTTCTCTAAAATCAGTTTTGTTTCTTTAGAAAATTTATCCTCTATAATTTCTTTATTCTCTTTTCTCATATTTATATTTCCTTTCAATACTTTATAATAATTTGTAATATCCCATCCACATCTCAAATATGTCACTTCTCCTGCTATATTATACCAATGAAATCTTAATAAATCATCAAAAAAGTACATTCTAATATATTTCTGGAATAATCAACAATTTCCTCTTTTTGAGTAGACTTAAATATAGAATCCAGATTTGTTTTATGCAAACATGCTAGTTTTAAGCTTCTTTTTAATTAATTCATTCTTTAACATTTTTCTTTAAACAATTTTTCTATATTGTTTGTTCAATCATCAAGTATAAATATATCGCTGATATTTCAACACATAGAAACTCAAATAGTATTTTTAGAATCCCTTTATTCTAGAACTCGAAGCCTTTTAATTCCAATAGCATCCTTTATTTTTTCTCACCTCGATCAATTTTAACAAATTAAAATTTCTTTTTCAACTATTTTACGGGAAATTTTAAACCTATTACAAAAATATCCAGATATTTTACTTGCATATTCTTTTCTGATTTTTTGCTTTACTTTTCATTTGATATATCAATTCTATTTACTTGTTTTTTTTGTACTATTCTATCCATTAAAGTTGATATATTATTAAATAAATATCTAGGAATGTTCTTAACTCTATCTTTAATTCCATTAATTTGTTGTTTTGATAACCCAGAAGATTCTCGCAATGCCTCAATTTGTTCCTTACGCCTTTCTTCATTTTTATTAATGTTAATAAGATCTAAATATTGCATCACATCGACACCATATAAAGCTGCGCCTTTTTGTACTTTATTCCAGTAATTATTAGATTTCTCCATTGTAGTATCTCTAATTTCTGAGCTTAAATATGGTACTATTTCCTTAATATAATTAAACATATTATTATCATTAGTATTAATAGCTATATGCCCTATGTTTTTTTCATTTGAACATTGAAATAACAAATAACCTTTATCTGGTAAATTTCTTGATATTATCTCTACATATAATGGTACCTTTTCTTCTGATATAGCTATTGTAATATTATTTACAGACCCAGCTGACTCCGGTCTCTTAATATCAATTCCTGTAGTTTTTATATGATTTTTCCATAATTCTACCAAACACTCTTTGGCTGATGCATTTCCTATCGAAAAATTTTGAGCAAATTTTTCCTGTTGCTCCTGTGGTAATTCAAATATATATTCTGAATTAACTGTTAAAAAGTGTTGCCAATCTCCAACAATTTCTTTATTAGATAATCCTTCTAACATAGCATAAGTTTCATCATTCTCATAAAAATAGTGTATTTTTTCTCCATGTAATATTCCTTTAACATAATATTCTAATACATCTATATCTATAGCTTTTATTAAATTATCAACTTTTTCTTGATCTGTATTTCCACCTAATTTTAAAACATCTGCAACTTGTGCATATCTATTTAGTGTATGCGGATGATCATATTGTGGGAATGTTCCCATTTTTGTTGGTACTTCTTCTGAATTAAATCTTATAACTTCATCTATTAATAATGCATTTGCTATTCCATGTGGTACGTGATGGAAAGCTCCTAATTTATGTGCCATTGAATGACATACTCCTAAAAATGCATTTGCAAAAGCCATTCCTGCCATTGTTGAAGCATGAGCCATTTTTTCTCTTGCTTCTACATCATTTTGACCATTTTCATAAGCTCTTGGTAAGTATTCAAAAATTACTTTTAATGCTTCTATTGCTAATCCATCTGTAAATTCTGTTGCCATCATTGATGCATAAGCTTCCAAAGCATGAGTTACTGCATCAATTCCTGAAGCTGCAGTTAGTCCTTTTGGAGCACTCATCATCATATTTGTATCAACTATCGCCATTTTAGGTAATAATTCATAATCAGCTAATGGATATTTTGTACCAGTTTTATCATCTGTTATAACTGCAAATGGTGTAACTTCTGAACCTGTTCCTGATGATGTTGGTATAGCTATAAAATATGCTTTATCTCCCATATGTGGAAATGTATATACTCTTTTTCTTATGTCCATAAATCTCATTGCCATATCCATAAAATCAACTTCTGGATGTTCATACATTACCCACATTATTTTAGCAGCATCCATTGCTGAACCTCCACCTATTGCTATTATGCAATCTGGTTCAAAGTCTTTCATTACTTTTGTTCCTTCTTCTGCACAGCTTAATGTTGGGTCTGGTTCAACATCAAAAAATGTTGTATGTTCTATTCCAAGTTCATCTAATCTATCTGTTACACATTTTGTATAACCATTTTTATAAAGAAATGTATCTGTTACTATAAATACTTTCTTTTTATTCATTACATCTTTTAATTCTTGCAAAGCTACTGGTAGACATCCTCTTTTTATATATACCTTTTCAGGTGCTCTGAACCAAAGCATATTTTCTCTCCTCTCTGCTACTGTTTTTATATTTATTAAATGTTTTATTCCTACATTTTCTGCAACTGAATTTCCACCCCATGAACCACATCCTAAGGTTAATGATGGATTTAATCTAAAGTTATATATATCACCTATTCCACCTTGAGAAGCTGGTGTATTTACTAATATTCTACAAGTTTCCATTCTGTTTTCAAATTTATTTAATTTTTCTTGTTCTTTTATTGTGTCTATATAAATTGAAGCAGTATGTCCATGTCCTCCATCGCAAATTAGTATATTTGCTTCTTCTATTGCTTCTTCAAAAGTTTTTGCTTTATACATTGCAAGTACTGGAGATAATTTTTCATGAGCAAATTCTTCTGAACTATCTACATTTTCAACTTCTCCTATTAATATTTTTGTACTTTCTGGAACTTCAACATCTGCAAGTTTTGCTATTGTATAAGCTGTTTGCCCTACTATTTTTGCATTTAAAGAACCATCTATAATTATTGTTTTTCTAACCTTTTCAATTTCTTCATCATTTAAGAAATAGCATCCTCTTTCTTTGAATTCTTCTTTAACTTTATCATATATAGAATCCATTACTATTACTGATTGCTCTGAAGCACATATCATTCCATTATCAAATGTTTTTGAATGAATTATTGAATTTACCGCTAATACTATGTTTGCTGATTCGTCAATTATTGCTGGTGTATTTCCCGCACCTACTCCCAATGCTGGCTTTCCACTTGAATATGCAGCTTTTACCATTCCAGGTCCACCTGTTGCTAAAATTGTATCTGATTTACTCATTAACATATTTGTTAATTCTAAAGATGGAACATCAATCCATGAAATTATACCTTCTGGTGCTCCTGCCTCAACTGCTGCCTCTAATACAATTTTTGCTGCTTCTATTGTACATTTTTTAGCTCTTGGATGAGGGCTAATTATTATTGCATTTCTAGTTTTTAATGCTATTAATGTTTTAAATATAGCTGTTGAAGTTGGATTTGTTGTTGGTATAACTGCTGCTATAATTCCTATCGGCTCTGCTATTTTTTTAATTCCAAAAGCTTTGTCTTCTTCTAATACACCACACGTTTTAGTATTTTTATATTTGTTGTAGATGTATTCTGATGCAAAGTGATTTTTTATTACTTTATCTTCAACCACTCCCATTCCAGTTTCTTCTACTGCTAATTTTGCAAGTGGTATTCTTGCTTGGTTAGCTGCTAATGCTGCCTTAAAGAAGATTTTATCTACTTCTTCTTGAGAATATTTAGCAAATTCTTTTTGAGCCTTTTTCGCTCTTGCGATTGCTTTTTCTAAGCTTTCGCTGTCATTTACGATATCATAATTTTTCAAATCAGTACCTCCATAAATATATTTCCAATTACATATTAACATTAATAAAAAAAGTGTGCAACTGTTTTTTTTATTTTGTGACTCTTAGCAAATAAATTTTAATAGCTTGTGTGGTGAAATATGTTGAAATTATTACTTTTTCGGCTCAATACATAATTTAAGAAAATCCAAATTAATTTTTCGGGACCCTTTCACTTAGTCCTCGCTAGCGCTCGACGTGAACATTCCCCAAAAAATCAATTAAGATTTTCTAAAATCATTCCAATCGCACTCAAAAGTAATAATTTCAACATATTTCACCACACAAGCTATTAAAATTTATTTTCCAGTAACCTCTTGTCCAATACTATATATATATGCAAAATTTTTCAAGCATATGTCAAAAAAACATTTTACAATTGTGAAATTATGTGATATAATGCAAAAAAACAAAGTAAGGAGTGCTATTTATGATGTCTAGTTCAGATAATACTACTGCTTTGGCTGAGAATAAAGTTCTAATTTTATACATCTTAAATCAACTAAATTCAGGGATCATTGAAGATGGACTATATAAAATTATAGCTTCAATAAATGATGTTAATTATTTTTATTTTAAAGAAGTATTAACAGATTTAATGGATTCAAAGTTAGTAGGAATAGTCACTAAAGATGAAGCAGAATCTGTACTAAAAATAACAACAGAAGGAAAAAATGCATTAAACTTAACACAAGATGTACTTCCAGGATTATTAAAATTAAAAGCTGATAATGTTTTTAAAAAAGAAATTTCTTCAATAACAGATGAGACTTCTGTTATCGCTGAATTTATTCCTAAAAATGAAAATGATTATACTATAAAATGCAAAATTTCAGATAATAATGAAACTATTTTTGAAGTAAAAACTTTTGCTGGTTCTAGAGATAGAGCTAAAAGAATTGTTGATAATTGGAATAAAAATGCTTCAAAAATATATCCTAAAATATTAGATATACTATTAAATGATGAGAGTAGTACAGATTAAAAGAGGAACTTTTTAGTTCCCCTTTTTTCTTCTCATAATCCAATTATTTTCACATTTTACAGGAATATTCATTAATACTTTTTGTCCTTTAACTCCTGGACTTACAAAGTCTATTTTTTCTCCTGTTTCATAATCCCATAATTGCTCTATTTTAAATTCTATTGGTTCAAATTGTCCTGGTTTTAGTATTTCTAATGTATCTCCAACTGTTAATTTATTTTTTATTTCTATTACTGATTTTTCTTCTTTTGCTTCAACAATTTTTCCACCAAATTCATATTTATCATTGTATTGTTTTCCACTAAAGTCTTGTATATCTTCATTTTTTCTATCATTAAAATAGAATGTAGTAAATGGTCTTGTTTTTACTTTTTCTAATTCGTTTAAATATTTTGTGTAATCGTAATTTTCTGGGTCTTTCATATAGTCATCTATAGCTGTTCTATATGCATTTACAACACTTGCTACATAATATTCTGTTTTTAATCTACCTTCTATTTTTAAACTGTCTACTCCCATATCAATTATTTCTGGTATTTCTTTTATTAAGCATAAATCTTTTGATGAAAAAATACTTGTTCCGTTTTCATCTGATTCAAGTGGCATTAATTGACCTGGATTGTTTTTTTCTTCTGCGTAAAGGTTATATGACCATCTACAGCTTTGTGCACAATCACCTAAATTTGCACTTCTTCCACATAAGAAATCACTTAAGAAGCATCTTCCTGAATATGCAAAACATATTGCTCCATGTCCAAACATTTCTACTTCTAAGTCTTTTGGTTTATTTTCCATTATGTATCTTATTTGTTCTTTGTTTGCTTCTCTCGCCATTATAACTCTTTTAGCACCATTTTTATACCAGAAGTTAGCTGCATGTAAACTTACAACATTTGCTTGTGTGCTTACATGGATTGGTACATCTGGAGCATATTTTTTTAGTATTTCCATAACTCCACCATCTGCTGCTATTATAGCATCTGGTTTTACTTCATTTAATATTTTTGCCATTTCTATTATTTCTTCATATTTTTCATCCCATGCAAAAATGTTTAGTGTTACATGTACTCTTTTTCCTATGCTATGTGCATATTTTATTGTTTTTACTAAGTCATCATTTCCCATATCTGCTCTTGTTCTTAATGATAATGATGATGTTCCACAATATACTGCATCTGCTCCATATAAAAATGCTAT
>ERZ857785.1693-NODE-1693-length-22621-cov-3.132101_pt1 | contig 22621 bp, 16 predicted proteins | sample MGYA00519763_ERZ857785 | MGnify/ENA primary metagenome ERZ857785 (study PRJEB31778, sample SAMEA3449365) | human gut metagenome | biome: human gut; feature: human-associated habitat; material: faeces | place: United Kingdom | collected 2010/2012 ...
GCCGAACGGTACAGGTAGTCGAAGGCTTCCCGTGTGGTCACATTGGTGTCCGTGCCTTTTTCCGGACATTCCGCATAATAGTCGGAAGCGACGGGAAGAAATCTTCCCGTCAGAAAATCATTACGCTTGCGGGCGGTGGGAGTAGCCTTTTTTTTCTCTGCCTTACGCCCCGGCTGATGTCGGTGGCCGATTCCGCCTCGCTGATGATACAGCGGGCCAGTTCCCGTACCTGTTGTTCTGACAATTGTCTGCATGTCTTTTCCTTTTTTGCGTTCTTTTTTCCTTTCATGTTCCGCTATCCTTTTGTTCCGACGGTAGTTTTGAACTCATAGACCGTGCAGTCGTCCTCGATGACCGGTCCGTTCAGCGTGGCGGTGGTCAGTTCGGGATAGGTCATCGAATAGAAGTCCATCACTTCGAGCGGGGAGATGTCGGGATTCGGGTCGTCCAGTCTAAGCATATTGTTCCCTTTTTTCAGTTTGAATACTCTTTTGAGTCCTTTGATTTCAAGTGCCATATTGATATTGTTTTATAGGTTAAACATATTTTGGTCTGTCAGGTCAGCAGCATACGAGTTCCATCTGCGCCTCGTCCCTCACCCGGTATTCTTCCGGGAAGTCGATGTATTCCGCATAGGGGTCGTTGCGGAGCAGTTCCCTGTCGCTCTCGTCGTCCTTGTCGAAGCTGTATGCTTCCGGCGTGTCCTGTGGAGGGGTCTGGTACTCGCGTCCCGTGGCGTGCTGTGCCTGCACCGGTGGCTGCCCTCCCGGTACGGGCGGTGGAAAGTAGGGCTGTGCGTCCTGCATCTGTGGCGGATATGCGGGTTGTGGTGCGGCATATTGTGCGGGCTGCTCGTATTCCGGCTGTACCGGCTGCTGCGGTGGGAATATCCGCATCTGTCCGTCCTGCGGTTGAGGCGCGGAAGCCGGTTGCCGTCCTCCATGGACCGGAGCTGGGGATGACGCGGGCCGGGCCGGTTGTGGTATCGGCTGCGGCTGTGCTGCGGGGATTGGTTGGGGCTGTACGGCGAACAGGCTTCCCGCATCGGCCATTTTCCGTACCTCCAGGGTACGGTCGTCGATTTCCTTCTGCCTGTCTGCCGGAGCCAGCACCCTTGCCTGTTTCAGCCAGATCAGGGCTTCGGAATATTTTCGGCCGGCTACCGCCTCGTCAGTCTTTTTCAACAGTCTCTCCATCTTTTCCCGCTTTTCCCGGGCTTCTTTTGGTTCTTTTTCCTGTGCCGTCTTCGCCGGCCTGCTTTCCGAAGACACCTTTGCCGCCTGCCGCTCGAATGTTTCAAGGTTGGCCAGGACACCCATTGTCCGGCTGACGGGCATCATGATGGCCTGCAGGAATTCCGCGTCCAGCTCGATGGCCGTCCCGTTGAGGATTAGCGGCACGAGATGCTGCTGCGCCTCGTCCTTTACACCGTTGTGCCGTGGCATGACCGCCACACTCAGCCTGTCGTTCACTCGCTTGATGTTGATGCTCAGGTCCGCACCTGCGGCAAGCATCGGATAAATGGTCTGAAAAAACATAATTCTGATATTTTATAGGTTATACAACTGTTTCTGAAAAATAGCGCCGCAGGACTTCAGCCCTGTCGGGACGCGAGGATATGCCTGTCAGCGGTTGCAGATACCAGCCGACGGTTTTCGGTCTGTCCGTATGGGTGGGACGGTCTTTCTTGTCCGTTGTGCCTTGTCCGGTGGAGGGCCATAATGCCGGCATTGCCGGAGCGGATGTGTTGCGGATTCTTGTTTTCATATTCGGTCTTTATTTTAAGGGGTTATAAAAATGTTGCCAGTAAGAGTATGGTAACCAGCAGTTTGAACAGCTTTCCTGTCATTTCTCCCGTCATAAGCAGGAATACGATTGTGCATACCGGGACGATGCCTTTGCTGCAAAGCAGGATGACTCCTGTGAGCAGGAATCCTTCCGCCGCCAGTCTGACGGTGCGGGTGATGGTTCGTAGTCTCATATTTTTATTTTTTTAGATGAATAATCCCATCGGGATGGTTTTTCCCGATTTTACAGGCTTCATCCCCTTGGATTGGCCGTTTTTTGTGGCAAGGCTTGGCGGAAAAAAATACCGGAGCGCAGCGAGGATGATTTTTTTCCTGCCAACCGGGCCCGAAGGGCCGCCTTGCACAAAAAATGCAATCCAAGACCTTTGCCTTGTAAAAATGGAAAAACATCGTCTTTACCGTCGGAGCCGGAGTTGTTCCCGGTTTGTCAGGAGATAAAAAAAAGGATGCGAACCTTTCGGTCTGCATCCTTTCTGTGCGTATATTCTCCTGTTTGGGGTCATTCCTCCGGCTTGCAGGTACGGAAAATCTCGTCCGTAACCTCTCCGGTGAGGTCAGCCACTTCCCCAAGAAAGACTTCCGGCGTGAGTTCGCCCCTCTCCATGCGCGCCAGCCGGGCCTCCCAGCCCGAAGTCAGCGCTGCGTTTGCAATCCTCATGCCCCTGACCGTCTCGTAAATGTAGAGCCCTTTCCGGGTTGGGATGAGGTAGCGTCCCGAATAGCGGATGTATTTGCGGTCGATCAGCGTTTGGATGATACCCGCACGGGTGGCGGGCGTGCCCAGTCCCGCCGCTTCCATGTAGCCGATCAGTTCCGCATCGGTGAACGGACTTGCCGGCAGGTCCTTTTTCCGCACCAGGTTGCAGGCGGATACGGGCAGCGTGTCGCCGACTGACAGGGCGGGCAGTTCCAGCATCGTGAATCCCTGCGGCAGGACGGCATTCTCCCGTCCGAATACGGCGTTCCATCCCTTGTCGAGTATGCGGCAGGCCTGCATGCGGAACGTGCGCGCCGCACATACGGCCTCCACCGTGGTGCATTCCACCCGGCAGGGCGGCATGAAGGCTTCCAGCATCCGCCCGACAATGAGCGTGTACACCTGCATCTCCTGCCTGCCCAGCCCTTCGGGACGTACCCCCGTGACCGTGATGGCCGGATGCTCCGTGAGGCTGTCGTCTCCGGCTATATGTCCGGGCAGGCGGGAGGTGTCCGGACACATGGGATGCATGTAAGGACGGAGGTCTCTCCATGCCAGCACCTTCTCCATGACGGCAGGCAGCGTGTCGTACACGTCACGGGAGATGTGGCGTCCGGCGGTCCGGGGATAGGAAACCAGCTTTTTCTCGTAGAGGCTCTGGGCAATGTCGCCCGTCTGTCCCGCCGTGAACCCGTAAAGGCATGAGGCATCCTTCTGGAGTTCGGCCAGGTTGTACAGGGCCGGAGGGCAGACTTCCTTGAGCTGCCGGCGCACCGCCGTGACGCGCGCCTGCTGCGCATGCTTGCAGTCGTTGTAGAACATCTGTGTCGTGACACGGTCGGAAAAATCGTCGGTACAGCGCATCTTCAGCAACGTACCGCCCTTGTGCATACTGATATATACCGGCCAGCTGTCGGTTCCGATGTGGTTCTCGCGTTCGCGGTAGCGACTGCTGACGGCAGCCAGCACGGGGGTCTGCACCCTGCCCAGGGAGTGGTTGCCCAGCCCGGTTGCCTTGCAGAGCGCATAACTTGCGTTCATTCCCAGCAGCCAGTCCGCCTTGTTGCGGCTGTCGGAAGCCTGGAACATGCGGTCGAACATCCCGGCGGGCAGCAGGTTCGCCATTCCCTTGCGTACCGCCTCGTCCGTGAGGGACGAAATCCAGAGGCGGAGTACCGGCTGTCTGCATCTCAGGTACCCGTAGAGGTAACGGAAGGTCATCTCCCCCTCGCGTGAAGCTTCCGTGGCGGCAATGATGGTACTGCATCCGGCAAGTACCTTCTCCACCGTCCTGAGCTGCATCACTGCGTTGATGTCGGGAACCCATCCGTCGTCCGTCCTGACGTGCTTGACCATCAGGCGGAAGTCACCGGGTACCAGCGGGAAGTCCTTCCGTTCCAGTTTCGCGTTGCCGTAGTCCTTCGGCATGGTCAGCGAGAGCATGTTGCCGAAGGTCCATGTGACCATGTATCCGTTTCCGGTCATGTATCCTTTTTCGAACTTGTGCGCTCCCACGATTCTTGCAATCTCTTTTCCTACATTCGGTCTGTCAGTCACTATAGCTATCATGATTCGTTTCTTGTTTTAAGGTTTCCCCGTCCGGACGGTGCCGGTATGGGGAAACGGGTTATACATGTTTCTTATTTGTCCCCGCTGCTGATGCCGTTGATTTCCACTACCGGAATACCTGCGGGATTCTCCACGATGCGGAGCGTGGCGTCAGTGGCGAGGTCGATGACGGCTGTCTTCAGCCGGACGGGCAGGATGTCCGTCTCCCTGCCTTGCAGGAGCAGGTCGAGGTTGCCGTCCTGTGCCAGCTGTTCCTTTCCGATGCCTACCTTTACCAGGGCGTTCCAGTCAATCTGTTCTTCCTTGAATACATAATCTGTCTTCTGTTCCATAATCTTTCTTGTCTTTAGCTGTTCATGATTCGAATATCTTTTCTTCCGGGTCATACCGCCTGTTTCGCCCCCTTTTTCTGTCCCTGCTGCTGTGTTTGGGCATTGTCGGCCTGTGCCGCCTGACGCTGGGTATTGCGGGGCTTGTCCGGGTTCTCCTGGAAGAAGTTGAGTGCCCCCGTGTTCGGGCTGACCTTCATATAGGTGGAGAACTCCTTGCCCCCGCGCCCTTTCAGTCCGGAAACCAGGATGGCCTTGCCGTCCTGAAGGTTCGCCTTCTCCTGTGCTGTGAATACGTGACCGTAAACCTCTGCCGGTATCTTGGGCACCTGCTGTTCGTTGAAACCGTCCGGTGTACGGGAATACTGCGGATATCCTGTCGTCATGTTCAGGCGGACGAAAGAGGAGAACTCCTGCCCCTGCCGGTTGACCATGTTTTCGAGGAAGACCGTGCCGCCTTTGCGGAGCGTTTCGCGGTCTTCCGGTGTCAGCGGTGTCTGGCTGATTTCCTTGGGGATGTAGATTTCCCCGGTTTCGGGATTGCTGCGCGTGTAGTTGGGCTTTCCGGTCACGCTGTCGAGCGTGACGAATGCCGAGAACAGCTCGCCGTTGGTGCGCTTCATGTCCTCCACGAGGATGGTGTGCCCCTCGCCGAGCATCTTGAGCTGGTTGGGTGACAGCTGTACACCGCCCAGCGTCTGTTGGTTGAAGCCCTGGTCCTTCGGAAAGATGAACTCGATGCCCCTGCGCTCTGCGCTGTACTGGAGCGTGGCGCTGAACTCCTTGCCCTTGGCGGAGGTCATGCCGTCCACAAAGACCGGCTCGCCGTTCTTCAGTTTCGCAATCTCGTCGGGGTCAAGCGTCACGCCCTTGATGCTGTTCGGGATGAGCACATTTTCCTGCCGCACCGCCACCAGTTCGTTGGTGTTACGGTCGATGGACACGAGGCACTTCTCATAGGTGCCACCCCTGAGGTTGAGGTCCACGGGATGCCCCAGGTTGCCGCTTTCGCGCAGGTTCTTCTTTTCCTCCTCGGTGAAATTGTGTCCGAAATAAGGACGGCTCAGTTCCGGCTCCTTGCGGATGCCGTGTACGCCCAGGATGACCTGCCCGTCTGTGGAGATGAAAGAGAGGCGTGCGTCGAGCTTGGCGGTCATCACCCCGTCGATGTTGAGTGTCAGGGGGATGGTCTTGTTGGTCTTGTAGCCCTTGAGCATGCTGTCGAGTGCTCCCGACTGCTCAAGCATCTCCTTGGATACGCCGACCTTGCCCAGCGCCTCCCAGTCGATCATGTTCTCGTTGTAGCGGTAGACGGGTGCCTGCTGTTCGCCAGTAGGTTGTCCTTCCATGCCCTGTGCCGCCTGTTCCACCTGCGTGTGCTGTTCGGGCTGTTGCTGCGGTTGCTGTTGCTGCGGTTCTTCCTGTTGTTTCTTTTTTGCCATACTTGCGTTTTCTTTTTCGTTGGTACTTTGTTGTTTCTCTTGTTTTTTCGGGCGGATTTCGTAGTGCTTGAGGAACTCCTTCACTGCGTCCGTCTGTTTGCCTTCTGCCAGGTCCTTGATGGTCTGCTTGTTCCGCTTGTAATCGTTGTAGGTCATGCGCAGAAGGCGGAAGTGTGTCGGCTCCTTGAGCTGGCTCCAGAAATTTTTGATGAAGTTTTCGAGGATACTCGAATTTTTGTCGAATTTCAGGAACGAGTTCTCGTTCTTCCCGTCGGGAGTGACTGTCTTGAAGTTTCCCTTTCCGTCCACCCGGCTTACCACTCCGAGCCCTGCCTTCGGGTCGTTCTTGTTGTGGACCATCAGCAGCTCGCTGAACTGCTCTACATAGGGCTTCTCTTCTGCGACGGCGTTTTTGGAACGGGGTGACCGTTTCGGCTTTTTCTTGTCCTTTTCTTGTGCCATAGCTGTTGCTTTTAGCGGTTGATGAATTGGTTTTCCGCTTCAAAAGTAGAATGTAAATCCGAATAATAATCTGATTTACAAATGAATGGCGTTACGTGTCGCGAGGTGGCATGAGATGTCCGGTAAACATGGGAGCTGATGGCAAAGAGAAAGTATAGGGACAGATGCAGGAAGGAACATGTGCGCCAGCCCGGCCCATGCAGAGCAGAGGGAACTGAAGCCCCCTGTTTTTTGTCGGGGTCCGTTTTTTCTGCTATAGGAAGTTATGGATACCTGTATTTCATGGAGTCCGATGGGGTTATCGGATATAAAGAGAGGGTGCTGCCGCTTGACGGCCATGCGTCGCGTCGGTCACAGTTTGCCCCTGTAATCGTTATTTTAACTCCTTTCCCGTTTGCCGCCGCATTCTTTTTCAAATGAATTTTCCCCGGCGGAGCCGCAAGGAAAATTCTTTTGAAAACCGGAGAAAATGCGGCTGGCAAACGGGAAAGGAGTTTCCTTTGATGGAAGGGGAAAACGATACCCGTTTCCTTCTCCGACAAGGAGTGATGTTACAAGGAACTTTACAGGGAGGAAACAACAGCAAACCGAGAAGTATTCGCCGGGAGCCATCCGTAAGTTTGTCCGGGGATGCTCTATGGAGGTTTTTCGGGGTTGCAGATTCCTTTCGGGTGGGAATTTGCATTTCAGTACTGCACATTCATCCTTTTTTCCAATGCTTCCTTCAGATTGTCCTGGGGGGACAACCCGAGTTTTTTGCGGATATGTCCACGGTGGGCGGTCACATTGTTTTCCGTCTTACCGAGTACCCCACAGATTTCTCCCAGTTTTTTTCCTTGCAGTATCAACCGGCAGATTTCACGTTCGGATGGAGAAAGTTCGGGCAGTGATACGGTGATACGGTCTATTTGCGTCTGTTTTTCGGTCAGGTAATCCGCTACCGTATTGATGATGTTCCGTTGGGAACGCTCGCCGATCAATTCCAACAGCCTTTCCGCATCTTCCGTCGTGGGAGCTTCTTTCTTTGAAAATTCGATGTATGCCTTAATCTGCTGTTTGTTCAGGCGGAGCAGGTTCAGCAGTTCCGCCTCATCATGTTTCAATGTCGTGTTTTCCTTTTCCAGCGCTTTGTTGTTCCGTATCAGCCTTTCTCCAAGAAAACAGACCGTAATGAAGACCAACAGCAGCAAGATGTAAAAGTTCTGTAAAATCGGATTTTCCAGCATATAGAGACAAAATGTGTAAGTACCCATGCCTATGGTACTCAATACGACCGGTAAATAGCGCATGTAAGCCAGTTCGGCCAGCATGACCAGTACCATAGTCAGCACAAGATTCCCTACAATCAAGGATATGTGGTAATCGGAAGGATGGAGTGAGCAGTTCACTATCTCGGCGGAGATTTCCAGTTGGGTGGCTACCAGTGAAATGGTCAGAGCCTTGTCCAATGAAAGGAACTTCTTGCAATACCCAATAAAAGATACCGCTCCGACCAGCAGGTTAATCAGGTTCAGGCAAGCGTAAAACGTGCTGTCCGGACCTGTCCATCCCAACAGATTTAGGGGGACGCCGATAAGAAGTATGATACTCCCGTAGAGAAAGACCGAAAGCTTTTGCCGTCGGCTGACTGTGCTCTCCCTGCTGTAAATAAATGTTTTGGGAAGCTGTGCCCAACTGTTAAATATGTGTTTCATAGCAGACTTTTCCATCGTTTTATGGCTTTTTATGGTGCAAAAATAAGATAAAACTCTTGTTTTTATGGATATTTGGGGATAATTTTATTTGGAGAATCTTTCTTTATTGAGAAGGATGATTACGTCTGCATGAAGGTGGAGTACTTCCCCCGCAAGACCAATGGCAAGGAAGCCGTGTGGACTGTCATTCCAGAATTGGCCCGTATGCTTTCGTCCATCACTCCACAGCTGTTCACAACTTCTGCCGAAGGCATGGCCTTAGAGTATGGCATAGAGATAAAGCCTACCGGATGTACGCGTGTCATCTTGCGTTTCTCGCCTACGCTGTATCTCAATGTCGAAGGTTTGCGATATGCCTTAATATCAACTGAGGGTCGGGACAGGAACTCAACATAAACGGACATTATGCCGGAAAGCTGGGAGAGTAGCAACTTATCGGTCTCATTGTACGTCAGACGATATACGAAATCAAGAACCCGTGGAAACGTGTGCGTTCGCTCGACAATGGGCTTGCGCTCCAGAAGAGTAAATATGAGAGGGATGTACAAGAGGCTGTTTGAGCCTTTTGAAGCGAGAAAATTATAATTTCAACACGTCATGAAAAGAAAACGTCTGGAAATGAAATGTCTTTGAATGCGCATGTAACATTTAGTGTGGCCGATGAAATGTTTACGTCTTTATTTTCCGGAGGAATTATTCTATCTTTGCCATACTGCTTGGCAGGAGAAAACACAGAATTTCAGAACCCTATTAATAACAACTAAAAAAAAGATTATGAAAAAGATTATGTTGCTTGTAATTGCTTTTGTGGCATTGTTTGTTTCCAATGGTATGGCACAGACTCCATGGAAAATCATCGACATGGAGTTCGCTACAGTTCATGGTGTTAACTGTGATTATGATGATGAAACCTGTACCGCAACCTTTAAAGATAAGTATAACCGTTGGGTAGATTTGCCGGGATTTAGCGGTGACATTACTAGTCACACCAATCTGAAATGTGAAATTCTAAAGAGCAATGTCGTCTTAAGATTTTGTGTCCGTTATCGCGATGAATCTGGCAAGACACAGCAGGTAGATGCACAGACTTTCTATCATTCCATGGGAAAGGAAATCAAAGCAAAGAAGACTATTAAAGTAGACCTCACGAATGGCGGAAAGATAGACGCTGAGATATTCAAGAATGTAACAAGTATCCGCGTAGCTATGGCAAGACCGGCGGCAGGGGCAGAGGAACCCTATTATGCTCAGTTTGGTCAGATTATAGTAGAATGACATAAGACAAGAGAGTTGACGCTCTTCCAAGCCCCTTTGGCTGGTGCCTCTAAATTATGCAACCCGTCGGAGGGGGTTATTTTCGTATAGCCTAACCGCATCCCCAAAAATACCGAAGTGTTCCAGAAACGTCCCAACCGAATGTCCGGATTGGGTTTTATTCGGTTGGACGACGCAATGGCAAAGCTGAGAGAAGCCGAGAAAAACCAATCTGAAGTGAAAGTTTTTTATATCAATTACACCAAATCCACATAAATTTTATAATTTTGAAAAAAATATTGGAGTTCTGAAAGATGATTGCTAAAAACACACTTTCAAATAAGTCAGCCTGGATAATGGTCTGGTTATTGTCGTGGTTCTTTGTTGCCAAAGTAACTGCTTATCAACGTTTATATGGTATCGAAAACCTGTCGTCAAGCCGTATCACTTCTATATGTCAGGATAGCTGTGGCTATATATGGATAGGCACGGATTATGGACTGAACCGCTTTGACGGAGTGTATTTTACTCAATACCATAGCGACGGAGCGGAAGGACTGAACTGGGACGGTGTGGAATGTGTACTGTCCGATAGTGATGGAAATATTTGGGTTGCGATGTACTCCAGCGTGCAACTCTATTCGGCTAAGGAAGACCGTTTTCATGATGTGACCATCAAGGACTGCGACAGGGTAGCTTGCCGGGATATGTTGATGACTCCAGACGGAGATGTGTGGTTAATGATTTCTGGTAGTGGTATATGGTGTATAAATCGCGAGACAATGATTGCCTCTCCAATAGAAAAGATAAACCGCTCTGTCGGGAACACTACTATGCGATCCATGAAACTCGACAGGAAAGGCCGTTTGTGGATACATACGACTCAAGGTTCATTATTATGTTGCGACACACATAGCGGAGAGACACACCGCTATATTATCGGGTCGGATATTCCCAGTTCTATTGTCGGAGTGATGGAAGGTCCCGACGGTGAAATAGCCGTAGCGACTCATAATAACGGTATATTTCTGCTGGACGAAAATACGGGTTATTGGACGATGTTCTGTGACGCTCCTGACATGACAATCATGTCTGTTTTCGACAACAACCGTGGTGACATGTTTTTAGGGACAGATACTCATGGAATGTGGCGTGTGGATTTGAAGAGGAAATGCGTCGTTTCTATTTATCAGCTAGCTGGGGGAAAGAATCTGCCTAAAACTACAGTTTCAGCATTCTGTGAAGACAAAGACGGTAACGCATGGATTGGTTTCCACAAGTCGGGGCTGTTCTTTTTCTCAAGTCAGGAGGAGTCGTTCACTTATATTGATATTTCGCAGATAGGCGGTGACAACGGACGAGGCATCCTTGCCGCTTATAGTGCCGGCAATGGTAATATGCTCTTGTGTCAAGAGGGGAATGGTATAGCAGAAGTGACACGCGAAGGCGAACTTCACGATCGTTGGTTGCAGGGTCGTGGCTTTGCGAGTTTGCTCCATGTCGATGATGACCGTTTGTGGGTAGGTGGCTATAGTCGTGGTGCTGGTCTGTTGGATTTGCGGACGGGGAAAGTAGACTGGATTGCCGCTCTGAGGAATGGTGCATATGTAAAAAGTATTGCTCTTGACCATGAGGGTAACTTGTATTTAGCCATTTCTGGTCGTGGCATTCTTTCGTTGACTCCCGATGGGAAAACCGTCCGCACGCTTTGTGGCGGACAAATGAAGCTATATAATGATTGGTTTAATATCCTTTTTATCGACTCCCGTGGTTTGTTGTGGATTACCCACTTTAACGGCTTTGATATATATGACCCCGGGCAAGACCGTATGTTGGAACTGGATTTGAGCTCCGGATTGCGCTCCTCAAGTGTATATGCTATTGTAGAAGCTCATGACGGTCTGATGTGGATTGGCACAAACAATGGCTTGTTCAGTTATGATTTTACCAAGCGTATATGGAAACATTATGGAAAAGACGAAGGCTTGCTGAACGAGAGGGTTTGCGGTATCGTTGAGGGGAATGACGGATGCCTATGGGTGAGTACCTATAAAGGACTCTTCCGTTTGGATACAAAGACCGAACATTTCACCGCATTCTACAGGGGAAACGGGCTCAAGTTTGACAACTATACATATTCCATATATGGTAGTTTGCCTGCTGGCTTTGTATACTTCGGCAATGACTCTGGTGTGACCTTGTTCAATCCTTCGGAAGTGCGTATCAATGATTTCAGCCGTGGCATTACACTCACCGGAGTATTTCTTTCCGGACAACGTATAGCGACAGATAGCGATGGTAACATACGCCTTGACTACTCTGACAACACCTTTACTTTACGTTTCTCGACTATGGATTTCCGCAAGGTCGAGAACATCTGTTACGAATATTGTTTTACCGATGAACCTGATGCTGCATGGCATCGAACATCGGTGGGCATCAGCGAGATAACCTTCTCGCACTTTGTATCTGGTCATCATGTGCTCCAAGTTAGGGCACGTGAGGGAAACGTGGTTTCAGAGGTCAAGCAGATAGGCATTTATATTATACCACCTTGGTGGAGGTCATGGTGGGCATCTGTAATCTATTGCCTTGCAGGTGCCGTTGTCATTATTCTTGCATTTGACGCCTACATGAACCGCCAGCTTGCCAAGAATAACGAATCAGAAATACGTTTTCTCATAGATGTGGGACACGAGCTTCGTTCCCCGTTGACACTCATCAAGAGTCCGCTTGACATATTGTTGAAACACGATTATGATGAACCGACCAATCGTGCACTGTACAATATGAAACGCAATACAAACCGCATGTTGAAACTTGTTGATCAGATACTTAGTATTCGCCGTATAGAGAAGGGACAGATGAAATTGTATTATGCCGAGACGGATATGGCGGATTATGTTGGCGATGTGTGCAGCGATTATAGTTGTGAGGCCGAAATACGCGGTCTCAAACTTACGTGTATGGCGGAAAACGACGGTATAAAGGTTTGGCTTGATCGTGATAATTTTGATAAGGTGGTCAATAACCTGTTGGCAAATGCCATGAAGTATGTTAGTGGCGGTGGAGAGATTGCTGTCCGTTTGCGATCGGATGCAGAAAATTGTTACTTAACTGTTACAGACAATGGTCCAGGTATTGACGAGCAGCAACTTAAGAATGTGTTCAATCGCTTCTATCGGATTTCCTCGCTTACGACATCCGGTCAGACTGGCTATGGCATCGGATTGGATCTTACTTATAAACTGGTGAAACTGCATGGCGGTGACATCGTGGCTCGTAATCGCACAGATGGTGTACATGGCTCTGAATTTGTTATCACTCTCCCTTTGGGCAAATCACATTTGCCCAAAGATTGCATTGTTGGCGACGGTTACTTTGTCAATAAAGGGATATCGGAGGCGGTGCGTTCCAGTGTTGGTGTGCTTGCCGATGGTAAAAAACATCGCAAAACAAGTCGTCACACTGGATATAAAGTGGTCGTGGTTGATGACGATGAGGAGATACGCAATTATCTGAAGGAAGAACTTGGTGAGTTTTATTACGTATCTGTTTATACCAATGGACGCGAGGCTCTTGAAGCGGTAATAGACTGTCTGCCGGATTTGGTTATTAGTGATGTGAAAATGCCTGAAATGGATGGTATCACATTGCTGTCCTGCATAAAGAATAATACGCGGACAAGTCACATCCCTGTAGTGTTGCTTACCACAAAAGTTGAACATCGGTTCCGGGTAGAGGGCTTGGAAACCGGTGCTGACGCATATATTGATAAGCCTTTTGACCTGGAAGAACTCGAGGCCTGCATTGTGGGACTGCTTGCCAATCGCAATCTGTTGAGAGGAAAGTACTCCGGTATGCAAGAACAGGAAGAAAATATAATTCCCGTGGAGCTGAAGGGCAATAACGCTCTACTGATGGAGAAGATAATGAAGGTTGTTAATGAAAGGCTTTCTGATAGTGAGTTCAAAGTAGAGGCTTTAGCTGTTGCGGTCGGTCTTAGCCGTGTCCAACTACATCGACGTGTTAAGGAGATTACCGGTCTTACAGTTGGTGAGTTTATACGTAATCTGCGTATTCAACAAGCCGCTAAACTGTTCGAAAAAGGTGATGTAACAGTGTCGCAGGTTACATACGCTGTTGGCATGTCAAATCCCAATCATTTTGCAATGGCATTCAAAAAGTATTTCGGTGTTAGTCCATCAGACTATATGGCCAAGCATAGAAGCTCTGAAAAAGCAAATGAAACAAAATCTGACTCAGATGAAACAAAACTTAAATAGCACTTAACAAAAGCTATATTATACAGAACTCTGGTTACAGCGTGTATGAATACTCAGAGCTAAATTTGCATTTGTTGATAGCATGGTTATCAGCAAATGCTTTTTTGTTATATAAATAACATGTATGATTAGGTCAGGGCACACTTCATCCTGACGGCTGGGAAGAAATATGCTTTCGATGGGTTAAGTTCATTTCATTAATAAGTCGAGTTCTATATTCCATAGCCATGAAATGTACGTGTCCCGTATATGAAAAACATAAGCATAAACATATAAAAGCGGATTATGAGTTAACGTAAAAATACATTATTGATCTAATAACCATAAAAAAACAAACTTATGAAATGTAGAATTTTGAAATTCCTACTGCCATTGGTCATGGCATTGTCGCCTACGTTGATGCTGGCCGATGACCTGATAACGGTCTCCGGTAGGGTTGTAGATGAGATGGGCGAGCCGCTCATCGGTTGCACAGTGTCGCTGAAGGGGAGCAGTGTGGGGACTGTAACAGACCTTGACGGATGTTTCAAGATGCAAGCACCCAAAGGAAAGACATTGGTATTCAGTTATGTCGGTTACAACACGAAAGAAGTTGTTGTTATGCCAACAATGAAAATCACACTTGAAACAGCCTCACATGTACTCAATGAAGTGGTTGCCATAGGATACGGTACTATGAAGAGAAGCGACATTACCGGGTCGGTAGTTTCGGTCAGAGCCGAAGATATGGAGCAGTTAAGTGCGGCCACAGTAGACCAAATGTTACAGGGACGTGCATCCGGTCTACAATTAGTGAATAACAGTGGCGCTGCAGGATCAAGTACAAGTGTTCAGATACGTGGTGTCAATTCATTAAGTTCAAGTAATGAGCCTGTATATGTCATCGACGGGTCAATTGTACGAAGCGAATCAGGTCAGAGTGTTTATTCAAACCCTCTTGAGGGACTAAATCCTAATGATATAGAGAGTATTGAAATACTTAAGGATGCATCGGCGACTGCCATTTATGGAGCGCAAGCTGCCAACGGTGTTATTATCGTGAATATGAAAAAAGGGAAAGAGGGTGCTCCAAGAATTACATTCAAGGCTACAGCAGGTCTTGAACAATTACCGAAGAAAGTTGATGTGATGAACTTGCGTGAGATGGCGGCCTATGCAACAGAATTAAACAACCTGCGTGATAGGGAAACGACCTATCTTTCCAATCCAGAAATACTTGGTGAGGGAACCGATTGGCAGGATGCACTGTTCCGTACGGCAACTAAGCAAGAGTATAATCTGTCCGTGCGTGGAGGTTCCAAGAACGTTAACTATAATATCTCCGGAGGATATTTCACCCAGGACGGTATCGTCATTAACAATGATTTCAACCGTTTCACTATGCGTTCTTCCGTAGACGTGAAGGCATATAAATGGTTGGATTTAGGTATGATATTCAACATGTCGCAAACAAACCGTAATACCGGTATGGCAACATGGGGTGTAATAAGTAATGCCTTGAGTATGCTCCCTTATATCCCGGTAAAGAATCCTGACGGGACATGGGGAAAGGCAGGTTATAGTGGCGAGGTCAATTCCTATTCTGCGAACCCTGTTGCCATAGCTTCGATAACTACCCGTAAGAATAAGAATAGCTCGTTGCGCTTGAATTTCAACTTTACTGTGAAACCTTGGAAATGGTTAAAGTGGCGGAATGAAATGGTTTATGATGCCAACACAGACAATGGCCGCTACCTGTTGCCGGCATATGACCTTGGTGGAACACGGCAAAATTATGCGGTTCACGAGGCTACCAAAACATATAATCAGTATATGTCATTAAAGTCCGTCGCTACCGGCGACTGGAAAATATCCTCTCATAAAGTGTCACTTATGGCAGGCTTGGAGATAAACGACCGTTATAAGGATTATATTTATGGGCGTCGTGAGAGCGGAAGTGATACAAACCTGGCCCTTGGCGGAGGTGACGGAACACGTGCCACCAACGATGGATGGGCCACAACACAACGTTACAGTAGTTTCTTCGGACGCTTGACATACAATTATCAAGACCGTTATCTGCTGACCACAACAGTTCGTCATGACGGAAGTTCTCTCTTTGTACGTGGAAGAAGGTGGGGCACATTCCCCTCCGTAGCAGTTGCGTGGCGCATATCCGAGGAACCTTTCTTTTTTCCACTTACAGAAAAAATCAATTCACTGAAACTTCGTGTGGGCTATGGATTAGTGGGAAATGCTAATGCGGCTGATAATACATATTTGCCCGTATTCTCTAATATGGAATCTACATTTGGAGTGAGTTATAAAACAGCGAACATGCCCAACTATGACGGACTGACATGGGAGAAGACACGTTCATGGAATGTGGGTCTTGACCTCAATTTGTGGGACAACCGCGTGGAGTTTATTTTCGATGCTTATTGGAAAGACACGAGAGACATGCTTCTGCAAACTGCATTGCCTTACTATACGGGGTCTCAGATTACCGGAGGTACATCATCACAATGGAATAATATCGGCTCCATGCGTAATAAAGGAGTAGAACTTACGCTCAACGGTACTGTTGTCAACGAGAAAGATTTCAAGTGGAAGACAGGAATAACCTTTTCACTTAATAACAATGAAATTACCAGACTGAATGTTGAGACAGGCTTTCTTGACAAGACATTAAACTTTGCAACATGGGGTGGTGAAACCATAACCCGTACAGCCGTCGGACAAGGTGTCAGTCAATATTACGGCTATCAAGTGTTAGGACGAATTAATTCTGCTGCGGACTTTTTACGTGACAACGGTGACGGAACGAGTACGGTGCTTGTCGCTACTCCAAATTACCGCGTAGGCACAGTGGTAAGCAACTCCTCAGCGTCTGATCTGAAGACCTCTATCGGCGACTTCCTTTTTAAGGATAACAATGGTGACGGTATCATCAACTCAGACGACAGGACTTTCCTTGGGAATGGTTTGCCGAGATATTCTTTCGGCTGGAACAATACGTTTACATGGAAACGCTGGTCACTTACTGTTTTCATGTACGGAAGTGTAGGTAATAAAGTATTCAATTGGACCCGTCGCCAGATGGATGAACCTTCACTGCTGAGTGGTTCAATTACAAACAAATATGCGCGAACATCGGGGTTTGCCCGTTGGTCTTATTATGACGGTAACAGCGGCAATGATAATGTGTGGAATGTCTATATAGCACCTGATACTGATCCGTCAGTGACGCGTATTGATAATGAACATGGCAATTACAATTCACGTGTGAGTGATCGCTATGTGGAAGATGCCAGTTATTTGCGTATCAAAAACATTGTCCTGTCATATAGTTTCCCACGCAATACTGTGAAGAAACTTTATCTGCAGAGTTTAAAGTTGTCTGCCAGCGTGCAGAATATCTATACTTTCACGGGATATACTGGTTATGACCCGGAAGTGGGAAGTACTAATGGACAATACTCGATGTCCGGACAGGGAATGTTGATGTATGGTGTTGATACAGGCAGGGTGCCCAGTCCACGCTCATTTATTTTTACGCTTGATGCGACATTCTGATGGATTTTAGCTATTTATAAATGAATAAAGATTATGAGAAAATATATATTAAACCTATTCACTTTATGCACCTTTTGTATCGTAACGGCAGGCTGTGAGGATTTTCTTGACACAACGAATGAGAGGGATATTCCTGCATATGATGAACTGACCTCCCTTGATGCCCTGCGTGCCACTACTGCCTCTTTGTACACGTCTCCGTGGTATTACTTCCACAAAAGCCGTTACATACAGATTGGCGATGCACGCTCCAACAATGTTTATAACAACTCGCAGACCAGTAATGACTATACGGTAATGACCACGTTTAATGAAACCAGCGAGAACGCAGCCCTTGCCTACGCATGGGGAAGTCTTTATAATGTGATAACACAGGCGGCATACATTATAGACGATTATGCTCCATATTGTGTCAACAATAAAATCTGTACACAGGAGGAAGCTAACGTCTGTATAGCCGAGGCGCGTTTCATGCGCTCGTTCGCCTATTGGTTCCTGGCGATGTACTGGCATGATGTGCCTATCGTGGAGAATGCAATTACGGTAAGTCAGACTGCGCATGCCAACCGTTTTGAGGATGTGTTGCAATATGCCATCTGCGAGGCTGAATGGGCATACAAGTGGCTTCCGTCGTCACCCTATCAGACAGGACGTGTCTGCAAGACGAGTGCAAGCTTATTGCTATCGCGTCTTTATATTACGGCCGGAGCTTATGCCAAGGGTGGACATTATTCTGGCAGTTTTATAAATGATGTGCTTGCCGCATATTATGCTGACGATGATGACTATATTGCCGCATTTTCTATACCTGAGTTTTACTATGCCAAGGCTGTAGGTGCGGCAGAACGTGCCATTAAGGAAGGAACGAATGCCGGATTTGGTTTGTTGAATGACTATGAAGAAATCTTCCGGGTACAGAACAACAATAATAAAGAAGTGCTTTTTGCCATACAATTTACTCCGGGCAATGCCACCACCTATGGGCTTGCAAATGAATTGCAGGGACAGTTCTGTTATGACCGTTGTATCAACAATGACTATGGTACGGGATTTAATACCGGAGCAAGTTATGACTTTATCTATGTGGCCTTGCGGCGCGGCGGACTCAACCGTACAAGAGGCAATATATTCCTTCCAGGAATGGAGTATGATTACTTATACCATGAATTGGACACCTGCTCCCATTATGGCGAAACATGGAAAGTTGCTTTATCCAACAGTAACAGGATAGGCATAAAGAAACATGTAGTGGGTGGTCCTATTGCGACAGACAACCAGTCCTATAAAGGCAATTCGGCACTGTGTACACCTATGCTCCGCTTCAGCGAGGCCTACCTTAACCTGACAGAGGCTTATATGGGACTTTATAATCAGGAGGAAACCAAAAACATGCGAATACTTGAGGGCGTAAACACTGTGCGTCGACGTGCTTACAATATGGAGATAAACGGGGAAACGGAAATCTCTTATCCTGGAGATTACGGAACGACCGGAGTCTTTAATCTTGACTCACTGTTACAAGAGCGTCGCATGGAATTTTTTGCAGAAGGATTGTATTGGACTGACATTGTGCGCCGGTCTTTCATGGGAGATGAACATTTGGAACGTATGCTCGATTATCAGAACAATCGTTTGATGGAACTTGATAACGACTCTATTATGGGCTGCCACCGTCTTTATGGTTATACATATCGATATAACCAGCAGCACCCGTACACGAGATTGGGTACGGTTGAACTTAGGGAAGATAATGATACAGGTCAATATGTCATTGTCCGCCCGAGTCGTGAGTGTGTACATAACATTGGTGAAGGCAGCTATTGCCACTCCGATGAGTTTGGTGAGGGTGACAATCTTTGGTCTATGATTTACCCGCCTATAGAAACTACGGCAGATCCTAACCTTCTCCAGGCTCCCGTGTCTTTCGACTTCAGTAAAATTATAAACAATAAATCAGAATACCATGAATAAGATATTTTTTAAACTATCGCGATATGCCGGGATGTTATGCCTCCTCTTGCTCGCTTGCACTTCTTGTGATAAGGATGATGTCTCCATGCCGGTCATTGAGAGCGTGTGGAGCAATATGAGTACGATTCCTATCCATCAAATGGAATGTGTCTATCCCGGACAAACAATAAGTTTGAGGGGTTCCGGACTTTCGGGAGCGAATGCGGTTATAGTGAATGGCACCGAGATTGATTTAACCGGTATGACAGGAACACATGCTTATAATACGGATAGGAGTATCATTGTGAGGCTTCCGGTGAATGTAGCTACAATGTGGGACAATGGCGAAACTTCTTTGAAAGTGAAAGTTGGCAGGAACGAAGCTGTTTACGAACCGTTTTATGTAAAAAACACAAGTGAGAAACCGCAACTTAGCTCCGGTTTGGCAGGAACCGGCTTTTCCTCTATCGTACTTGTGCCGGGCAGCACGCTTACTATTACAGGAAAGAACCTAAGTGGTGCAACGGAAGTTTACTTGCCACTTGCTTTCGACGGGAAGATAAAGTGTGAATTCGATCCGGCTCAGGTTAATACCGATGAGAGCCTGCATGTCATTGTGCCTGAAAGTGACAAGTTTGCGCAGGGACGTGCCGAGATTGTGATGACCAAGTCCTGCTACCTGGATGGCGCAGAATATGTGGAGCGATTGTATTCCGGCATAATTAATTTTTCTAATTAAAATAGTAAACCCAAAGGCTTTAAAGAAATGGAGCAATTATGAAAGCAATATACAAATCATTATATGTATTAGTGGCATTTTTGCCTATATTCGTTTCGTGCAGCGATGAGTTGGATTTTCCGGAGCTGTCTTCCGTTGGATGTATAATATTGCCGGAAGCACAGCCTCTTGATGCCAATCAGTTGTTTGGTGTTTGGGAAGCGAAGGCTTCTTACGGAACGACCAATAGCAACTACTTTGAGGAATCTTACAAAGTGGAGTTCCAGAGAACTGAAGACGCAGGGGCTATGTATTCCCATTGGTTCACAGATGCTGACAGCGGCATTCGTGATTCGGTCTGTAACATGGAATATACATACGAGTTTGACGGTGCTACGGTTGTGCTCACTCCTAACCAGGTGGCAGCTGCTGTCGGTGCGTCTGTCATTACCGGCATTCATACGGGAAACAATAGAATGTTGTTGATACGTGATGTCAACGGGCGCAAGGACTCCATCTGTACATTGGTTCGTACCAACAATCCTTATCCGAGCATTACAAATGTAGACCGTACCTTGCCGCAAACTGGAGAAGTTATTACCGTTACCGGATATAACCTGCAGCTTGTAGACAAGGTCTTTTTGCTTTGCAGCAATGACAGTTGGGTCGAGATGGCAAATTTTACTCCCGGTTCGAAAGAAATAAAGTTCGTTCTTCCTGAAGGGGATTATAAACAAGGTAGCAGCATCCGCTTTGCTTCAGCTTATGCGGGAGCCTATTGCTACTCTCCTGCCTACATGTTTTGTAAGGATTGTGTGTTCTTCAATAACTTTAAGGATAACGGGACTAAGCCTTATACCGGTACGGAGTTCGAATACACAATCAGCGAAATGGGAACCCTAAAAGACCATCTTTCTGTTCTTGCTTCCAATGATTTGCCTGAAGGACATTCGCTTTACGGCAAGACTTCACAACCAGAGTATATGCTCAGTTTTTTTGGTGATACGCCTATTGAATGGCCGAATGCCACTAATACTGATGACAAAAAAGGATACCTCCGTTTCAGTGGTGCCGACCGTTTCCAATATGTCTTGGATAATTGTAATGGCTTGCTTAAGGCCAACACTCCGAGCAATGAAGTGGCGATACAGATGGACATTTATGTAAGCAGCGATGGTGTCCCGGAATGGAATACCGGCTATTTTTCTTTCCGTATCAACAAAGATCATAATAAGATAGGCGATCAGATGGCTGCCAATATTGCCGGATGGACACCTGATGCTCCAATGAGCTTTGCCGATGGGTGGCGCACCTTAACCATACCTCTCAGTGAGTTCCCTTTGACGAAAGGTGGTAGGGCATCAACAATAGGCGGATTGATAAGCAGGTTGAAAAGTAGCAATACTCAGTCTCTTTTTACCGTAGTGAACTATCCGCTTGATGCAATCCATCCGGCAAAGGCACTCAGGTCCTTCCAGTTCAGCATTGCAAATGTCCGGCTTGTGCCTTATGCAACCCCGGCAAACATGCCTTATGAAGAAGATTAAAACAAACATACCTAATGAAGAGTAAAAAGATGAAGAAAAGAACATTTAATATTGTGTGGAAAAAGACAATCAGGAGGACGCTTACTTCATTCTGTTTAGGATTTGCACTATGTGCTACGATTAATGCTGACCCTGTGACGACAAAGCATCTAAGCGTCGTACCGCAATATGTGCAATACGATGCTACATCATCCGCGTTTTGTATTGCTTCTAATGGCAAGACAGCCAATATCTATGTGTCCCCTGATGATTGGCAGGGGGTGATACGCGCGGCGAAAGACCTTGGCGACGACATACGCAAGGTGACAGGTACAGCAGCGAGAGTGGTGTGTGCCGACTCTTTTGTAAAGAACTCCATAATCGTGGGAACGATAGGCAAAAGCCCGTTGATAGACAAGCTCGTATCGGACGGTAGGATTGATGTGTCAAAGGTTAAGGGACAATGGGAATCGTTTGTTATCCAGACCGTAGGAGACAACTTGGTGGTTGCGGGAAGCGACAAGCGCGGCACCATCTATGGCATCTATGATATATCGGAAAAGATTGGGGTGTCTCCCTGGTATTGGTGGGCTGACGTGTCAGCACGCCACAGTGCGTCGCTCTATGTCAAATCAGGACGCTACGTGCAACCTTCGCCAAAGGTGAAGTATCGCGGTATTTTCATTAACGACGAATGGCCATCGTTCGGTGGTTGGGCTTCCGCTAAATTCGGTGGCATCAACTCTAAAGTATATGCGCATATGTTCGAGCTGTTGCTGCGCCTTAAAGCCAATTACTTTTGGCCGGCAATGTGGGGAAGCGCATTCAATGAGGACGATCCGCAAAGTCCGGTGGTTGCTGACATGTACGGTATTGTCATGGGCACATCACACCACGAACCCATGATGCGTGCCCATAAAGAGTACACCAAACGAAGGGACGAAGTGGGCGAATGGAACTATGCCACCAACAAAGCCAACCTCGACAAGTTCTTTACCGATGGGCTTACGCGCAACAAGAACTATGAAAACATTATCACAATAGGGATGCGCGGTGACGGTGACAAAGCCATGAGCGACAAGGGCGACGAGGAAAACATGAAAATCCTTGCGGACGTAGTGGCCGGACAACGAGAAATCATCCGCAACGTCTATGGCAAGGACCCGTCCGAAGTGCCGCAACTGTGGGCTATCTTTACAGAGGTGCAACGCTATTATGACAAAGGATTCACTGTTCCAGACGATGTGATGCTACTGTTCTGTGACAACAATTGGGGCTACATACGCCGCACAGGTCCGGAGAAGGAGAAGAACCGCAAGGGAGGCATGGGG
>ERZ857785.1704-NODE-1704-length-22506-cov-24.540778_pt1 | contig 22506 bp, 15 predicted proteins | sample MGYA00519763_ERZ857785 | MGnify/ENA primary metagenome ERZ857785 (study PRJEB31778, sample SAMEA3449365) | human gut metagenome | biome: human gut; feature: human-associated habitat; material: faeces | place: United Kingdom | collected 2010/2012 ...
CAAGCCCTGAAAGGGCGGAACTGTATACAATTATGCCCTTTCAGGGCGCAAATTCAGATTGTCGTTTTTACGTAGGGCGTTGCCCTACGCTATATAATTAAGCCCTTTCAGGGCACTCCGCAAAATTATCATTTTTCCTTTTCAATCATTATAACAATATCCTTTTCTCTACTTTCCGGTAAAACTTTCAAGTCCGTCACTTTTCCGTCTTTCAGAGTGGCTTCTACTGTTGTTTCGCCCGGAGCATGAAGTTTGAAATGTACGTTCCATTCTTTCGGCCATGCCGGGAAAAGGAATATTTGTTCTCCATTTGTTTGCAATAGCATTTCCTGAAGTCCTATCATGCCGCTACCTCCCCAGTTGTGATCGGGTGTCCAGTCATATCCCGGTCCCCAAAATGCGGGGAAACGATGCGGTCCATTCGATAATTTGGCTAAAGATAGTTTCTTTGCTTCTTCGGTCAGGCCTAAACAGGCAGCCCATATATTATCTTGTTTCCATCCGGTATGCGAACGGAACTTGATGGCATCCGGGTCATAAAAGTAGGTATTACGGGCTATATCCAGATCCTCCTTTCCTACTCCATAAATACGCCATGGAAACACTGGATAAAGTTGTGGCGTTTCAACATTATTAATTCGTTCCCAACTTACAGCGGGCGAAATTGTTTGCTTCAAGACCGGAGCAATAGTCGGATTCAACGTATCTTTTATTTCTATGTACCGCAATGGAATCGGAGGGATTGTCTTTAGCATCTCTTCTTTCTTTCCATAAGTTTCCAATACTGTTTTTAGAGCAGCGATGGTGCTACTGGCATTATTGGTCATTTTATATGTCTCACAAGCAGAACCCGGGAAAAGAATCAGATGTCCGTTGCCATCCAACGCTTTCCGTCCCCGGCGGGAAGCTAGTTGTCGGTAATGTTCGTCGAAGAATGTCAGCGAACTCTCGATCAGAGGTAAATAAGGGGTAATATCAGCATTTGCATAGTTCTTTGTTTCCAATATCATTTGGCAGAACTCAAGAACCGTATCCCATTCATATTCCAGCCAGGCATTATATTCCAATCCTTTGTCAAACCAGTCCGGTCGTTTGAAACCATATTCTGCGGGGTTCGGTAAACCGAAATTTTCGATCTGCTCGCTAAAGCAGGCTCCATCATGTTGCCAATATACACGGCTTCGCAGTTCTGCATTTTTCAACATGCGGTTATAAAAATCAAACTGGGAAGGCATCATATCAAAGTCTCCGCTTTTCAGCATCGGCCAGTATACTAAACGTTGATTCTGTGCAGTCATCGTACCACCTCCCCATTTCCGGTAGTCGGGGGTAAAAGATTGTTTTTCATCGACATGGCAAGGATCAAAGGTAAATAGTCCACCATTGAATTTAGTCGGTACGCTGCCATAAGCATTACATCCCAGCATATAACGGAAAAGGGTGTAGTTTCTAGTTATTTCTTTGGCTTCACCATCTGCTTCGATAAAACTGCGTTGCCAAAAGGAATTCCACCACGAACGGGTCTGTTTTTTATCCTGTATGATAGTCTTCGATGAAACTTTGCCTTTGGGGGCTATTCTATGCAAAGCTGTTTGTATTCCCTGCTCCCACTCTTCTATTGTTTCTGTCTGGTCTGTATGTAACACAATACAGATATGTGCTTTCCGGGCTGCTTTGGAAGAACGGAATTTCCAGGCACGGTAGTCTGTTCCGGCATATACATCATCTGTGGTACCGACAAATTCTAAGTTTTCACCAAAAAGAGTTCCTCCGAAAGTTAAGTTTTTCAAAGGATTCATCATTTGAGATTTTACTTCGTTCATTCCTTGTTGAGCGACAACTACATCAAAAACGGTCTGTTCAGGATTGCGATGATAGAACAGAAGTTGATTTGTATTTACGGAAACACAGTCGGACTCCGTCACAGTACCTTTCGGGGGAGCCCATTTATAAGAACATTGTTGCCCCTCTCCTTTTCTGACAGGTCGTTCCTGATAGCGCCAATTTTCATAAAAGACTTCAGTCTGTAACGGTTGTGCATTTGTTACCTCTACATGTATAATCGGATGAAAAACATCTACCCAAAATTGTATCTGCGTGTTTCCTGCCGCGATTTCTACATATCCGTCTTTTAGCTTCAACTCCTGACGAAAATCTTTAGCATCTTTGAAAGGATTGGGCGACAGGCGGAGACGTATACGCCCTTGTTTTAATTGGCAGTTGTTTTTGTCGAATGTACCGCTACGGCTCACATAGAATATAACATCACCGTCTTCTACCCATATATTCATCCCGATATCTCCACCACCACAGGGCATAGATTCAGAAGAATTACGACTGGGAGTATTCCAAATGACATTGGCATGCTGACTCCAAAGAGCCGACACGCCAACAAACAGTATGGTTATAATCAGATAAAATCTCTTCATATATTTTTCATATTTTACCTTGTCTATTTGCGATTACCAATCATCCGAACGAAAAGACCCTAAAGGCAATCCGTCGCAATATACATCTCCTTCCACATAGTTTTCAAAACAATATCGAACAGCTACCGGGTGCGACACTTTATCGCTTTTCACCAGCATCTTACTACGTTCTATCCATGCTTTGGCCGGGTAAAAAACTTTATCTTCGCCGGCTACCTGAAAGTTTTTCGATTCGAAACAGTTCTTGCCGCTGATCCACATATTGGCACGTTCGAAGCTGACAACTACGGTGTCGTTCTTTATTTCAATGCTTTTATAATAAGGACTTTCGCCATTTACACCTTCCACTCCATACGTTTTAGTTAAAGCCAGAAGTGCCAGGCGTTCGCCTGCAACCTGTTTCTTCGCGGGATGAATACCTTTTTCCATTCCTGCATCCAGTAATACAGCCATACCACTGTTAGCTACACGATGCTCTACTTTTGCCTGTGCCTCCCGGAGATATGCCGAATTTATCACTTCCTTTCCTTTTTCGGTAATAATCCCGTAATCATACGGAGCTATCTGGCAATAATAAAAGGGAAAATCACCCTGTTTCCATTCGGCACGCCAACCATTAATCAATCGGGTAAACATATCAGCATACGTATGGGCACGATTCCAGTTATCTTCACCCTGATACCAAATCACTCCTTTCATTGTCATACCGATTAACGGATGCAACATACCGTTATAAAGCACGGTCGGAGTACGGTTTTTAGATTTTATGTCGGCTTCCGTTTGAGGAATCTTCGCTTCCGGGAAGGCTTTTAGCCAGTCCGCCGTCATCCATGCTTCACAGGCGGAACCACCCCAGGCTGCTACAACCAACCCAACCGGAACATCTAATATTTCATTTACCAGTCTCCCGAAATAATAGGCTGTTGCGCTGAAATCACGGACACTGGCCGGGGTTGCTTCTTTCCACGAACCGATAACGTCATTCTGCGGAGTGAATGTAGAAGTACGTTTCACCGTAAACAGACGGATTTGCGGATTCTTGCTGTGAAGAATGTCCATATTGGCATTTTCTACCGGTTGGTTTTTGAAGCCTTTCATCGGCATTTCCATATTACTTTGTCCGGAACAAAGCCAAAGTTCGCCTATCAGAATATTATTCAGTGTCTTTTGGGTTCCATCATCAAATGTCAGTGAATAAGGGCCTCCAGCTTCGGGAGTAGCTACTGTCAGTTTCCATGCACCATTTTTATCTGCTGTTGCTGCATATTGTTTTCCATTCCAACTAGTGGTCACTGTTACTTTTTTATGAGGAGTCGCCGTCCCCCAAAGGTTTGCATTGGTCTGTTGCTGCATCACCATGCCATCAGAAAAAATAGCCGGTAGCTTTACTTCTGCGTGTGTTGACAGGCAGGCAGCAAGCAGAAAACCTGCCAACATTGTACCTGTTTTAATAATTGAACTTTTCATATTTTAGCTGTATTATAATGAATTGGGCACGGATTACATGGATTGCGCTGTTACTTTATGTAATACGATTCTCATAAACCGTGTAATCCGCGTAATCCGTGCCTTAAAAATCTATTTTATTCTGTGATAGAAAAACTCAAAGGTCCGAGCAATCCTGCCGGAAGCAACGTTTTCTCTGCCCTGCGATATTTTGCATTAGTCCAAATGCCATCAAACGGTGCTTTTCCTTCATCAGCTCCTGTCAGTGCATTCGCCCAAGTATTTGTAACCTCTATTTCAAGCTCATTAGTTCCTTTTTTCAGGGCACCTGTAATATTTGCACGATAAGGAGCAGTCCAGATTGTGCCACAATCTACGCCATTCACACGAACAGTTGCCAAATTATAAACTGTTCCCAGATTCAGATAAATCTGTTGGTCTTTATTCGGTTTATTTTTCCAGCGGAAAGTGGTCTTATAAGTCGCTGTCCCCGAATAGTAACGTATCTGTTCGTCCGATTCTTGGCTCCAGTCGAAGAGTTCTTGTCGTGTGAGCATTTTTTGGTTAGCTGCAAATGTTATAGTATATTCCTTTGCCTCCAAAGCTATGTTTAAAGGGGCTTTAGCTGTATCTTTTTTCTCCTTTTGCAGTTGGAGAGAGGATTCTCCATAGCCTTCATGTACTCCCTCCACAGGATATACGATGAATACGGACTCATTAGGAGCCAATGTGAGAGTAACTTCCGTCCGGTTTCCGTTGATACGATAGGAAGGATGGACATTCATTTCACCCGTCACCGGGTTCCAACATTCCGGTTTTCTACCGTTAATACGCATACTTGCGGTAAACGTGCGTGTTTCGTCCTTTTGGTTGGCTACGAAATAGAGTTCGCCAAGTTCGCCACGACGATGCGTCCAGGCAATATCTTCCGGCACAATCATATCACGTTCCAAGCCATACACGGAAAAATCTTCTTCTGTATAAGGTAAAGAAGGCACCAAAATGCCGGCTTCTTTTAGTTCATTGATTTTCTTCTGCACTTCCAATGACAATACAGGTTCGGGATTCATTGGACGCGCAAGAGGCAGTACCAATACTTTATAACTTGCTCCACCCGGCAACGTTATTCGTCCGTTTTCTGCTTTCGCCAAACGAAGGATTGCATCTTTATTAAAACTATCGTATGCATATCCACGAAGCGGATTCACCCATTTCTCCGGATCCGCCATGTTAGCTGAATGAGTAACACCTACCGGACGTACACGTAAAGGCTGTCCCTCATTAGCCAGACGGATGCGTTCACTTTCCACTCGTTCTGCACCGAAGATTCCCGGTAGAGAGGGAACCAATCGTTCCGGTAATATCGAACGTCTTGGAACTTCTTCGCCTGTAAAGACTGCGATGTCTGTTACCGGATGCCCATATTGCAATAACGACTGGCAACGGGTAGCATATTCGGAAAAGGCTTTTGCCCCTTTATCCCACCAGGTCTGATCCCGTTGGAAGAAAAGTCCGATGCCATCCAATGTCATGCCGGGCTTGCGGTCCAGCCAGGGATTATGTACATATACATGGTAGAAAAGACGATTGATTCCTAATGCGTAATTACGATCCAACAAGGCTTTCAACATTCCGGGGTATTCATCCCACGTGCCACGCACTTCGGTGAATCCTTCAGCCTGAATAATATTCTTTCCGTAGATATGTGCTCCGCTAATAGCGTCGAGCATATCATTCGGTTTGTCATGTGTAGGACTGTTCAACCAAAATTCACCCATCGGAAGATCTACTTTTTGATAATGTAGTAGACCATCGCTTACCATCGTCGGAGCTACACATTCTGCCGAAAACTGGCAATCATATTCTCTCGCACAGTCTGCCAATACCTGATAAAACACATCTACGACGAGTTCTGATATGGTAGTACGTACGTCTCGCAGAATCTTTTCACTTTGTTCGACACTTTCCATCGGAATACCTGCCAATAGAGGTAGATAAGGCATCAAATCGTAGCCACGACGTTTCTGAAATTCAATAGCGAAACGTTTATTCCAGTTTTGGCTGCCACATTCCCAACTGTCGACATGCATATATTTCAGTACGCGACGAGCTACTTCGGGATTGGTCTTTGCAAATGCCTGCGCAAACCAGTTATCGAATTGTTTCCGTACCGTTTTCGGGTTAAACTTATCACATTCCAATCCTTTTCCGCCTCCCGCTGTGGCATTGGTATGTCCGGTAGCTGTATGTCCCATGCGGAGTAATTTCCATTTTCCTTTGGGGAGAGTGGCAGTCAATGTTTTTCCATTCAAATGACCGGTATATTGCTCTGTCAGATTGATGACTTGTGAAAGTGAATAGCAGTCCTGTTTCCCAACTTCCTCTTCTTTAGTAGCTTGAGCAACACGCCATACCAGTCCGGCTTTTCCTTCCCACTGGTTCAGACGGGCTTCCCGATGCAGGCGTAATTCTTTTATTTTCAGATTGGGCTTCCATTTGGCAGCATCCATATCTTCACTTCCCGGTTCGCTTCCTTCAGGAGTCCAGTAGAAACGGAAGAAACGGGCGGTAGTCGGAGGAATACTATGAGTTGAATTCTCATCCGTATTCTGCCATCCCTGACGGGCAGGAACCAATTGCTTAACCAAACGATAATTCACTCCGTCATCACTGGCCATTACTTTCAAGCGGTGTGCCTGATAATTATTACCATTTAAAACGATTTCAATATTCCGACAAGTGAAGGGTTGTTCGTATTCATACTGGATATAACAAGGATACGAAGAACGGATCACTCCTGCCGCATCCATATTCACTGTTTGAGTAGCTTTTACATTTCCTGTCGTGGCTAGATTGACACAAGTAATCTTTGCCTGCATCTCGTCCGCTGCGTCTTCTACCGGCAAAGCGAATAATGCGATGTCTTCATAGTAGTTTTCATAAGCCTCCGGTTGTGGCAAGCGGATAGCCATCAGCTTGCCTCCGTTTACAATCGTATCGCTCCAAACCACTTTCTGCATAGATTCTTCGGGAGTAATCCAGGGACCTCCCGCCAATGCGAAACCATCACAAATGTGCATTCCCAATTTCAGCCCCAAACGATCTGCTTCTTCCATACTGAAACGTACCATCTCCCACCATTCGGGAGTTAGCTGCTGCGCCTTGCCATCGTATTGGGCGCCTTCGTGGATACCTTTAATCGGCATCAGGTAAGTACCTCCCAATCCGGCATGTTTCATTGCCTCCAAATCGGCTGTAATGCCTTCTTTAGACACGGCACCATACATCCAGTACCAAAAAGTCCAAGGTTTCGCTTCGTCAGAAGGATTTAGAAATTGATCGCGAAGTGAGCGTGTTTGCTGTGCATCGGCAGGGCATACGGCTGTCCATGCTAATAGAGAAAGTGCAAATATTTGTTGTTTCAGTCGGCTTTTCATTCCAGTCTATATTTTTACTAAAGTAAAGACGAAAATCACTCTGTTTTGTACTCACTATTAGCTTATGAGATCAGGAATATAACAACTTTAATCAAAAAAAGGTGCACCTCCTTTCCTACTCTCGGAAGAAGGTGCACCACACAAACAAAACAAACAATAGACGACCTTCACAGGCAGTATTTCGTATATTACTTAACTAACTATAAATCATGATCCATCTATCTGAATAAAAATTCTTTCTCTATAATCAGACGGTGTCATGCCGGTATGTTCGCGAAAGAACCTTGTCATAACGGAATTCGACTGGAAGTTTGTACGTGATGCCACTTCTTTTATTTCAAGGTCCGAATCCCGTAGAAGAGCCTTTATCTCAAGAATGGAATATTCTATAATCCAGTCTTTTGCCGAACGGCCGCTCATATCCGTAATTACCATTGTAAGGTGTTTAGCGGACACGCACATCTTTTGTGCATAAAACGCAACATCCCGGCTTACGGTATGAAATTCGATCACCAAACAAAAGAAGTCGAATAAAAGTTTTTCCTTACGGGTATATTTTACTAATTCGGCAGCTTTCGGATTTCTTTTATAAGCCACATAGATATCCCAATAGAAAACACGTAATAGTTGCATAATAGACTCCCGTCTGAATAAGTTCCGAGGCAAGTTGATACGATAAATCAGTATATGACAAAAGTGAATGAAGCGTTGACATTCTTCATCGCATAGCGGAGTGCTGAAATTTTTCCGCATATAAAAGAAAAAATCAAGAGTAGGTATACATACTCCGCTTATCGTATCCATAAACAAGTTTTTGGATACTTTGAGAAAAGTCATTGAAAAGTCATCGCTAATCTCTGTGACAGCAGCCAACTGGAAAGGAAAAATAACAACCAGATCATTGGGAACAATCCGTCGTTTATTACCAAAAACATTGAAAAGCGCACTGCCTCCCGTACATATCCCGTTTATCCCTTCTTCAAGATACGCAGGAGTTTCATTAAGCGGTAAATCGTCTATTTTAGTATAGACATTAAACTCTTCTGTTTCTGATATATTATCAAATACTTTATTTTGCCTATATGGCTTATTATCTTTCATTGACTGCAATTTATGCTATTATGCTGTTTGTCTTTATTTCTTGCTTCTATATATACATATGTTAATCGTGACATTTTGATTAAGTAAATTGTACAATCAAAGATATGGGAAAGATATATAAGAAACTTTCTTTATCTTTCATCAGAATCATCAGTGCCAGAAAATATTCACCTTCATCAATATCAGGAATGGTTGTATACACTTTATCGTCCGAATATTTATGAATATCACCACATTCTATCAACATTCTGTCATTTACTGAAGACACAAGGTATAGATTGGCGCTATCCCATGTTAACATATCCAAGTGATGTCCAGTGATGACAATGGGGGCTTGTGGTGTAATCCTCCCATTACATTTTTTACTTGAAGGATCATATACTTTTTCAATGGCAGGGAATGGTGCTCCTTCAATCATTAATATTTCGGCTTTTATCGTTTTCATTTTGTATGATAATAAGTGTGTATATAAACTGATGATGATTTTGTTCGTAACTCATTTTAATGGAATATCCCGGATACAGCGGAGATAAAGAGTGCTACCCTTGGAGATAAGGGATGATGTATATTTCACTGCCATAGGATAAAATTTTATAGACCATGCACTCCCACTAGTATTATTTTCTGTTGCCAACCAATAAGCTGTTCCCTTTTTATCATCTAACGACAAATCAAACGGCTGGAAATCGGTGCCTTTATCCTTGGTTCTCTCTAATTCCTTATAAAAAATCATAATTAGGCTTCCCTCCCGTAATGTAGGTATCCGCCATGTCCCAGGTTCATCTTTCCCGTCCTTTCCACGATACATTGCACATCCTTTGGGTACTGCAAAACTTGCCGTAGTATAACTATTTGTGTTTGCCGTAGCAAGGTATCCGTTCGCTGTAGCCCATTTCATTGTTTTCTCTCCCACATTCTTTCCATCACTATCATTTCCATCGCTACATACATTATCCGGAGAAATGATAAAGTATTCCGATACTTTCCAAACGATTTTTATTGTTTGATTATTCTCGTTGTAAGGATGTCGTGTAATCCGTTTTACATAAACATTCTCACCGTTAACTTGAATGGGTTCAGTATCCATACCGCTGTCGGTGTACTTAAATAATTGAATAGTTTTATAAAAGTCAGGGTTTTCACTTCTATTTTCCACCCTGTTTGCCGGTAACTCCATTGATTTAATAGCTGCATACTTAATTCCCGCCTCTTCATATATTTCAATCTTTTGAGAATACCCTTTCAGCAGGATAAAAAAAGATACGAAGATTATGACTGTTATTCTTTTCATTTTGTTCTTTATTTATTTTAGTTCATGTCATCATTAATCAGTATCGAGCGAGATATCTATATCTCTGACACATCTGGATGATCCGGTTTGCATTTTTTGATTAGAATTTACCCCTTGGTACCATCTTTTGACATAGTCATTTCCATCTTCTGTTGTGGCACTACCTGGAAAGCTTTCGTTGTTTAAAAAACTGCCTATATACATACCAATCATTTGATTAGACGCCGGAAAATACCATTTCATCTCCTCTTTATCAATTCGTCCGTCTCCATTTTCATCCCTGTTTTTGTCATAGCAAACTCTCGCTGAAAAGGAGCTGGCCGGATATTGATATTGATAGAGTAATACATATCTAGATGCATCTTTTTGCGGGGCAGCTATTTTTTCGTTGTTCCAAGGAAGATTTCTAATATTTTCAGACAAATTTCTCGTTGCCTCTTTCCCATAATCCATATTATTGGTTCCGTATGAATATGCAGCTGTTTCAACTTTATCATAACCATATTGTATTGTTCCCATAGTTGTTATACTTTCTAAATATTTAGGGCCGCGCACAGGCAATCTGTCATGTACCAATCCCATCGTATAGTTTCCGTCTGCATCTCTCTCTCCTCCGAAACGTCCGGCATATACTGCCGGTCGCTGATCCATCTTGAATATATGATAAGCTTGCACTGCTCCTCCTCCTTCACCTTCGGTCGTGGTAGTCACTTTGATATATAGGGAACGCTTTCCGTCCTTATCATTTTCACCGGGATTGACCAATTTGCCGTTTTCATCATAAACATATTCATTATTGTAAAGATAAAACGTCACTTGTGTAGGAAGTATGGTATTTGCTTTGACAGATGTAGCCAGCGGCTCATCAACATTGTTGAACGCATCTGTATAATTAGATGAGGAAGACAGATAGAGCCAACTCTTATTAGAAGAAACTTTTGTGATACAGAGATTATCCGTATATATCCCAACTTCCACTTTCCTTCCTTGAGTCTGTATAACTATGGGACGTACATCATAGGCTGCATCAAGATCATAGCTTACGCCCGCTTTGTTGTATTTAGTATTATCAAATTTTGCTCCTCCACCAACGCTTATATTCTGGCTGGCATGAAATTCTACATACTGACTGGCGGTATACATTCTGATCCGTTCGTCATTCTTTGCCGAAGTAAGGTCTGTATTTATGGTAGTACGTAGGTTATAAAAATGGTTGGGTTCTACGTCAAAGTTATTGGTATTGTTATTTCCAACATACATCTGGTAAATTGCATATTCGTCAGTTGCAGATGCAGTTGTCGGGTATGCCCATGCCTCAATCTGCGTACCCAATGGCGGTGCATCCCCAGCAGGGGTTTTATCAACAATTTTATAGTAGCGTTGATTTTCACTAAGAATTTTTTCTATCGTCCCTTGACAATTCTGTGCAACATACCAGGTTGCCGAATAGAAATCATTGGAATCGGGTCCCTCAAAATCAACAGTTTCAAGCGTGGCATAAGTGTCCTCTGCGGTATTTTTTGAAGGGTTGGAAAGTCGAATCGTATTGTTGACATTCAATAATTTCAGTCCTTGTAATTGGTAATTCTCCACTTCAAATTTATAGCGTAATGTAATGCGTGCCATCAACCTCCTGACTTCAATACCTCCTACAAAACCAACGGGCTTGTTGTATTCCACCAGGCCACGTTTACCATCATCAACGTTTACGACAGTGACTCCTGACACTTCTCCGGCAAATGGCACCTCATTATCAGCTGTGATAAGCGATTGGGTATGTCCTTCTACATTAGTCAGATATTTGAAATTCCATTTCTTAAGATCATCAAGTGTTCCCACTTCACTCATATCATAATCAAGTTTAGGTCCCAGTACAAGCAGGTATAAAGTCTGATTATCTGCCACAACTAAGGGAACATCTATAGTTACCATGTCATTAATAGCTGTCTTTACATCACTAAGTTTGTGGGGTTTTCCGTTAATCGAACCATTCTCATGAAACTGGAAAAGCCAAAGATTATATAACGAGGTTGTACCATCGGATACCCGGGTATTGGAGTTTATTGCATATTCCTTTTGCCCCTCTCCCAAAATTACTGTAAACGGCGAATCAGCATTGGTTCTGTTTCTAAAAAATGGCTTGGTAACTGCATACCCGCTCACAGACGTTGGCTCTACAGCAGGAGGAAGGCTGACATTCAGGCTGACCATCACCATTTTGCCGGTAGCATTTCCTGGATCGAATTCTTCCAGTTTATCTTTTGTACAGCTTGTGAATATCAGTGAAAACAAAGCAATGCAAGCTGTCCGGAAATACACATTATATTTTATTTTTATTGTCATATTGTGTCTATTTATCATCATACTTTCACCTCAATTCTCATTGTTGGAGGATATTGTTCCGTTCTGCTTAATTGTCGGACTGCCAAGAGGAACTGTCAAGTTGTTTTCATACTCTAAATATATATTTCCTATAAGCTCAACGATACTTGGACTATTGTTTTCCGGAATTGTTATAGTAACATCATAACTATATTTATTCGGTTCAGTATGTACTTCAGTACTTTTGCACCTTATGACACCTCCATAAGTGATTTGTAAATACAGTTTTCCGGAAGAGATTGTTACGTCCGTAGGGGTGAGGTTAATAGTCGTAGTATAAGATCCTCCTTCTTGTGGTATATTACCCATGCTGCTTAATCCCGTTTTTGCACGTAAATCATATCCGCTTTGTGAAACTGTGAGTATTTTATTTACTGTTTTTCCTTCCAAACCGATCCCCTCCACTTTCACTCTGAATGAACGCGGTGAGGTACTTTCTTTACGTTTGACGTATATCGGTATGTTTTGAGTGTTACCGCCATGGGTGGTATGTATTGTTTCTCCGGCTACAAATGAGAAATCGTCAAATTCGGTTGTTGAACCCACATATGCTCCTTCTGTGACAAGTGTTGCTGTCCAGTAAGGAATATTCGAGATAATACCAAAATAAGCATTTCCGCTCGTTTCAGTTCCCTGATAAGTAGGACTGCTGATGATACCTACTTCCAGTTGGCTTTTTATCATCTCATTGCGCACACAACGGATCATATACGCGTTTTGCCTGTCCATATTTTCTTGAATTTCTGCATTTTGCGGTTCTTCTCCGGAAAAATGGAATACGGTAGCATTGTTATCCCAATACCATCCATTGGAACGGTCTCCTTGCGATATACCGTTCGTATCCCTATATCTGTTATGTGGAGAAAATAGCCAATGGAATGAAGGATAACCCTGTGAATTACTTTCATTTTCTGCTGCCGTTTTCAATATTAGATTTTCAGCCGGAGTAGCCATGCGCCACTGCTTATTATCCACAATCCCCAAAGTCTTGATTTGAGATTCGGACAGTCCGGCAAGTTTGCAAGGGTCTCCCTTTCCCGCTGCTACTTGGACAATTGTATTATCTGTGGGTATTTTATCCGTTTCCAGATAAGGAATATCCGCCCATTCCGTAATATTTAAAGGAGCGTACGAGCCCGGATACCAAAGTACATCATTCAATATAGTGGCATTGGTAGGTGGGGTGAATTCCGTATTTGCATCCGGTGAACTTATGGCTATCAGGCTGCCGTATTTAAATAGGATATCCTTGTATCCTGTTCCTGAATGATATGCTTTCAGTATCCCTGAATAAACACTAAAGTCATTCCATATATTCACATTTCTGGACGTATCGGCTACGGCGTCATAGTCTGCAGCCTTGTCACTTACAATAACCAGTCCGTCAATAGGTTTCCAGTTGATAGTGATGTCATGTTCCTCCATTGCCACTATTTCCGCATAAAGTCCCATTGCTCCCATGCCGGTAATGGTGGCGTATATCCGATAATGGTTGTTTCGTGTCAGGTTATGATTTTTAGGAGGCTCTTGACCAATATTCAGCAGATAGATGCAGTTCAGTACCTGTGTACTGCCGTTTTTAAGAACGCATTGTGCATCAATTTTAAGATAGGTTGCTTGTGAAGCATTTTGAGGTTCGGACAATAGATGTTCGGGAATATAAGTAATAGGAATCGTTATGAAATCTATGTTATCAGGAATGGTGTAGTTATTTCCATTTATCGTATACGTACCGTTATTATCGAGTTCACCTGTTCCTGATATAGTAAGATCATCCGACCATACATTTTCTGTATATGCCTGCCCCTCTCCTATAGTAGTGGCGACCGGCATACGACACACTTTTACATTCAGTTTGGTTACTTTAAAATCTTCATCCTCATTGGTGATATTTTTAATTGCCGTAAAGCTGATGCGGGACACCATACGGTTTACCTCAATCGGCAGTTCCGTTGTCGTAACATTATTGATGGTAACTGTGGCATTTGTTCCGTCGCTACGAGACTCCACATAGGCACGTGACACATTTCCATACATAGGTGGCGGAGCAACAATACCTATAGCAGAGAATGTCACTTTTTCTATTTCATTTTCCAATGTAATGGTGGCGAGCTTTTCCGTAAGCTCCGGTGTTTCGTTACAGATGATGTAAATGTTGTTATATCCCCGTGCCGCTCTTATGGGAGCGATATATATGTTATCTACGTTTATGGAAGCATCAGAAACGTCGTTGTATACCAATTCGTTTTTGTCGTTAAACACAATTGCGCGTACGGATTTTATGACTTCATCATCGTCAGCAGTAGTATTGCGTGTTCCCATTTTAATACTCATCGGTATCCTTTCTCCTTCGTAAATACGTGCGCCTGTTGTTTCGTTCTCCTTTGTACAAGAGTAAGCAAACAAAGCAAATATTGTCAAAAGCAGGACATTTGCCGAAAATTGTATGTTGATAGTTATATTCATCCTTAATTGTGCCATAATTTCGTTTCAAAAAACGGCTTACATATCTGTTGGTTGAAACCAGTAGGTCCAGTTGTTAATAGTGATACTTAATGCTACATAACCGTTCTCTTCCTTATCTCCGATGCGGACGTTAATGTCCCACTGATATCTGCGGTCGAGATATTCCTGGTCACCCATCGCTTCCGGTTTACTTTTCAGCAAGTAGTCAATAAGGTTTATGGTTGTTTCTCCTCCAATGTCTATCGCTTTTCCTGATGTTTGCTCCGTAATGGAAAAAGGCATAGCGACATCTTTGACGAATCTAAGCGTGTGGAGCCGGGTCTGAAGAGATAGTTTGTTGTCTTCCTCATCCGCACAAGGGTGGTAAATTATGTTCTTGTTTCCATCTCCAAAATTATTTTTATAGTCATAAATACTGTTTGCCGCTATCAATTGTATATTGTATTTTGAAAGATCGACCTGATTGCTGCCTCGTGTAATGCCTATCGTTATATCATTGGTATTACGTATCAGGCTGACAGTTTCTGTATTGCTTATGTTCTCCGGAGAAAACATTTGCAGGGGACCGCTATGCCATAATGCATCAAGATGATTGTTGCTCATGTCATTATCGGGTTCGTATTTTAAGGATAGTTTGTCTATCGGATCACCTGCAGTCATTGATGATAGCCGGTAAAACTCATCTGTTTTTCCAGCCCATATAACAGCCGTACAGCCTTTCAGTCGATAGGGTATCAGCATACGATAGTCCGTATTTTTCAGCGGATTACCTTTTTCGATGAATGTCTGAAGATATTTCCCTTCTGCATCGAACACATAGACTTTTACTTCCTCCACCTGATCGGCAAACCAGTCTTCATTTACCATGTTATAGTCATACCTGAATTCAAGAAAAAGGTCACACTGGTCGAGATCGTCATGAAAGACGTCGCAACCGGTAATCCCTGCCGCCATAAAAGCGGCAAGGATTATTATGTATTTCTTTATGTGTCTCTTGATTTTCATCTATTAATGCAAATCAACACCTTGTGTCCAGTAAGTCCATGGATTGATAGTGATTTTTACAGAAATGTATGCGTCTGCTTCATCATCATCGGTACCCGGAGGTGTAGGATTAGTAGGATCAGGATCAGACGGGTCGGGAATCCACGGTGTTCCGGGACCGCTCACGCTCTGAAGTTCCAGGTGATACCAGTTGTTACGTACCACACCGTATCTACCTAAAGCCATTTTGGTTGTTACATTTTGGTCGTGACGAATCAGGACATCGTAATAGCATACAGATTCATGATAATAACGTACGGCACAGAAGCGTCCGATGATACCGGTTTTCGCAGTAAATTTGTCTGCGGTAAGCTCTGCAATCGCCTTATCTATGTCCGAAACACCCTCTGCCACGACATCCGCTTTTTTTAAGAATATAGGTAAGTCTGTTTTCAGTCCGCCACTAGCAGTGTTTTTATATTCATCTTTAAGCTGGTCTAATGTATAATAGTTCCCTTTCCAAGAGAAATAACTGCTATTTTCGGTCAAACCATTGGGAGTATATGTAGCTTTTACCACTACCTTGGTGGTGAATCCTAATTGCTGTGCCTTAGCTTCCATTGTATTTTCAAGACAATACAGACTTGTTCCCTTACTCTGTGCAACAGCAGGCATCTCCTCACTTTCGCTATCTATATTTTTTAGATAATTGAAAGCTGCATCCATATTCGTTTCCATAGTACTCGCATTTGATACATCAGGTTGTTCGTCAGACAAGTAGTTTTTATCCCGACGATAAACCGCTCCAGTCGTGGCATTATCGTAAGTGATAAGTTCACTATACAGTTTCACACTCTTATTGGTAACGCTTAATTCCCAACCGCCGAAAGCAAATTTAGCACCATCAGGTTTTGTACTGAAAGGGTCTTTAACCGCAACTTCTACTTTTGCACTCAATCGATCTACACTAATTTCAGCAGGATTGTTTTTGGCATCTGTTTTTGCCGCATCTATTTTGTCTTGGGTATATCCATCCGGCTTATGCACCGTTACTCCCATCAATGCTCCTTCTATGCCAGCTCCTTCGCCTGCACTCGCCATCATGAAATTATCATTGGTAGCGACATTGGCAATAACTGCCTCAATAGCAGTGTTAATTGCAGACCAAGGTTTACCTTTTACAGCATCCACAGTTAAATTCCACCCTTTGCTCCCGTCGGTGTAAGGATTGATAACCACAAATACTTTTTTTGTTTTCTCTGGTACTAATTTTGCATCGCTAGCTACAGCTTCCGGGGTCCCTGTTCCACCGGATTCTCCTCCGCTATTCCCAACGGTCAAACCATCAAAATTAACCACATCAAGGCACACATCTTCTTCGTCAAATAATAGAACTCTGACTGTCCCTGCTTTACTTTCCCCTGAACTTCCCGGTTTTTCTTCTACATTCACTGCTCTTGAAGTAGCTGTGTGACTTTGCAGCGAAAGCGACAGATACGCTTTGCCATCCAGTTCACCACCCGGAATATTCCCTTCCCGGGCATCTTCACTACTACAGCCGGCAAATATAAAAACTGCCAATGTAGATAATAGAAAACTTCTTGTTTTCATCATTGTTAAATGTTTAAATGTTGTAAATAAAAAGATAATTATAATATATAAAAAATTAATAATCTAGTTTACTCATCAATTCGATATTCTCTTCTTTTTTGGCTAATTCCTCCAGATTGAGATTTGCTTGTTTCAATCCGGATTCAGCAGCCTTATTTAGATGTAACTTTGCTTGTTCATAGTCACCTCTTAGCAGATGTAATACTCCCACGGCATTTTCGTATTCCGGTGTGGAAGTCTCTGCTCTCTTTAAGTATTTTTCTGCCAAAAGAGTGTCTTTACGTGAAAGTGCAGCCGAAGCGGCATTCAGATTGGCAATCTTATCATCAGGAAAGACGCTAACGGCTGTTTCGAATAATTCGATAAACTCCGGTGAACCATTTTTGTAAGTTAGAGCGACCAAATAAATTTCATTCAGGCTCAAATTTTGTGGCCGACTATGAATCAGCACTTTTGCCTGTTCTATATTAAAATTCTGAACATCGTACTCTATTTTACAGATCGCTTTACGCAGATGTGGGTAATACTCACGCAACATAAACCGATAAGGATTGCCCTGTTTATATAACATCAACGATTTCTTGCGACTGGTATTCGTTCGGTAGTTTATTTCAACTGGTATGTGATCTATAATATGAAGAATTCCATCCTTTTCTGCCATGTCAGACTCTGCAACCATTTTACGTAGTCCTTCCCAGTTTTCGCCACCATATTCCACCTTGTATAATTCTTTAGAGAAAGGGAAACGAGGGAGAAGGTAATTAACAAGTGCCTTTGCACGTCCTTCGGAAAGCTGTTTGTTAAAAAGGACAGAACCCTCCGGTGAAGCATAACCAATGACTGATATTCCACGAATAGTAATAGTTGTATCATTTCTCACTTCGGCAAGCATAGAGGATATTTTTTCCAGTTCGACCGGGTTGTTCATGTAATCCGGCCTTATGATGGTCTTTGATACAACAAAATCCAGGAACGCTTCACATGACATCTCACGTTTTTTTACAGGTTCAACTTGTGGGCGGACATAACTGATATGCGGGACGATGTGATATGGAACAGGCGGTTGCTCCAAAGTGACGGTACCGAAAAGCGGAAACGTCGATAATAACTTGCCCGGTTTGCAACAGCCCATTACTTCCTTTTTTATATCCAAACGTGCATCTTTCATCCACGATTCGAATGGAATGACCAAGGAATATCGAATTTGTTTTTCTTCGGTTATTCCATATCCTTTCACAACATAGTACGGAGCTTCCGACTGGTAAAAATCACGTTCCTGTGTATTCATTAAGGCCAGTTTACGTTTCAGGTTTTGGAAATTACTATGCCCTTTGACAGAAATCTCCGGTAACTCCAGTTGGTGGTTTGCAGCAATCAATACCGGTATCAGTTCTATCGAATGATTGGAACTGACTTTTATTTTATCAAGGTCATAAAGCACTTGAATATGTAGGGAATCCCCCACTTGTTGCAATTCGATGGCTGTTGCTTGTATCGTTCCTTTATACCATTTGTCCGGCAGGTTTTCTCCATATAGTAATGGAGAAACGAGCAGTGACAGAGGCAACAGCCATAGGATAGATTTTAGATTTATCATGTTTTTGTTATTTTATAAGAAATATAAGTGAAACTGCTGCTTTAGTAGGTCCGAAATAGTTGCGATTTTCTGTTCCGGTCTTTTCACCACAAGTCTCGCATCGGAACTTGTCATAATGTAGTCTGACATACCCTATACCTATATTTGCTTCGAGACTCCAACGATTGCCTAAAAGAAAATGGTAGCCGTACGAAATGCCTCCGCCTATTCCCCATCCTTCATAGCGATAGTGACCGGAATCATCTCCAAATAGAAGCGGCAAATGATGACCGGCTATGTTGTACTGTCCGCCTAGTATATGTATTCCCCAAAAATGTCCGCTGAATCTTTCACACGTCCAATAACGATATTCTACCGAGCCAAGCCAATGCACCAGTTTCTTGTTTGAGGATGAATGAGCGGATGTAAACCAGTTGAAGCCAGCACCCAGATCTACTGTACCTCGCGGTGAAATCCCGAATTCGGTTTCCAGATTAGGTGAACTGGCGTATGTACCGTAGAGTAGGTTTGTTTTTACCGCTATCTTTTGAGCCGCACATTGTGAAATGCTTCCCCAAAATATAAAAAAAAGAATTGCTATGTCATGTATCTTCATTAAAATGCGTATATTTATTGCTTATTCGCTTATGTTTATTTAAATATTATATGCTGCAAATTTACAAAAGAAATATATATTAAAATAAAACGTTCTGAAATTGCACACAGATTCCGAAATTTCACTCAAAATAGCCACATAATCATCTAAGAAGCGAGTTTTAACACTCTCAAAAAAGGTTTATCCGGTAAACATTGTTAAATTATTATCCATTCTATTCAATTAACTTTCATGACATATCGGTTGTTTATACACGCGTAAAATAAACGATGTATAAAAATGATTATTTATATTTACACGTATTGTTTAATGCTTCAATCATCCATCTTGAAATATCGGAATATTACAACTAGTTTTGTTCCCGGATTTTAAGGAGTCATCCGTTTCTTTAAAAGGAACAAGGCGTTCCTCGGTGAGAAACAGGTCGTTCCTTTAAAAGGAACGGTTCCTTGGTTTTAAACCAAAAAACAGTATCTATAATACGCTGTATATCAATTTATTATAAAAAGAAGAATTCCGTCCCGATAACCATGGGAATATTCTCAATAAACCAAACGGAATTCACAGTCCAAAGGGCTGTATATACATACTTTTTTATTACAAACTTTAAAAATTTTCCCATGGTTACAGTTACAATTAATATCAAGCCATATTTGGCTGGATATATGTATGTCCGATATCGACAAAGTTTAGAACCCGATCCAGAGAACCAGTCTCATTCCTCCTCTCCTTCTCCTTCTTCTTCCAAACGACTTATCCCTATCCATCTCTCCCACATTACTCCAGTTTATCACTTCCTTCATCAACTATCTGTCCCTCATCCGCAAAATACTTCATGGAAAGAAATTGGGAATATTTGCTTTGTACTGCCCAAACCGCGTAATGGGAAGAATCCGGAAGTCTATAACTATATCGGAAACGATAGTGCATTGATTATAGAAAAGGAAATAGAAACGGAGATGAAAGCGGAATTATACTCCTTTCTATTGGATAATAAGTTTAATAAAGGAGTGATGTTTAAAAAGTCAATAGAACAATTCGTAGAGCACTACGAAATGGTAGGACTGGTACAGGAAGAAACGCTGATGAGGGCATTTCAAAGATGGAGGAAGTTGGTGAAAGAAGAAAAAGCTATAAAGCTATAATGAAAGTATATTGATTTTGATTTAATCCATAATGAAACGTGATATACTATACTAATCGCACCTCTTACTATCGTGCTGATATAGGATGGAATATTTTTTCTTTATAAGCGGGAATGTATGTTATTAGACATAAAATAATATAATTCACCTAATACATCTGCTTATATCATAAAATAAACAGTATATTTGTGATAAAATCTCGAATAAAGCAATTAAAATATGATTATTCAATTTACAATAGGAAATTTTCTATCTTTCAAAGAACAATCTACATTGTCGTTAGTAGCATCAGCTTTGAAAGAAATACAGGTTCCGGCTGAAGATATAATCTTTAATGTAGGAACTTCCGGATTATCATTAATGAAGAGCGCGGTAGTCTATGGTGCTAATGCATCAGGCAAATCCAATTTTATAAAAGCATTGGAATTTTTTAAGTGGTATGTGATAAATTCATCGAAGGATATTCAAGCAGGCGAACGTGTTAATATAGAAAGTTTCCGGTTAAACTCACTTACTGCGAACGAACCAAGTTATTTTGAAGCAATATTCTGTGATGAAGATAACCAATATCGTTATGGATTTGAAGCAGATAATTCATTGGTACATTCGGAATGGCTTTATCAAAAAGCCAATAAAAAGAGAGCTAAGGAAATTGAATTATTCTATCGGGAAAAAGATAATTTTGATATTCATACTAAGTTTGTCGTTGGTAAAGAACTTGCAGGTAAACGAATGGTGAGGGCAAATGCGTTATTGCTTTCTGTTGCGGCACAATTCAATGATCCGACAGCAGTAGAGATAATGACATGGTTGAATGATACCACTATTATTTCAGGTTCTAACGATGAAAAAATATGGAATACAGCAACTATCCAACTGGATGATATCAAAATGAAACAGAGAATTGTAGAGTTTTCCCGTTATGCTGATTTAGGTATTGAAAATATTGAAAAAATTGATAATGCTATTGTGAGTACACATACGCAATATGACGAGGAAGGTCATGAAGTCAAAACTATTACTTTCCCATTCAGGAAAAATGAATCGGAAGGTACAATAAAGTATTTTTCCCTGGCATACCCTATCATTGATGCTTTGGATAATGGAAAGCGTCTTATAATAGATGAATTTGACTCTAAAATGCATCCTCTTCTTACATGTAGAATTATTGCCTTGTTTAATTCAAAAGAAACAAATCCCCAAAATGCTCAACTAATTTTCACTACTCACGATACAAATTTGTTAAGTGCTAATATATTCCGGCGGGATCAGGTTTGGTTTACACAAAAAGACCGCTATGGTGCAACCGAACTTTATTCATTGGCAGAGTATAAAGTACGTAATGATGCTTCGTTTGAAAAAGATTATTTATCAGGAAAGTATGGAGCAATTCCAATTGTTGGAGATTTAACCCGTTTGTTTAATACCCAAGAAAATTAAACCATGACGGCTACAAAAAGGAAAAATATAAATCCGCGTATCGAAAGAAAGATAACCCGTATCAGTAGTGTACGTGAGGTGAAACAAACATTTCTGATTATTTGCGAAGGAGTTAATACCGAACCTGATTATTTCAACGCTTTTCGTTTGACTTCTGCCAATGTGAAGGCACTTGGTCAAGGTATGGGAACATTGGCATTAGTACACAAGGCTTTGTTTTCTAAACAAGAACAAGCCATTAATCACGCTAAAACTATCATGAGACAATTTGATGGAAATAATCCAGCACAACAAGAATCTTCTACTACTGTTCATTTGTTGGTAAAAGAGTTGAATAAATTCCTATAATATAAATCGGAAACATTTGATATTTTTTGTGTGGGTTGCTTAATCTTTTCTTATTTGTCTTATTTCTCTCACAACATTATTTGCTGTCCTTTACAGCTTCCTCAATTCGAGATACAAATTGCGGATTGCTGGGACGTGCTGTAGTTCCGAAATCTACAATTTGCCCTTTTCTATTAATTAACAGATAATAGGGCATTCTATCTATTTTCCATTGTTTGCGAATTTTCTGTAAGT